>Ga0209490_10004449_pt1 | contig 12930 bp, 14 predicted proteins | sample MAT06_FD_187209 | JGI IMG/M metagenome (GOLD analysis project Ga0209490, IMG submission 187209) | Freshwater microbial communities from Lake Fryxell liftoff mats and glacier meltwater in Antarctica - MAT-06 (SPAdes) (version 2) | ecosystem: Environmental > Aquatic > Freshwater > Ice > Liftoff...
CAGCTTTTCCGGTTTGAGTTCCACGATTTTGCCCGCGAAGGAAATTCGAACGATCAGGCCTTCGGCGACGGGAGCCTTCACCGGATAGACGGACTTGAGCGTGAGGATCAATTCTTTGCGGCCGGAGGCGACCACCCGCGTCTCGGGCGTCACGGCCAGCGATTCGAGGAAGAGCCGTTCGTCGGTGATCGGTTCGTCGGAGAGCAAAGCGAGGCGGGCCGAGTCGAGCGTTCGTGCCGCGTCGCCGAGTTGAAACGAGAGGAACTGCATGCTCGCAGCGGGCACGATCGCGAGCGCCCGCTTTCGGGCTGCGGGGTCGGGTTGCGCTTCCCACGCGGCCTCGAATTGCTTCAAGCGCCGGCCCAGTTCGTAGCGGTCCGCTTGGGCCGATGCCGTACCAGCCACCAAGACCACGAGAAAGCACGCGATCGATCGCACTCGGCACCCCACGGCAAACTCGGGTTGAATCGGTTTCCAACTCGGTTCTAATTTAGCGACTCGACGGTCGGCATTCAGGAGGATCCCCCATGCACCATGCCAAGACGGCGTTCCGTTCGGTCGTTCTGTTCGCGTTCCTGGGGGTGTTGCTCATCCCCGCCGGGGCATCTGCAGTCGGGCGAAACCGCCCGTTGTTCGCCCCACCGCCTCCCTGCCAACCGGTTCGAGTGCTCCCTGCGTGCCCGCCGCCGGTGCACTACTACTACCTCCAAACGCCCACGCTCGCGCCGCCGACGGTGAAGCCAGAACCGGCCAAGCCTGCGGTGCCGAAGGCCGAGGTCGAACCGCCGCCGACGATCCGGCCCGTCGTTGCTTCGCCCGAACCTGCAAACCCTCCGACCATCCCGCCGACCAATTTGAAGTTCGATCCGATCCCGGTTCCCTCCGCGGTTCCGTCGCCAGCAATTCCATCGCCGGCGTTGCCCCCCGCGATCCCCGGGGTTCCGGACTTTAAACCGGCCGAGGGGCAGAAGGTGCCGCCGATCGTGCCGCCGCTCTCGATTCCCGATTTGACCTCGTCCACTTCGAAATCGAGCCCATTGACGGGGCGGACGAAAGCGGCGGTCGATGTCTATCCCGTCGATGGTGCGGCCCCGGTTTCGCTGGAAGCCCTCCGCAAAGTGGTCTTCTTCAATCACGCGGACCGCGAAGTGAAACTCACGCTCGGCGGCAAAACGGTGACCGTGCCCAGGAAGCACAGCGTGACGGCAGAAGTACCCGTGGAGTTCGTTTGGCGATTGGACGAGGAAGCGGACCGGACGACGAAGATTCCCGTTGAGGCGCCGGGCGTGGATATCGTCATCCGGAAGTGAAATGTGGAGCACGTTTTTAAGGTGCTCCTCTCGGGCACGTTGAAAACGTGCCCCACAAAACCAACTTCAACTACAACTGCCGAGGCTGCTCCTGCAGTGCCATCTGGCTCGCGGAGCGGCCGAGGATGTCGCCGCAGACCTGGTAGCGGAAATTGCCGATCGTCAGTTCGTCGCCGATGATCAACTTGCCTTCCGCCACGCGCTCGCCGTTGATCTTCACGCCGTTCGTACTGCCCAAATCGCGGATCACCAAATAGTCGTTCACCTGCGCCAGGCAGCAGTGCCGGCGCGAGATTTTCCGCGAGTTCAATTGAACGTCGCACTCCTGATGGCGGCCGAAGAGCAGGATCGGCTTATCGATCAGGATGCTGGGGCCGTCGGTGAGGGAGAGCAAGTGAGCGGGCATGGGCGGTAGGGTCCAGGCACGTCCTAGGGGCGTCTTTCCACACATTCTACTCACATTTCGGTGCCGGGGAACCCGGTTCTTCTCGCGGCGGGTCGCTATCATGGCCGTGGTGCCTCCGAACCCGAATCCCCGGCGAAGCCGAATGACCGACCGCGCCTTCCAACGTTGCATCCATCCCCACTGCGGCACCGCCGTGGACCTGGGCGATACGTCGTTCCGATGCCCCAAGTGCGGCGGGTTGCTCGACGTGGCCTACGACTGGGACCGCCTGCCGGTTCCGAAGTCGCTCGCCCACTTCGAGACCAAGTGGGCCGACCGCACCCACCCGCTGAACTTCTCCGGCGTCTGGCGGTTCCGCGAACTGCTGCCGTTCGCCGCGGACGAGGCGATCCTCACCATCGGCGAAGGCCAAACGCTCACACAGCGGTCGGACCCTGTGGCATCCTACGCCGGCCTTAAACCCGGTCGGCTGTTCCTTCAATACGAGGGCATGAACCCCTCCGGCAGTTTCAAAGACAACGGCATGACCGCGGCGTTCACCCACGCCCGCATGACCGGGGCGAAGCGGGCCGCGTGCGCCAGTACGGGCAACACGAGCGCGAGCCTCGCGATCTACTGCGCCGCCACGAACCTGATGCGGGCGGTCATCTTCATCGGCTCGGGGAAGATCAGTTACGGCAAGCTCTCGCAAGCCCTGGAGCACAATGCCCTCACGCTCCAGATCGCCGGGGACTTCGACGATGCCCTTCGCCGCGTTCAAGAAGTGAGCCGGCAACTCGGCATTTATCTGGTGAACAGTGTCAACCCGTTCCGCCTCGAAGGCCAGAAGACGATCATGTTTCGCATTTTGGAAGCCCTCCGCTGGGAGGTGCCGGATTGGATTGTCGTGCCGGGCGGGAACCTCGGCAACGTCTCCGCGTTCGGTAAGGCCTTCGGCGAATTGAAAGCCCTCGGTCTCATCGACCGCATGCCCCGCCTTGCGGTCATCAATGCCGCGGGGGCGAATACCTTCTTCCAACTCCACGAACGCCTCGGCGTTCGCTGGAACGGAGGCCAACCGGACCAATCGAAAATCGACGCCTACACGACCATGCTCGACGCGACGAACGCGAAGGCGGATACCCTTGCGAGTGCCATCGAGATCAACCGTCCGGTGAACCTGCCGAAAGCCCTGCGGGCCCTGGAGACGTGCGGCGGCGTGGTCCGCGAGGCGACCGATCAAGAGATCTTGGACGCCAAAGCGAGAGTCGGTGCCGGCGGCCTCGGCTGTGAGCCCGCGAGCGGAGCGAGTGTGGCCGGGCTGAAGAAACTTGTCGCCGAGGGCGTCATCGGTGCGGATGAGCGAGTGGTCTGCATCCTCACGGCTCACCTGCTCAAAGACCCCACCGCGACGGTCGCGTATCATAGCAGCGACCCCAAAATGTTCGACGACGTGCTCGGCAAACGCGGCGTGCGGCGGGCGGGTTTCCCCAATCGGGCCGTGCAAGTGCCGAACGAATTGGACGAGATCGTCAAAGCGATCGAGTTGTATGCGTGAACAGGGAGAAATCGTGAGCACTCTCACCGTAGACGTTGCCGACGTACCGGCACGATTCGAAGAACTGGTGATCGCGGCAGAACGGGGAATCGAGGTCGTCGTTCAAAGGAACGGCGAAGGGCCGCGGGCGAGATTCGTCGTCGATGCAGTGCCCGAGCCGCGAAAAAAACGGATTGCCGGTTTGCACGAAGGGCGGGGCTGGATGGCGGACGATTTCGATGCTCCGCTGCCGGATTCGTTTTGGTTGGGCGAAGAATGAAGTACCTTCTCGATACGCATACGTTTCTTTGGTGGGATCTCCATTCCGCCCGACTGTCGAAGCGAGTGAAAGACTTGCTCGAAGACCCGACGACCGACGTCATTCTCAGCGTCGTGAACGTTTGGGAAATCGTGATCAAGTCCGCAATCGGCAAAATTACTCTCGACGATCCCATTGAATCGATCGTCGAGAGTCAGCTTCAAAATCACGGTTTCCAATTACTTTCGGTCGAATTGAACCACGTCTTCCGATTGAAGGTATTGCCGCTCCACCACAAGGATCCTTTCGACCGATTGTTGATAGCACAAGCATTGGTCGAGGACGCAATCGTATTGACTGTCGATCCCCTATTCGCACATTACCCGGTCAAAACGTTTTGGTAACGAGCCACGAGGTAACGCCATGAAAACCACCCTCGCAATCCACGGCGCCTGCGGGCGAATGGGCCAGCGGCTCGTCGCGCTCGCCCACGACGATTCGCACTTGAAGGTCGTCGCCGCGGTCGATTCTCCGTCGCATCCGCGGATCGGTGAAGACGCGGGCACCGTTGCTGGGATTGCGCCGCTGGGCATCGCCGTGGCGGGGGAACTGCCACTCGGGACGCTCGTCGATTGCGCGATCGACTTTTCCTCACCCGCGGGGACTCTCGCGATCCTCAAGACCTGCGTCGATCGAAAAATTCCCCTGGTCGTCGCCACGACGGGGCACGAAGAGCACGAGCGGGCGGAGATCCTCGCCGCGGCTCACCACACGGCCGTGCTGTTTTCTCCGAGCATGAGCCTGGTCGTGAACTTGCTCTTCAGCTTGACGAAGCAAGCCTCCGCCGCACTGAAGGGGAAGGGCTTCGACGTCGAAATCATCGAACGTCACCACCGCTACAAGAAGGACTCGCCCAGCGGCACGGCCGCGCACTTCGCGAAGGTCGTGCAAGCCGAGATGGGGCAGAAGCGAATCCTCCACGGCCGCGAAGGGATCGTCGGCGAGCGGCCGCACGACGAGATCGGCGTCCACTCGATCCGCGCGGGGGACAACGTCGGCGAGCACACGATCGTCTTCAGCACGCTCGGCGAAACGATGGAACTGGTCCACAAGGGATTCAGCCGGGATAGCTACGCCTTCGGCGCGCTCGCGGCGGCGAAGTTCCTCGCCGGCAAAGGGGCGGGCCTCTACACGATGGCCGATGTCCTCGGACTGGAATAACACTCGCATCGGAGCCCGCTCATGCCCTCGGACAAGCTCGCGGATTTCTTGGGTACGCAACTCGCCGACCTCAAGAAAAAGGGGTTGTACAAGGCCGAACGGCGGATCGAATCCCCGCAGCGTGCGGGCATCATCGTGAACGGCAAAGAAGTCGTGAACTTCTGCGCGAACAACTACCTCGGTCTCGCGAACCATCCGGAAATCGTCGAGGCCGCGTTCGACGGATTGAAGGCATGGGGCTATGGGCTCTCTTCGGTGCGGTTCATCTGCGGGACGCAAGACCTGCACAAGCGGGCCGAGGAGAAGATCGCCAAGTTCTTCGGCAAAGAAGACAGCATCCTCTACATCTCCTGCTTCGACGCAAACGGCGGGCTGTTCGAGCCGCTGCTGACGGACCAGGATGCAATCCTGTCCGACGAGTTGAACCATGCCAGTATCATCGATGGTGTGAGGTTGTGTAAGGCTCAGCGATTTCGCTACAAGCACAACGACATGGCGGACCTGAAAGCCAAACTCGAAGAAGCGAAGAACTGCCGATTCAAGATGATCTTTACGGACAGCGTCTTCAGCATGGACGGCGACCTGGCGAAACTACCGGACATTTGCGACCTGGCGGACAAGTACGACGCGATCGTGGGCATCGACGACTGCCACGCGACGGGGCACCTCGGCGCGACCGGCCGCGGCGGGGCGGAGGAACTCGGCGTCTTGGACCGCATCGACATCATCACGGGAACGCTCGGCAAAACCCTGGGCGGCGCGAGCGGCGGGTTTACGGTGGCCCGTGCGGAAGTGGTCGATTGGCTGCGCAACCGCTCGCGGCCGTACCTATTCTCGAACTCCGTTCCACCCGCACTCCTCACCGCGGGAATGAAAGCCCTCGACCTCGTCGATAAGTCCGCGGAGTTGCGTGCGACGCTGAAGGCCAACACCGCGAAACTCCGTGCCGGGCTCGAATCCGCGGGGTTCACCGTCAAACCCGGTCCTACGCCGATCCTGCCCGTGATGCTCGGCGATGCCACAGTCGCTACGAAGATGGCTGAGCGGTTGCTGGAGAAGGGTATCTACGTTATCGGCTTCAGCTTCCCCGTTGTACCGCAGGGCCAAGCCCGCATCCGCATCCAGGTCTCCGCCGCCCACACGACGGAGCAGATCGACCGGGCGATTCGTGCGTTTGTGGAGGCGGGGCGGGAACTCAAAGTCATTCAATAGTTGATCGCGAAGCCGCAAGCGGCTCGAGCCGCTTGCGGCTTCGCGTCATTTTCCCGCCCACACCTTCAGCAACTCGATCACCGTCCGCACGTTCGCTTCCATTTCTTCGAGGCAGACCCATTCCAGCGGGGAGTGGAAGTTGTGCTCGCCGCAGGAGAGGTTCGGCGTGGGCAAGCCTTTGGCGGTGAGAAGGGTGCCGTCCGTGCCGCCACGGATGATCTTTTCTTTTGGTTCGAGCCCGGCTCGCTTGATCGCTTCCAGTGCGAACGGCACGGCCCGCGGTTCCTTGCCCATGCCTTCTCGCATGTTGCGGTACTGTTGGACGACTGCGACCTCAATGAGGGCTTCCGGGTATTCGATCTCGATCTGCTCCGCAATGTCGCGGAGCAATTGGGCATACTCGGCGAGGTGCTCGGTTTCGAAATCGCGGAGCAGGCAGTGAATGGTGGTCTTCGGCACGCCGCCGTCGATCATGTAGGGGTGGATGAATCCGAGGCGACCCGCGGTCGTCTCGGGCGTCAGCACGCGCTTCGGAATCCGTTCGAGGAACATCCCCGCGAGGCGCACGGCGTTCACCATCCGGCCTTTGGCGAGGGCGGGGTGGATGTTCACGCCGGTGATGGTAATTGTTGCTTTATCGCCGGAGAAGGTCTCGCCTTCGACCTCGCCCGTGCCGGAGCCATCAAGGGTGTACCCGACGTGGGCGTTGAGTTCGCCGGGGTCGAGGTGCTTGATGCCGCGGCCGATTTCCTCGTCGCAGGTGAAGACAACTTTCACCGGCCCGTGCGGAATCTCGGGGTTCGCCGCGAGGATGCGGGCCACTTCCATGATGACGGCCACGCCCGCTTTGTCGTCTCCGCCGAGGAGCGTGGTGCCGTCCGTGGTGATGATCGTCTGGCCGACGAGTTCGTTGAGTTCGGGGTTCTCGCGGACGCGGATGACCCGGCTTGAGTCGTTCGGCAGCACGATGTCCCCACCGCGGTAGTTGGGGATCACCTGCGGGTTCACGCCTTTGCCGGAGAACTCCGGCGAAGTATCGACGTGCGAATTGAGCGCGACGGTCGGCGTGCCCGGGACGTTGCCGAAGATCGTGGCGTGGACGATCCCAAACTCCGTTTGGCGGGCGTCCGCGTAGCCCATCGCCAGGAGTTCGTCGCGGAGCATCCGGCCGAGTTCGAGTTGCCCGGGCGTACTCGGGTACTGCGTGGCCCGTTCGTCGGACTGCGTATCGATGCGAACGTAGCGGAGGAATCGGTCCAAGAGCGAGTCAGGCATGATCGTTCCCTTGGCGAGACGGGGAGAGCTTGGCGAATGATTTATCCCATACGCCCGCCTTCGGGCACAGCGGATTCAAGGAACAAGTTTCGCAAAGCGGCTTGCGGCTGTGGCAGACCTGCCGGCCGTGGAAGATCAAGCGATGGCTGAACCGCGTCCACTCCGGTTGCGGAACCAGTTTCTGCAAGTCGAATTCGACTTTCACGGGGTCGGTGTGAACCGTCAACCCGAGCCGTCGGCTCAAACGGCCGACGTGCGTATCGACGGTGATTCCCGGAATGCCGAAGCCGTCCCCGAGCACGACGTTCGCGGTCTTGCGGCCGATGCCGGGGAGGGCGATCAGTTCATCGAGCGAGCCCGGGACTTCGCCGCGATACTTTTCGATGATCGTTCGGCAGAAGCCCCGAATGCTCTTTGCTTTGTTGCGGAAAAACCCCGTGCTCTTGATGAACTCCTCGATTTCGGACAGTTCCGCCGATGCGAAATCCTGCGCCGCGCGGAACCTCTCAAACAACGCAGGCGTGACCAGGTTCACCCGCTTATCCGTGCATTGCGCCGAGAGGATCGTCGCGATGGCGAGTTGGAGCGGGGTTTTCCAATCGAGGGCGGTTCGCGTTTCCGGATAGAGGGCGAGCAGTTCGGCGAGTAGCTTGGGAACTCGCTGCGAGAGCGGAATTGGGTGAGCCGGACGGCGGGCGGTTCGCTTTCGGGTCATGCGGCGATTTTAGCGGTGCTTTGTTTTTGGGTAGGTGTCGCGAGCCGAACGGCTCCGCGGGCAGGGGATGTTCGGAAGGCGATTCGCTTGCTCGCTTGCTCCAGTTCGAGCGGCGTGACGCGGCCGCGAGCCAGTGCGATTTCGAGCAGAAGGCGGACCTCGATCTCCTTTGCCGCGGTAACGATAGTATCTCCGCGGAGCGCCCGTTCGACAGCCTGCGTGGCGTGATCCGGCAGTTCTTCGGGAAGTCGATTCAACGAGCGATGTCGCCCCAACCGCATGGCTTCGCGGAATGCGAACCGTTCCTCGGCCAACCCCATTGGCGGTGCGATCCGCGTCCGTTTCCGCGGGCGGCTCGCGATCCGATCTAGCCAGTTCTGCAGTTCGACCTTCGCACGTCGGGCCGAGAACGCATCGTCGATGAGGCCCAATCGCACCGTCTCTTTGGCGGTCCGGATTTGCCCATCGCGGAAGGACTTCGCCGAGCGGCCGAGGCGTGCCAAGCCACCCCAACAGGGCGGAATCTGCGGGGCGTTCGGGAAGCCGATCCACGAATCCGGCCCGGCAACGGCCAATCGATAATCGCACGCCAGGGCCAGTTCCCAACCCGAACCGAGGCAAGGGCCTTCGAGGAATGCCACAGTCACCGGTTCGACCGACGAGAAGTGATTTAGAATTCGTTGACCGATGCGAGCGAACGCGGCGGCTTCCTCATCCGATGCGAGGCACCGTAGTGTTTCACCATCGTAACCGCCGCAGAACCCCGCCGGACGATCGGAGCGAATGACGAGTACTTCTATGTGGGGGTCTCTACAGGCCGTGGTCAAGCACGCCTCGATTTCCGCGAGGCGGGCGAGGTCCAATGCGTTCACCGGCTGACCCGGAAAGTCGAGCCAGAGCGTGGCGATGCCGTGGTCGATCGTCAGGCGAACGTGGTTTCGTTCCGCGTGCATCCTTGCCTCGGGTCGTGGGGGTGGATTATCGCTTGTGGACGGGGTGGACCGTCAAGCCGAAGTTCCGAGTGGCCGGGTCGGGGGCGCGTGGCGTATCAAACCACTATGAATGCCGAAACTGTGATGAATACCGAAGTCCCCGGCATTCCGCGATACCGCGGCAAAGTGCGGGACGTTTACGACCTCGGGGAGCGCTTGCTCGTCGTCGCCACGGACCGCATCAGCGCGTTCGACTGGGTGATGCCGAGCGGCATTCCCGGCAAAGGGCGATTGCTCACCGCCATGACGCGGTTTTGGTTCGAACGACTCGGCGTTGCGAATCACCTGCTGAGCGACCGGCTCAAAGACTTTCCCGAACCGTTCCGCAACGAGTCCTTCGCACAGCGTTCGATGCTCGTTCGCAAGGCGAAGGTCGTTCCCTTCGAGTGCGTGGCCCGCGGCTATTTGGCCGGGTCCGGGTGGAAAGAGTACCGGCAATCGGGCACCGTCTGCGGCATTCGATTGCCGGACGGACTGCGAGAAAGCGACCGCCTCCCTGAGCCGATCTTCACGCCCGCGACCAAGGCGGAGCAGGGGGCGCACGACGAAAACGTCTCCTTCGACCGCATGGCGAACGACGCGGGCCTGGAAATGGCCACGCTCCTGCGGGATCGCACGTTGGACGTCTATCGACGGGCCTCGGGGTACGCTCTCGCTCGCGGGGTCATCATTGCCGATACCAAACTCGAATGGGGCACGCTGCCCACGGGCGAAGTGATTCTCGTGGACGAAGTCCTGACGCCCGATAGCTCGCGGTTCTGGCCCGCCGAAGCGTACCAACCCGGTTCCTCGCCGCCATCGTTCGATAAACAGTTCCTGCGGAACTGGCTCGAATCGACGGGCTGGGACAAGCAGAGCCCGCCGCCCGAATTGCCTGCGGATGTGATCGAAAGCACCGCGGCGAAGTACCGCGAGGCGCTCGACCGGCTCACCCGCTGAGCGATTTCCTTTCCGCCCCGCGCGACGAAGCACTATCATCGACCCCGCACCGCTCACCACGCCTTTCAACGGAGAATCGCAGATGCTTCGGACCTCTCTCGCCGCCCTCGGCCTCGCGACCGTCGCCACGCTCGCGTTGGCTCAACCCGCGGAACCACCCAAGTCTGGCAAGTATCACGTCTACATCGGGACTTACACCGGCAAAGACGGCAGCAAGGGCATCTACCGCTCCGAACTCGACCTCGCGACCGGCAAGCTCAGTGAGCCCGAAGTTGCGGCGGAAGTCGGCAGCCCGTCGTTTCTCGCGATCAGCCCCAGCGGCAAGAACCTCTACGCCGTCGGCGAAGCCGCTGGCGGCAAAGACGGCGGCGGGGTGTACTCGTTCGCACTCGACCCCGCCACGGGCAAGCTCACCAAGTTGAACCAAAACACCAGCGGTGGTGCCGGGCCTTGCCACATTGCCACGGACCCCTCTGGGAAGACCGCCATCGTCGCCAACTACGGCGGCGGCAGCGTCTCCGCATTCAAGCTGAAAGAGGACGGCAGCATCGAAGCCCGCACCGCCTTCGTTCAACACACGGGTTCGAGCATTCACCGCGGCAAGCCGACCGTGCCCCACGGCCACTGTGGATCCTTCGACGCGACCGGCAAGTACGCCCTTTTCTGCGACCTTGGCCTCGACCAAGTGCTCGTTTACGCCGTCGATCACGACAAGGGCTCGCTCACCCTGGCGACGACGATCAAGCTCCCTCAAGGTGCTGGCCCCCGGCACATCCACATCGCCCCGTCGAACGACCTCGCGTTCGTCTGCGGCGAACTTGACTGCACCGCGAACGTCATCAAGCTCGACTTCGCCGGTGGCAAGCACGAAGTCTTGCAATCGATCTCCACGCTTCCCAGCGGCATGGCGGGCAAGGGCGATAGCACCGCCGAAATCCGCATCCATCCGAACGGTAAGTACGTCTACGTCTCCAACCGCGGCCACAACAGCATCGCCGCCTTCGGCTGGGACGGCAAGAAGCTCACGGCCCTCGGTCACGCTTCCGCGGGCATTAAAACCCCCCGCAATTTCAACATCGACCCCACGGGCCAGTGGATGCTCGTCGCCAACCAGGACGGCGGCGACGTGATCGTGTTCAAGATCGACGACAAAGGCATGCCGCAACCGACGGGCAACAAGATCGCCGTGTCGAAGGCGGTGTGCGTGAAGTTCTTGGCGAAGCCGTAGAGCAGACCGATGGGTACTACAACATGTTCAAAATGATGCATTCCGACGAACCGTGGGATAATCCCCACGGCTCAGAACGGCAGCGATCGCGTTCGCGGCTTCGATCCTACTCGCTTCGCTCGCCGGGTGCGGTGGGACGGAAGTGGTTTCCATGCCCGACTACGGCTCGGAGGAAGGGCTCAAAATTGCCCAGGTCGTGAGCGAATTCAACGACGCTAAAGGAGATGCCAAAAAGTTCAAGAAAGCGTTCGCAAACTCCCCTCCGAGCAACAGGAAGGACTACGAAAAGGTGACTTACGAAGTTACGGTCGGATCCCCAAAAATCGACGGCACGACTGCGACTGCTCAGGTCACGATCCACAAAGAATCGAACTACGAAGTCATCGATACCAAGGAGTGGACGTTCGTAAAGGTCGGCGATTCGTGGAAGATCAAGTCGGCCCCAATCCCGTGAAAATTCCGCTGCGTACTCCGACCCAGCCCGACATTTCGAACAATTCCGGCTGGATCGTTTCCCCGTGGTTCGACCTGCTCTTCCTCGCGAACGTCGGCTGGGTGGTATTGCTCTGGCCGGGGTTGCTCCCGACGGGCCGCGCGGAACTTGCGACGGAGTTTTGGGCGGTCTATTTCTTGATTGCTCCCCACCGCTGGATCACGCTTGTCCTGGCGGCATTCGACCCCGACCGTCGCGCTGGACGGCCCGCGTGGTTGTTCGTCGGTCTGGCCGTACTCGCTGCGGGCATCGTCCTCGGCGTGCGGACGGTGACCGGAGCGTTCGCTTGCCTCGCTCTGATCGATTACCTCTGGAACGCCTGGCATTTCGCATCGCAGCACCAGGGCGTGCTGCGCATGTATTCGCTCAAAGTCGGCGGCGGACCCGTTTGGCTCGAACGCCACGCCGTTCGGGCTTTTCTCTGCTACGTTTTGATACGGACCGCGGGTTGGACGACCGGCTGGGTGGAATCTGCCATCGATGTGAAGCAGTGGATCGATACCTGCGATTTGCTCTTCCTCGCAGTCCCCGGGGCCGTTCTAACGGCGAATGCGTATCGAATGCCGGCCCTGCGAATCGGGAAATTGGTCTACTTGATTAGCCTCTTGAGCTTGTATTCCGGCTTACTCCTGGCGTTGCGAAACGACTGGCGGAACCTCGTCATTGCACTCGCCGCAGCCACGTCCGCCTTTCACGCCACGGAGTACTTAGCCGTCGTGAGTCACTATGCCCGTCGGCGGGTGAACGGGGGTTCGACGGGTCTGTTTCGCAAAATGGCCGAGCGCTGGATCGGCTTGCTCGGGCTTTACGTGCTCGTCCTCGGCGGTCTCGGCGTGGCGATGGCACACCCGGATAGCGGCCTGACGGAAGTCTGGTTTGGGCTCAACCTCTGGGCCGCGTTCTTGCATTACGCCTACGATGGCTTGATCTGGAAATTGCGAAGACCCGCGACCGCGGCCGTGCTCGGAGTGTCCGCATGATCGCACGCATCGGCCTGCTTTACGCATCGGCGATTGCCTTTCCCGGATTGGCGCTGATGCTCGCGGCGCCGAGCGATCGCTCGGCCGTGGGGCTCGCGGTCCAGCCGTTCGGCTGGCCCGAGTTACTCGGCATCCATTTGATCGCCGCGATGCCTCTCGCAGGCGTTTTGGGATCGTGGATCGCTCGACGGTTCGCGGCGACGAACGGCCCGGTCCATCCCGTCCTCTTCGTCGTACTCGGGGTCTTGACCTCAGCCTTGGGTGGAGTCATCGTTTCGGGTCTCGGCCCCGGCGTGGGTAAGCTCGGTTTCGAAGGACTCAGCTTCCTTCGCAGCGTCCTCTGCATCGCGTTCGCACTTCCCTGGTGCATGGCTAACGGCGGAG
>Ga0209490_10004450_pt1 | contig 12928 bp, 18 predicted proteins | sample MAT06_FD_187209 | JGI IMG/M metagenome (GOLD analysis project Ga0209490, IMG submission 187209) | Freshwater microbial communities from Lake Fryxell liftoff mats and glacier meltwater in Antarctica - MAT-06 (SPAdes) (version 2) | ecosystem: Environmental > Aquatic > Freshwater > Ice > Liftoff...
CTTGGCGGTTGGGCCTCCAACAGCAACTATTCACTCCTCGGCGCTCTGCGCGGTGCCGCTCAACTCATCAGCTATGAAGTCGCCTTGAGCCTCGCCATCATCACTGCCGTGATGCTCTCTGGCACGCTCTCGATGACCGGCATCGTCCATGCTCAATACCAGCAACGGATCTGGTTCATCTTCGGCAACTACGGTGCGATGTTGCTTAGCTTCTTCATCTTCCTGATCGCAGCGGTAGCCGAGATCAATCGTGCTCCATTCGACCTCCCCGAAGCCGAAAGTGAAATCGTGGCCGGCTATCACACAGAGTATTCAGGCTTCCGCTGGGGGCTGTACATGCTGTCTGAGTACACCAACATCTTCATCATTTGCAGTGTCGCGGTGACGCTCTTCTTCGGCGGCTGGCTACGGCCCTTCCCTAACGTTGAGTGGCTCGCCTACCCAACCGGTGCACTCTTCCCATTTGCTCTATTCGCCGCCAGTGCCTACGGTTGCTGGCGCATGAAACTCTGGCCTTTCACGGCCCTTCTGGGTTTAACCTCTGCAGCGTTCCTGATCCCTGCCGTTGCCACCCTCGTCAGCGCACCCTTCTGGTTCTTCTTCAAGATCAGCGTGGTCTTCTACGTCCTGGTCTGGTTCCGCGCCTCCTGGCCTCGCCTCCGCTACGACCAGCTAATGGACCTCGGCTGGAAGCGGCTTATTCCCCTTGCCCTTGGCTCCCTGCTTGCCAATGCCATCATCGGCATGATCTAACGCCAGGCTTTTGCCTCAAAACCCTTGTTTAGCCCCGCCTTGATCCTGCCCATCCCAAATACCAAAAAAATAAATTGGCGATGGAACTTAACACTCACCAATCTCGTTCGTCTTATCAATAGAGAGAGACGGAGAGCGCTTCTGGATTCACCCTTTCCCTTGTATTCAGGATTCAGAAGCGCTCTCTCGAAATTCTCCAAACACGTTTCGTAACGTATCTGAAATTTCCCCCACAGTAGCGAAAGCACGCGCTGAATTTAAGATCTTCGGCATTAAATTCGTGCCGTCTACTGCCGTCCGCTTCAACTCCTCAAGGCTGAGCTTCCACGTTTCCACATCGCGACTCGCACGCAACTCGCGCAAACGCGCTACCTGCGCCGTCTCTACTTCGGGATGGATCTGAAAAACCGGCGTCGCCTCTCCACCCTCCACCTGAAATTGGTTCACACCAACCACAATGGCCTTGCCGCTCTCCACCCGCTTCTGGTATTCATAAGCCGCATTCTGAATCTCGCCCTGAATGTAGCCACTCTCAATTGCGGCAATGGTTCCGCCCATTGCATCAATCCTTGCCAGATACTCTTGTGCCTCTTCTTCCAGTCGATCGGTCAATGCCTCCACGTGATATGACCCGCCCATCGGATCGGGCTCGGCCGTCACACCGCTCTCATAGGCGATAACCTGCTGTGTCCGCAATGCCACTCGCGCTGCATCTGCCGTAGGCAAGCCAAGGGCCTCATCCATTCCGTTTGTGTGCAAGCTCTGTGTCCCACCCATTACCGCCGCCATCGCCTGCAAAGCGACCCTCACCACATTCACATCCGGTTGCTGTGCCGTCAGCGTCGACCCCGCCGTCTGCGTATGAAAACGCAGCATCATCGATCTTGGATCCTTCGCCATAAAGCGATCCTTCATCAAGCGCGCCCAGAGTCTGCGTGCCGCCCGAAACTTCGCGATCTCCTCAAAAAAGTCATTATGGGCATTGAAGAAGAAGCTCAGCCGGGGCGCAAAAGAGTCTACGGCCAAACCGACGTCGATCGCCGCCTCAACATAAGCCACCGCATCTGCCAGCGTGAAGGCAATCTCTTGCGCCGCAGTCGACCCGGCCTCACGGATGTGATAACCGCTGATCGAGATCGTATTCCACTCCGGCAACTCTTTGCTCGCCCAGGCAAAAATATCGGTAATCAACCGCATTGCCGGTCGCACGGGATAAATGTAGGTTCCCCGCGCGACGTATTCCTTCAAAATGTCGTTTTGGATTGTCCCGCCCAGCTTCTTTAGGTTTGCCCCCTGCCCCTCGGCCACCAAAACGTAATAGGCGAGCAGTGTAGCTGCCGTCGAGTTGATCGTCATCGAAGTGGTGATCTCCCCAAGCGAGATCCCGGCAAATAACCGCTCCATATCGGCGAGCGAACAAATCGATACCCCCACCCGTCCCACTTCGCCAACTGCTAACGGATGATCCGCATCCATCCCCATTTGTGTAGGCAAATCAAAAGCTACCGAGAGCCCCGTTGTCCCCTGCGAAAGCAAATACCGGTATCGCGCATTCGATTCTTCCGCCGACCCGAACCCCGCATATTGCCGCATCGTCCACAAGCGCGAGCGGTACATCGCGGAATAGATCCCGCGAGTGTACGGATATTCCCCAGCCTGCATAGCCTAGCTCCGGCCGATCTTCCGCGCCTTGAAAAAACTCTGTAAACCGTAATAGGCCATCACGATAAAAGCAAAGCCCATCAGGGCCAATCGCCCCAAACTGTCGCTATCGCCTTTGAAGTCGTAGATGCCCTTCACCAGGCTTCCCAGGATCACAATAGCGAACACCGCAAAAAAGAACCCGATCAGCTCATTCCACAGAATATGAAGTGGCTTGATCACACCGGGCATAAAGGCCTGCAAAAATCTTTTCATGTCACTGCAAGTTTTATGCTAACAAAGCCTCGAGCGTTCGATAAGAGTGAATGGTATTCTGTGACTGGTAAAGGTGCATGGACGAGAACCTCAAAGACTTAATGCAAGAGCTTGGCAATGCCATCAATGAGTCTCTTTCAGACTCTGATCGCATCGCTGCGGCGATTGGCGACATCAAACGCGCCGGCTACGACGTTTTCCTTGTTCTGGAAGCGACGATTGGCTTCAACAAACGCGAAGACGAAAACGACGATCATCCCGAGATCCCCGACAACTTCGAGGCTACCGGCAAGATCAGTTGGAACAATCAGGACACCAAGTTCCTCAAGGCCTTGAAGATCTCTCTCGACGAAGATCCCCGCTAACAGATTCAAAAACTTGTCAAAACCCAATAACCTGAACGAAAAATGGCTCAAAGACAAAGCGCCCATCAAGTCTGCTGAAGACTCAGAGCCTGATCGTGACGTAGCCATCGCCATGATCGAAGCCCGCAAAGCTGCCGGCCTCACCCAAGAGCAACTCGCTCACCGGATGAAAACCACCATCTCAGCCATCATTCGTCTCGAGAGCGGCGAAACTCGCGCTACCGTGCCGATCCTTGAACGCTTCGCAGCCTCTACCGACACCCGCCTCAAGATCTCCTTCGAACCCATCGAAGATTAAGCCTGCTGCGGCACCAATTCAAGCTTCAAGGACGATCACCGTGCTTCCCGCAACTGGCGAATCGTTTCTGCCGCACTACGCTTCCCCCGGATTGGTTTTACAGTTGCACTACTCTCCAGCCACTCCCGCATTGTCGGTCGCTCAACAGTACTGAAAAGCTCCTTCTTGATGAAGTCCGAAAGACTCATCCCCTCGCTTGCAGCCTTCGCCTTTAATGTGCCAGGCATCTCATCGGAAACATCCCTGAATTGAATCCTCTTGGACATACTTAGAGCATACAAACATGTGCGGTACATGCAACAGCCCCAGTCTCACCACAACTCCGCGTAAACTCCCGCCGTCATCGCAACGCTCTTCTCCCAGGCAAACCCCTTTGCCCTCGAAAGCCCTCTCACCACGAAGTCCCTCCTCTCATCCAAACCCGCAAGCCGCTTCAACGCCGCTCCAATCTCCTCTACCGATAAAGGGTCCACCAGCAACCCTGCATCCCCCGCCACCTCCGGTAACGCCGCCACGTTCGATGTCAACACCGCTACCCCATTCGCCATCGCTTCAAGCACCGGTATCCCAAACCCCTCATCGAGACTCGGAAACGCAAGCACCGCCGCTCTCTGATACAAAACCGCCAACTCCGCATCACTCACATAGCCAAGCACCTTCACATTTGGTGGCAAGTCTCTCAGCATCGCCTCGGCTTCAAACCCCGCACTCCCCGCTATCCACAACTGCCACTCTGGCCCCAATACCTCAAACGCCTCAATCAGCCTTCGCGTATTCTTCCGCTTCTGTACAGCTCCGACAGTCAGAACGATCTTCTCCCTCTCTTCAACTGTTCGCACCGAAGAAGGCAACACAACTCCATGCGGTATCACCCGGATTCGATCCCCCGGATAACCCAGATACGACACCACCTGCGACTTCGTAAACTCCGAGACCGCAATGATCAGATCGCTCCGCTCGGCTGCCTCCCTTGCCTGCTCTGCAAACCGCTCTCGAAACTCTTGCGTCGAGTACTCACCGCTCAAAACAAAAAGGTCATGGAATGTACTGACCATCTTTGCTCTTCCACGACGAGGCAGCCTTTGATTCAATCCATGAAACACATCAACACCACTTGGCACAGAATCGAACAATAAGCGCTTCGGCCAGGGTGCCCGCACCCAACGGTGAGGACGATAGTATCGACGCAGCCTTGGCCCTTTATGAAGCCGCAGCAGGCCATCCATTAAGTGCAGAGAGTACTTGCCCACCCCGCTCAGCTCTGTACCCACTGAGTAGGTTGCATCAACTCCGACTATTGGATCAACGATTGGGCCTCGGTCTCGCACACGCTCTCGAAGGGCTTATTCTCCCACAGCCCTGCTTCCACTTCATCGAGCAGCGAATCGAGATGCCAGCCATTGCTCTCGCCAAGCTCCACTGAAGAGATCGTGATCTGCAACTCTACAGCGGTTCCCCGCGCCAGTGCCTTCAGCGCAATTTCATTGGCCACCTTGCGCAACGCAGTGTGCAGACTGATGCCGCACCGGTCCGGGCTCAACACTGCGAAGCGCCCTCCACCAAAGTAGGCCGTCAGATCCACCTCGCTTGAGAAAACCCGCATTGCCTCACCCAGCTCAACCAGTAGCCATTCCTCTTCATGCCGTCCGGCGATTTCCCCTACAGCATCGAGGTTCGTCAGTTGAAAATATGCGCAGGCCGCACAAGGTACCGTCGTACCACGTCGCCGCAACAAGCGGCAAAATGGCTCACCGAGCTGCAGGAATCCGGTGAAGTTCAACAACCCCGTCAATTCATCGCGAACACTCATCCGCCTCAAACCGTTGGCGATGCGGTTGCGCTCCATCGCACAACGGATTGCTCTGCCCAGTGGTGTGCAGTCCACCTCGTGCTTCACCAGCACATCCTGTGCGCCTTCCTGCATCAGCCGCACTGTAAGTGTGGCATCTTCTGAATTCAACAGTGCGATCACAGGTGTATGAAGAGCGGCTGCCTTGAGCCTTTGAAATGTCGCAATCCCAGCGCTGTCCCCCACCCACAAGTCCGCCAGGATCGCATCGAAGCTGATGTCTTTCATCAACAGCAGCGCTTCTTCCAGCGTCTCGGCATCACACAGCTCAAACGGACTCAGCCAGGTGTTGCCATTTTGCAGCTCCTCCAGTTCACCCAACGCATCACGCAAAAAACTCGCATCCGCCAGGTTGTCTTCAAGCAATAGAATTCGGGTGTACTTCTTGCGCATTCTCAAAAAGAAAGTGCGCCGCTCAAGCCTTTATTCTCAGGCTTCTTCGCCCAACTCATATTCTTTAAGCTTGCGGTAAAGCGTGGTTCTGCCAATACCCAGTAGAGAGGCGGCCGTTAACCGGTCACCCTTCGTATACTCAAGCGCCCTCATGATCGCCTGCCGCTCAAGTTCCGCCAGTGGCACCACAGGCACGGGCGCGAGAGCTGGCGCTGTTGCCGCTCCACTCGAGTATGCGTACGAAGGCGGGAAGCTCGGCGTAGCTGCATCCGGATAAGTCAATGGTTGCGCAAAGGCGGCGGTAGGCGCTGAAACCGGTGCTCGACGCTGCAGCGCATTCATGACACTTGATGGAAGATCCCCCCGATGGAACGATGGTCCGGAATTTACCGCCAGCATGTGCTGAATGCAATTCTCAAGTTCACGAACATTTCCTGGCCAGTCATAACTCAAAAGTGCCTCAAGCACTTCCGGCTCCATCCCCTGCATTCGTCCGTACCGCCGCAGAAAATGCGCAACCAGATGAGGGACGTCTTCGCGCCGATCCTTTAGCGGCGTCAGCCGCAAAGTCACCACGTTTAGCCGATAGTAAAGATCACGGCGGAAATTGCCCTTCTCTACTTCCTTTGCCAAGTCCCGATTGGTCGCAGCGATTACGCGGAAGTCAGCCCTTTTCTGGGACAGGCCTCCCACGGGTCGATACTCTTTCTCCTGCAGCACACGCAGCAGCTTTGCCTGCAACTCAAGAGGCAGCTCCCCGATTTCATCCAGAAACGCCGTTCCACCATTAGCCAGCTCAATCAAGCCCGCCTTCGAATTGTTTGCACCCGTGAACGCACCCTTCACATAACCGAACAACTCGCTCTCCATCAACGGACCCACCATCGACGAACAGTCAATCGTCACAAAGGGCCCATCGTGCAGAACGTCGTGGATCGATCGCGCCACAACTTCTTTTCCTGTGCCGGTCTCGCCCAGCACAAGCACGGGCCAGCGGCATCGCCCCAGCTTGTCGATCAGTCGCTGCAACTGCAGCATCCGTGGCGATTGGCCTATCAGTACTTTGAGATTTTCCTCGAGTGATGAACGCATAGAGACTACACCTTTGGGGTAGTGGGACGAGCCAACCAAAAATCTTCAGATATATTTCGCCAGAGCTGCATATTTTTTACAGTGCTTCTAGGGTACATGACGAGTCACAAATCCTCGATGCCCCTTCGCGCGCAACTTTCGGGCAATCTCTTCTGCTTCCCCTCGAGTTCCCTCGCCCGCAATCACCCGGTACAACAAGGGCTTGCCTTCTTTTTTCACGACGCGCACTGGCTTTACCAGTCGTTCAATCTCCTTCTTCAACCCCTCGGCCTTCGAGCGGTCTTCCCATGCCGCTACTTGCACTCCATAGCTCTCCACCGCTTCGCCTCTTGGGGCATCGATTACCGTCAGCTTCACCATCGCTGTCCCTGGTCCAATCATCGCGATCTCTTCAGCCGCTCTTCGGGAGAGATCGATGATGCGATCACCGACGAAAGGTCCACGATCGGTGATCCTCACATTCACTCTTTTGTTGTTGCTTTCATTCTCGACACGTACCCATGTTCCAAAGGGCATTGTGCGATGAGCCGCCGTCTTCTCGTTCATGTTGAAGACTTCTCCATTGGCACTCGTTCGCCCGTGATAGGGATCTCCATACCAACTGGCAATGCCTCGTTCAGTCTCTCCAATTTTCACTACTCGCGCATTTCGTTGCGGTGCTTGTGGAACGCTCTTTGCCGCTTTGTTGCGAGAGCACGAAGAAGTCATCGCAAGAGCAAAGCCAACAATGACAAGTGTGCGAAGCATCATCGATATCGCCTTTCATCTCCAAAACAATTTTACTTGTAAATGTTTTGGACTTCAGGCATGCATTCAACTAGCATTTTTTTCTTGACATTATTTGCGAAAGACTTTATATCTGAAGCACTGAGTCCTCCTCGCGGGGACTCAAATTGATGTTAGGGAGAATGATCCGAATGAAGAATGCAACCAAGCCAGTAGCAAAGAAAGCCGCTCCGGCAAAGAAGGCTGCTCCGGCAAAGAAAGCCGCCGCTCCGGCAAAGAAAGCCGCCGCTCCGGCAAAGAAGGCCGCCGCTCCGGCAAAGAAGGCCGCTGCTCCGGCAAAGAAGGCCGCCCCGGCCAAGAAGGCCGCTCCGAAGAAGAAGTAGTCTTTCGGCTGCGCTCGCAAGAGCGTGCGATCTTTACTTATCAACCAAACTGGGCCCCGGGAAATCGGGGCCCTTCTTCTTGCTCAAAATCAAAACATCGAAGCTCTCACCAAATGAAAACAGCAATGTCCTGAATTGCATTTCACCCAATAAAAACAAGCCTTCCATCACTTCAGGTCCAAGACTCAACATAGAAGCTCTCAAGCTCTCAAACGATTCCACTCTCCACCCGGCGTCTGTCGACGCATCGATCAGCGAATCCCAATCCACATGTGCCGTGATGTCTCTATTGCCAGGCTCAAGCAACACCTCATCGCTTGCCACATGTTTGCGATAGCTCATCAACGATCCACTTGCAAATCTTGCTCGATCGAGCTTTCGATACCCATAGTCGATAAGAATGTAGAAGCCTTCTTCCATCGCTTCATACGCTTCATGTAGATGCGCGCTCACTTGGTCTCGCACCTCGCGCACATCGTCGCCTGGGCCATGAGGCCACCAGACGAAGCGCTCGTCTCGACGCGCAACCTTCAACATCACATCACCTTCATAGACATCGACAGGCATCGCATCGATCAATTCGTTCGAAAACAAAATCGCCTTTTTTGATTTGGATATTTCCTGTCCTGCTTCGACGCTCTTGTACACCCCATCGTCAAAGCTCGCTCTCAACTCACAACGCCCCGCACCAATATCCACCAGACAATCGAAGCCGGGCATCGCCCTTTCGGCAACTGCCTTCACATAAGCTCCAAATACGGGTTGCAACTGCGATGCCGTAAAGAAGTCTCCATGCATGCCAAAAGGATCCCCGCGATAATATCCGAGCCGCTCATCATAGAGAGCCATCTGCATGAACACCGAAAACGGAATGGGTCCTTCCCGTTCGATTCGTTCTGCGATTTTGCGTTCGAGCTCACTCACAAGCTATAGTTTCGGGCATGAGATTGATTCTTGTATTGGCCTTTGCTCTCTCGCTCTCTGCCGCAAGCGAAGAAGCCTCTATCAAAAAAGTCCTCGACGATCAGACCAAAGCCTGGAATCGGGGTGACATCGACGAGTTCGTCCGGGCCTATGAGAAAACCACCACCATCACCTTCGTCGGGAAGACTGTCTCGCGAGGATATGACGGTGTGCTCACCCGATATCACACCAACTATCCCGACAAGCTCCACATGGGCAGTCTCTTCTTTGAAGATGTCGAAGTGAAAATGCTCGGTAAAGAATACGCGCTCGTCATCGGCAAGTTTGTTCTCGATCGGACGCAAGCCGGCGGAGGCCCAGCCTCGGGCCGCTGGACTTTGATTGGCCACAAAACCAAAGAAGGTTGGAAGTTTATCCACGACCACACCAGCAACTAGTAAGGAATCCGGGCTGCAAACTCTTTGCCCGCCTGGATCGCTTCTTCCTCACTCAATCCTGCGATACCCCCAATGTAGCTGCCTTTGGCGAATACAAAAAGTGGCCCCGCGCTCGTTGCCCCATCAAAGTAGCCGCCATAAGATGCCACAAATTTCGGCTCCTTCATCTGATTCTTGATGTCAAAGATATAGCTCCCTGCCTGGGTCGCATTGCGGCACCGAATCAGTAGCAGTTTGTACTTCTGCTTCCCGGTTTCATACTCGGCCACATTGCCGGCACCGAGATAAGACAGCCCAAGCATCGGGGCCGGTACGACGCCAATGCTCTTCCTGTTGAGAGAAGGAAACCGCACGTCGTCTGCTATTGTGCGCGGCAGGTCTGGCAGCGCAGGCTTCTTTGCTTCTTCGACAGGAGCGTTACCCCCACATGAGATCAACCACCCGCAAATCAAAAGCATCCAGATCTGTTTCATACGCGACACTCATCCGGACGCCACTCCCGGATTGCCTCCTTGATCTCTTTCTTTTCCATCTTCTCTTCCAGCGCTCTCTTTGCCAATGCAACTACCTCGCCATCGGAGGCAAATCGCAACCCAATCCATTGCTCTACACTGACTGCATCCACCCAGCTTGAATCCCCATTTCCCACAATCCTACGCACTCTTGTCTGCTCCTCCAACCGGATCAAACGGTCTTGAACGCGCAAGGCATTGAGGCGCAATTTCAGCACGGCAACTACCAGACCGCAACTCACTATAAATCCCCAGGCCACGCTCAAATCTGGCTCTCGCACCAGCCGCATCCCCCAATAGACAACATTGAGCAGCATCATTGGCGAGAGGAAAAAGTGATACCACGGATCCCAACGTGCATGATTTTTATTGTTCTGTGTCGCCATAAGTCTCCACGTGGGGCGATCATAGCAAAAGGAAATGAACCCGGGTCTCTGCGGAAGCTGCATCTACGTCCGTCGCATCGTCAATGATCGCGGCAGTACCTTCTATCACTGCGGTCGAGCCAAAGACGACCCCAGCTTCCCCAAGTACCCTCGCCTCCCTCTCTTCCACTGCCGCGGCTTCGAACCCGCTAAAAGTACTGACCCGCCTCAACCAACTTCTTCAACTCCTTAACGTCACTTGTAATCCCAAGCGCCAGCATCAAAAGAATCCGTGCCTTGGGCCCCGTCAGGCTACCGGCAAAAATCACCCCGCGATTCCGCAGGTCTCTCCCCGATCCTTCATACGCGTAGGTATCCAGCACTCGTCCCTGCGCACATCTTGTCGACAACAGTACCGGCAGCCCCCCATCGATCGCCCGCTGAATCGCAGGCAAGGTCATTGGCGGCACATTCCCGCGGCCTGTTCCTTCAATCACAATTCCACGCGCCCCCAGCTCCCGGGCCGCGTCGATAAATCGCCCATCGGCCCCCGCATACATTTGAAAGAGATCCACTCGCGTCTCGAGGGCAGCGGTGTCAATTGTCTGCCTGTACTTCAGCATCCGTGCAAAGTACACACGGTCTTTGTCGACAATTCCCAGTGGCCCAAACACCGGCGACTGAAACGTATCAATTGCCTGCGTATCCATCTTCGTAGCATAAGCCGCCGCATGAATCGTCTCATTGAGCAAAACAAACACACCCTGCCCTCGGGACCCCTCATCAATCGCAACACGCATCGCCGCTCGAACATTCGCCGGCCCGTCATACGAAAGCTCCGATGCATTCCGCATTGCCCCAATTACTACCACCGGTTTCGCTGAATGGTGCCGCAAGTCGAGAAAGAAAGCTGTCTCCTCAAGCGTATCCGTCCCGTGCGTCATCACCACACCGCTTACCTCAGGGCGCTCCAGCACAACACGGATCTGCTCCGACAAATCCCACATATGCCGTGGCGTCACCTGTGGCCCAGCCAGCCGCCCAAAGTTCACAACTTCCACATTCGCAAGTCGTGCCAACTCAGGATCGTGCGCCAGAATCTCTTCACCCGAAAGTGCCGGCACAGCCCCACCCAATAACGGATCAACCTTCATCGAAATCGTGCCGCCAGTAAAAAAGAAGACTACGGTGTTCATATAAAGTGGGTCTCATGATCGTAACCCGAGCCCTCCTTACTGTGCTGCTTTCTGCCCAACAGATCTATGAGGAAAAGCTTCTCGACACCATGCTCCTGCGCGAGAAGCTCTGGCAGCAAATGGACCTCCACGCTAGTCGCAAGCTTCTCCGCCACCGCATCGGATACCCGGTTCCAGCGCTCAAAGCCGCCGGTCCGCTCCGCCTTGAAAAGTCCGGTGAAGACTCCATCGCCAACTACTACAGAAGCTACCTTCCACTAACCGATGGCGACGAAGTCTATGGCCTATACATCGTGCCAAAAAGGCCCATCTCCAAACGCGCGCCGCTGGTCATCTCCCAACACGGCGGTGGCGGCACCCCCGAGATGGCAACTTTCAATGGAGGCACCAACTACAAAGATCAGGTCCGGGGCGCGGTCTCGGAAGGCTACATTGTCTATGCTCCCCTCACTGTCATGTATCCATTCCGCGATCGCGATAACGGCACCGTCATCCCACCTGAAGTCCGAAAGATACTGGACGAAAAATTCCGTACTGTCGGCACCAGTCTCGCCGCTGTCGAGGTCCAAAAGATCTCGCTGGCTTTGGACGAACTCGTCAAGCGCCCCGAGATCGACCCCAAACGCATCGCCATGATCGGTCTCTCTTACGGAGGCTACTACTCCCTGTACGCCGCCGCCCTGGAGCCCCGCATCGGAGTTGTTGTCGCCAGTTGCAGCTTCTCAGACCAACCCGCCATCACAGACGGCAAAACCGAAGGCCGACTCGTGGATATGTCGCCTCCCGACGTGGCCGCGCTCATCGCTCCCCGGCCGCTCCAGGTGCAGAGCGGAATCAATGACAAAGGCCTACCGATTGAGCAAAGCCGGGCCGCTGCAAAACGAACCGCCCTTGTTTATGAAAAGACAGGAGCAAAAGACAAATTCGTCTTCGAGGAATTCGAAGGTGGCCATGAGTTCCGGGGCTCTCTCGTTTGGCCTTTCCTGAAAAAGCATCTTTAGCCATCTCATGCTAATCTGTTGAAGAAATGGCATACGTGATTGCAGAGCCCTGCATTGGGACAAAAGATTCAGCTTGTGTAGACGCCTGCCCGGTGGATTGCATCCATCCGAAAAAGGATTCCGAGAAATTTGAAGCTGAAAAGATGCTTTACATCGACCCCGTAGAGTGCATCGACTGTGGTGCTTGCGTTCCGGTCTGCCCCGTCTCGGCGATCTTCGCCCTCGACGATCTGCCAGAGAAGTGGAATGAATTCACTCAGATGAACGCCGCTTATTTCGGCCGCTAGGCTTTTATCCCCACCGCGCTCCTCATCGCTAACACCTGCTTTTTGAGCGTATTCTTTGAAAATTCCTCGAAACTGATCTTGGCCGACTGCAACTGATCCTTATCAATGTATTCGGCCAAGATTAATTTTTGCCCGATGTTGTCGATGACTCGGGGCCAAAGTTCAACCATTTCTTCAAAGCCAACAGACCCTCGCTCCGCTACCTGATCCGCTTTCCGGCTCCCCACTTCCACCAGGCCCGCCGCCTCAAACATTGTCGGCAGATGGTCCCATGATCCTGTTCCAAGCCTCGCCGTCCCAGAATCGTCGTCTCGGATTTATGCCCCTGTTCTGCCATCCAGCTACCGCTAGGGTCGATACCCCGCCGAGCACTTCTCAGTCTCAAACACCCTTACATAAGTCACCCGTGCCGGTAACCCCTCAATAGCCG
>Ga0209490_10004451_pt1 | contig 12928 bp, 9 predicted proteins | sample MAT06_FD_187209 | JGI IMG/M metagenome (GOLD analysis project Ga0209490, IMG submission 187209) | Freshwater microbial communities from Lake Fryxell liftoff mats and glacier meltwater in Antarctica - MAT-06 (SPAdes) (version 2) | ecosystem: Environmental > Aquatic > Freshwater > Ice > Liftoff...
CGGCATCGTCCTGCAGCTGGGCAACCACGGCGGCGGCGCGCGCGGCGACTCGGCGCTGGCCGAACAGGCGGTACAGCGCGCCCTGGCCTACGACCCGCGCCTGGGCCTGGCCCATGCCGCCGCCGGACTGCTGCGCCTGCAGCGGGGCGACTACGCCGGCGCCGACGCCGCCCTGCAGCGCGCGCTGGAGCTCGACCCGATGCTGGTCATCGCCCACAACTGGCGCTCCATCTCGCTGGCACAGCAGGGCCGCACCACCGAGTCCGACGCGCAACTGCAGGCCGGCCTGCGCATCGACCCGCTGAACCCGGTGTTGTTGAGCAACGTCGGCGTGGCGCACGAACGCGCCGGGCGGCCCGACGAGGCACGGCTCACCTACCTGCGCATGCTGGAGTTGCCGGCGCGGCCGGTGGGTGCCTACTACGCGCTGTTGGTGCTGGACCGCGACCACGGGCGCCTGGCCGAAGCGCTGCGCTGGGGCCTGGCCATCGAGGGTGGCGCTGTCGCGCGCTGGGGCGGCGCGCCGGCCGGCGTGCCGGCGCTGTCGCTCCTGGCCGCGCTGGGGCTGGACGAGACAGCCGCGCGGCTGCTGCAGCCACTGCAGGGCCAGGCGGTGCCGCCAGCCGTCTTTCGCGCATACGAGGGCGCGCTGCTGCGAATGGGCCGCCACGCCGAGGTCGAGTCGGCCGCACTGGCCACGATGAACGAGCCGCGGCAGCTGCCGACCTGGTGGATGCCGGCGCGCGCCGCTTCGCTTGCGCTGCGCGGCCAGTTGCCCGCCGCACTGGATACGCTGGCCAAACGCAGCAGCCTGCCCAATCCATTGAGCGAGAGTCAGCAGGCCGACCACCGGCTGGCCGTCGCCTGGGCCATGGCCCAGGCCGGCGACGCCGCCCAGCGCAGCGTGGCGCAGCAGGAAATCGCCCAGGTCGTCGGCCTGGCCCAGGCCGGCCGGCTGGATAGCAACCCCGCCGCCTTGGCCCTGCACGCACTGGCGCACGCGCTGGCCGGCGACAGCGAAGGCGCGCTGCAGCGGCTGGAACAGGCACTGGCCGGCGGTTTCAACGATTACCGCTGGCTGCAGCACGACCCGCGCTGGGCCGCGCTGCGCACCCAGCCGCGCTTCCAGGCCGTGCTGGCGGCCGCGCAGGCCTCGATGGCGATGCAGCGCGACGAGGTGCGCCGCCGTGTCGCCAGCGGCGACCGCGACTACGCGGCGTTGGCGCCTGTGGCCCCGGTTAAACCCTGAGTCCGGGGCGCTGCACAGGGCTCGATCAGCGTTTGATCAGCGCTTGGTCAGTGAATTTTCAGGACGTGCGGCGCGCGTTAGTGGAGGCTCCGGAACCGTCATCCAGCGCGTTTCGGAGATACCCATGCCCCTGACTCCAAGCCCCTTGCCGACCCTGGCCCGCGTCGGACTCCTGATGTCGATCCTCGCCGCCACCGCCTGCGGCGGCGGTGGTGGTGGCGGCGGGGCCGAGCCAGCGGCGGCAGCACCGGCTCCGGTTGCTGCACCGCCACCGCCACCACCACCACCGCCGCCACCGCCACCGCCACCCACCACCAGCGCGCTCGACACCGAACTGCGCGGTTTCATCACTGCCAACAACCTCACGGGCGACCCGCGCACCGGACGCGTGCTGCCGTCCATCGACGCGCCCCTGCCGCAACTGGGCCGGCTGCTGTTCTTCAGCAAGGCCTTGTCGGGCAACCGCGACACCGCCTGCGCTTCGTGCCACCACCCAGCGCTGGGCGGCGCCGACGGCCTGTCGCTGTCGGTGGGCACGGGGGCTGCGTTGCCCGATGTCGTGGGCCCCGGTCGGCGCCGAGCCGATGGGCAGATTTTCGTTGGCCGCAATTCCAACAGCTTCTTCAATAACGGACTGTTCGACGAGGTGCTTTTCTGGGACGGCCGCGTCGAGAGCCTGGGCAAGCAGCCGAACGCCGGTGGCAGCGCCAGCGGCATCCGCACGCCGGCCAGCGCCTTCGGCATTGCCGACGCGGCAGCCGGGCCCAACCTGCTGGCGGCGCAGGCGCGCTTCCCGATCACTGTCATGGAGGAGATGCGTGGCAACGGCTTGCCGGGCCTGAGTCCGCCGCAGGTGCGCGAGCATGTGGCGGCGCGGCTGGGCAATTTCGGCAGCGGCGCCGGCGCGCTGGCGCCCAGCGACTGGCTGGCACGCTTTCGCACCGGCCTCGGGCAGCCCGCAGGCACCGCCGAGCAACTCATCACCTTCGACAACATCATGCGTGCCATCGCCGAGTTCCAGCGCTCGGCCACCTTCGTGGACACGCCGTGGCGCCGCTACATCCAGGGCGACCTGAGCGCCATCAACGAGACCGCCAAGCGCGGGGCGCTCCTGTTCTACAAGGGCGTGGCACAAGGCGGCCAGGCTTGCGTGCAGTGTCACAAGGGCGACTTCTTCACCGATGAGAAATTCCATGCGCTGGGATTCCCGCAGGTGGGCCCCGGCATGGGCGATGGCGCGCGCGACGACTTCGGTCGCGAGCGGCAAAGCGGCAATGCCGCGCAGCGCGGAGCCTTTCGCACGCCCACGCTGCTGAATGTCGAGTTGACCGCGCCGTTTGGCCACGCCGGCAGCTACGGCACGCTCAACCAGGTGGTGGACCATTACGCGGTGCCGCTCGACACGGTGAACGCGTTCTTGAGCGGCCGCCAGTGGTGTGCCTTGCCGCAGTTCGCCGATCTCGGCGGCTGCGGCAGCGACGCCGCGACGGTGGACAGCAACACCCGCGCCGCACTCGCCCGCATGGAGGCCAATCGTCGGGCCGACCCGGCGGGCGGCATGCCGCTCGTCAACCTGGCACTGGGCTCACCCGAGGACACGCCGCGCCTGGTGGAGTTTCTGCGCACGCTGACCGACCCGTGCCTGAAGTCGCGGTCCTGCATCGGGCGCTGGATCCCCACGCCACAAGAGGCTCCCGACACGCTGCAGCTCAACGCCACCGATGCCAGAGGTGGTCCGCTGTGAGCACTGCACTGTTGGGCGTGCAGGATGGGGGATAGAGGACAGGGTTTTCGAACACCTCTTCCTCCCAAGGTCCCCAGCCCGGGTAGTGGCGTCCTGCGCGGCCCATCGCAACCGTGAGCCTGGTGCCGCATTCGAGGAAGGCGTCGAACTCGTCCTTGCATGCAGCACCGGGCCAGCGGCACGGCTCCTTGCGAGGCACAAACAGTCCCCCGGACTGTTTGGGTTCGGCTTCGGCCCTCACAAACGCGCCAAGTAGGAACGCAATATTCCCGAGGTGGTGATCTCGGACGGTCTCAAGCCACGCGCTGCGCCTCAATCGACCTGTGTGCCTCCTATCTCCGTATGCCCACTGCTGCGGGGGATCCCTTCGGGGGCCGCGGTGCCTATGCGACCGGCCGCTTCCGGGCGACGAGTTCACGGCAGCGTATGTCGCTGATGGGTGTGCACCGTGAAAAGGCGGCGCTTTCCAGTGGGTGCAAGCCCCACCCGGCAACCGCTCCAGCCGGAAGTAACGGGAGCAGGCATGGAAGTGACGAAATGTCTGAGGTCTTCGGGTAAGCGTGCCACGCATGGGTGGCAGCGCGAGTGTGCGGGCCGCAACGCGCGTGAACAGTCACCAGCCACAGTCACCGCGCTGGACGACTGGACGATCGCCGTGACCAGCACGCCTGCAGCAAGGCCTCGCCCGCGCCTGCGGTGGCGCGGGCCAGCATCTGTTCAAGTTGCGGCCCGGCCGAAAGCTTGAGGCCCTCGGTCATCATCCACATGCCGAGCAGGAACAGGCCGACGCCGCCGGCCAGGCCGCCAGCTGTGTACAACCAGCTCATTCAGGTTGCGGCGGGCGCCACAAGCAGCAGGTCGCGGTCGATCTCCTCCAGCACGCGCAGGGTCACGCTGCCGAGCAGGAACTCGTCGAACTCGAGCTTCCCGCGCTTGCCCATCACCAGGAGGTCGGCGTGCCGCAAATGCACCTGCGCAATGATGGCGCGAGCCGGTGGGCCACCCTGCACGCTGCGCGACATCGACGCAGTGCCCTCGATGCCGCCGAGAAACGCCTCAAGCGCGCGCACTGCCTCCTGTTCGGCGTTGCGGCGGTACATCGCGATGTCATCCTCAGGAATGCCCGCATAGCGCATCTTGCCTTCGAACGGCAGCTCGCTGACATGCAGCACGTGAACGGCCGCCTGCGGTGCGATGCGGACTGCCCATTCGACCGCGAGCCTGGAGGCAGGCGAAAAGTCCACCGCCACCAGCATCTGGTGGTACGACCGCTTCTCGTCGGAGCGCGCGACCAGCGTCGGCTGACGGCCCTTGCGCAGGAACTTGCTCGCCGTGCTGCCGACGAACACGTCGCGCACGAAGTTCTCGCCATGGGCACCGAACACCGTGAGGTCGATCGCATGCCTCACAGCGTATTCGGCTGCCTGTGCGTGAATGCGGCCGATGAGCACCTCGTCTTTCACCGGTACGCCGAATTGGCTGGCCAGCAGGCCCGCAAGTTCCTTCAGGCGGCTGCGCGCGGATTCGAGCAAACGCTGCTCGGTCGCCAATGGGTGTTCGTCGAGCGTGCCGGCGAACATCTGCAACAGCAGCCCGTCCATCACATGCACCAGGTGCAGCGTGGCGTGGTGGTCATGCGCCAGGCGCGCGGCGCGATCCACGGCGCGGGCGGCGCAGCCCGAGAAGTCGGTCGCGACCAGGATGTGGGAGAGCCGCGCCATGGTGCGTCCTTTCATTCAACCGCGGCCGAAAGTGGGCCGCTGTTTCTTTGCTTGGCCAGCGTTTGCCCGATCTCACGCGCCGCGAAGTCTGCAGCGTCATCGTAGGGCCGGAACACGTGGTCCACGCCGCGCCTCGCGTACGCGGTGGCATCCGTATCGCTGCGCAATGCGATCGCCATCGTGCCGGTGAATCCGTGTGCGCGCAGTGCATCTGGCAGGGCCGCGTTGACGGACCACTCCGGCAGCGTGCTGACCGCCCATGCCGCGGTGCCCAAGGGCAGGGTCGCCGGGAACTCGGCGTCTTCCGCGTCACCAAATCGAACCGGCCAGCCCTTGCGGCGCAGGCGGCGTACCACTTCGGGGTCGAAGTCGACCGCCAGCGTGTGGATGCCCTGGGCGCGCAACTGCTCGATCAGCCGGCAGCCGAAACGCCCGGCACCGAAAACGATCACTTCGGCCGGGTCGGCCTCTGGCCGGTTGCGCTCCATCGCCATCTCGCGCAAGGGGCGCTGGCGTTCGAATGGCACCAGCCAGGGCGCCAGCCGGGCGTACAGCGGCTGCGAGTACAGGATCATGTAAGTCGACAGCGTGATCGTGACCAGCCCCACCAGCGTCACCAGGCCCAGCGCGGCCGGGTCGGTGTGGCCGAGCGTGACGCCCATCGCCATGAAGACGATCGAGAACTCGCTGATCTGGGCCACAGTCAACCCGGCCAGGAAGCCGGTGCGCTTGCGGTAGCCCATGAATCCCATGATGGTCATCACGATCAGCGGGTTGCCCACCAGCACGAACAGCGACAGCACCAGCGCATCGCCCACTTGCGCGCCGAGCAGGCCGAGGTCGAGCCTGGCGCCCAGGTCGATGAAGAAGAACAGCAGCAGGAAGTCGCGCAACCCGGTCAGCCGCGCTGCAATCGCCTCACGGTAGGCAGTGGAGGCCAGCGAGAACCCGGCGAGGAAGGCGCCGACCTCCTTGCTGAAGCCCAGCATGTCGCCGCCGGCGGCCAGCGCCGTGCCCCAGGCCAGCGCGAACAACAAGAGCAGTTCCTGCGAGCGCGCCAGCAATTGCACCAGCCGCGGCAGCACCCAGCGCATCAGCACCACCACCGCGCCCAGCGCCAGCACCAGCTTCAGGCCCACCTCGAGCCCGAGGCGCCAAAGGTCCGTACCGCCCGCGCCGGACTGCCACGAGCCGAGCAGCAGCATGGCCACCACCACCGCGATGTCCTGCACGACCAGAAAGCCCACCGCGATGCGGCCGTGCAACGAGTCGAGTTCGCGCTTGTCCGACAGCAGTTTGACGATGATGATGGTGCTGGAAAACGTCAGCGCCACCGCGACATAGATCGCCGTGAGCGGCAGCATGCCGAGCGCCATGGCGATGGCGAAGCCGATGACGGTGGTGAACACGATCTGCCCGATGCCGGTGGCCAGCGCCACCGGGCCGACGCTCTTGACCACATGCATGTCGAGCTTCAGACCCACCACGAACAACAGCACCGTGACGCCGATCTGCGCCAGCAAGTCGATCTGGTCGTGCGCCGTCACCCAGCCCAGCGCCGACGGCCCGAGCAGGATGCCGACGACGATGTAGGCCACCAGCAGCGGCTGGCGCAGGCGCAGCGCGATGATGCCGACGGCGGCTGCAACGGCCAGCAGCAGCGCGAACTGGTGATAGACGTTTTGCACTAGGCCCTTTCAGCGCTGTGGGATGTGTTGGCGCCAGCGCCCTGCATCGGCACAACGACAGGCAGGGAGAAAAGCAGGGCGAAAGGCAGGGCGAAGGGCAGGGCGAGGCTGCTGCGACGGGTGCCGACTGCGATGAACGCACCAGTCATGGCGTCACCCTTGCGAACGGCCGCAGCTTCACCATCAGTCGACTGGCCGTGATCGCCGCCGCCGGCGTGACTGGCACGCCAGCGGCCTGCAACGCGGTGGCCACCCAGACGTTGCAGGTCTTGAACAAGTGAAATCGCTCGCGCGACGCATAGAAGCGGCTTTGGCCGTACAGACCCGGGCCGAGCGTGATGGGGCGACCTGCGTCGTCGAGTTCGTGGCTGTTGCGCAGGTGCTCGAGCAGGCGTTGCAACCCGGCCGGTGAAACGCCGGTCTCGATGGTCTCGCTGATGCCGGTGGTGGCGAAGAAACGTTCGAGCGTGGTGTTGACAGCAACCACATGCAAGACACCCGGGGTCGGCCAGGCAATGGCCTTCAGCCCCAGCCAGGCGCCGGGATCGGCGGCCCGGTAGTAGGCACGGTCACCCCAGCCCACTTCGAAGTAGTTGGCCTCTGGAAAGTCGGCCTTCACAGGCCATGCGGCAGCGGACACATCGCCGGCACGCAGCACGATGCCGGTGTGCCAGCCATGGTTGACCACATGCACTCTGTGCGTGGCGGGCGAGGTGGCGCCGAAAGCGACGGCTGCAACCGGCTGCGTGCCAGGCGGCGCGGCGCAGGCCGTCAGCACTGCCGACAACAAGCTGCCTGCGACCGCGACGCGCGCCGTGTGCGCGAGTCGAGCAAAGGTCTTGATGCCCAGCGAGAATGCGCCATGGCCCTCTTTCCCCAGCAATCGCTGAACGACGGCGTGCGCAAGCGCGAGGTGTTCGGCTGGGCGATGTACGACTTCGCCAACTCCGGCTACACCACGGTGGTGCTGACGGCGGTCTTCAGCGCCTACTTCGTGGGCGGCGTCGCCGGCAACGCCGCCTGGGCAACGCTGGCCTGGACCGGCGCGCTCGCGCTGTCGAGCCTGCTCGTCATGCTGACCATGCCCGCGCTCGGCGCTTACGCCGACCTGCGCGCAGCCAAGAAACGCTTGCTGCTGTTCTCCACAGTGGGTTGCGTCGTGGCCACCCTGGCGCTGGCCGAGGTTGGCCCGGGCGACGTGGCCTTGGCCATCGTGGCGGTGGTGCTGTCCAACCTGTTCTACAGCTACGGTGACTCGCTGATCGCTGCCTTCCTGCCCGAACTGTCGCGCCGCGACAGCCTGGGCCGCGTGTCGGGCTGGGGCTGGGCCTTCGGTTACTTCGGCGGCATGTTGACCCTCGGGCTCAGTCTGGCCTATGTACTGTGGGCCCAAGGCCAGGGCATACCGGCTTCGCAGTTCGTGCCCGTCACGATGCTGATCACGGCGGCGATCTATGCGTTGGCGTCGATTGCCACCTTCGCGCTGCTGCGCGAGCGTGCCGTGCCGCAGGTCGCCTTGGCGGGGCAGCAGGGCATGGCCGCGTCGTTCTCCCGGCTGCTGCAGACCTGGCGCGAAGCGCGGCGCTTCGAGGACTTCGCGCAGTTGCTGGCCTGCGCGGTGGCCTACCAGGCCGGCATCTCGGTGGTCATCGGATTGGCAGCGGTGTACGCCGAACAGGTGCTGGGTTTCAAGCAGACCGAGACCATGATGCTGATCTTCCTGGTCAACATCGCCGCCGCGCTGGGCGCCTTCAGCTGGGGCTATGTGCAAGACCGTCTGGGGCATCGGCCCGCACTGGCCATCACGCTGGTCGGCTGGATCGTGATGACCTTGCTCGCCGGCCTGGCCACCGAGGCCACGCTGTTCTGGATCGCCGCCGTCATCGCCGGCCTGTGCATGGGCAGCAGCCAGTCGGCCGGGCGCGCGCTGGCCGGCGCGTTCTCGCCCGAGCAGCGGCGGGCCGAGTTCTACGGCCTGTGGACCTTCGCCACGCGGCTGTCGGCCATCGTCGGGCCGCTGACCTACGGCGTGGTGACCTTGCTGACTGCCGGCAACCACCGCATCGCGATCATGAGCACAGGCGTGTTCTTCGTGATCGGGCTGGTGCTGCTGATGCGGGTGAACGTGCAGCGCGGCATGGCCGCTGCGGATGCGGTTCCGGTGGCTGCTGCTGCCTGAACCCAGGAGCTTCGGCCGGCAACCGGGGTTAGTTGCCATCGCTGTGGCGCGCGATGGCGCGGCGTGATGCATCGCGCAGCTTGACGGCGGCCGCGAACAGGTTCGGCGCGTCAAGGGTCACTTCCGCCGCGGACAGGATCGGCGCGCAGACCTCGACCTGCAGCGCCCCTGGCCGCGGCCACCAGCGGCCTTCCGGCAGCAGCTCGCGGTCGCCGAGGATCGCCAGCGGCACTACGGGAACGCCGGCCCGCGCCGCCGCGAGGAAGGCACCGAGGTGAAACGGCAGCAGGCCGGGCCGCGCAACGAAAGTGCCCTCGGGGAAGACGGCCAGCGAGCGCCCCTGCTGCACGACCTCGGCCATGCGGCCCGCGTCCTGGACGCTGCGCTGCAGGTCGGTGCGTTCGACGAACTCGGCGCCCAGCCGCTGCAGAAAGTGGCGGGCGACGAACTGATCCTTCAGTTCCCTCTTGGCCACGAACACGAACGGGCGCGGCAGCGCCGCCACCAGAATCACACCGTCCAGGTAGCTGGCATGGTTGCTGACCAGCACGCAGGGCCCGGTGGGCAGGTGCTCCAGCCCCCGCACCGTCAGCGGCATGCCGGTCAGCTTGAACAGCGAGCGCGCAGCCCCGCGCGCCAGTGCCCACCCGGCGGCCGGGTTCGGCATCAGCAGAGTCAACCCCCAGGTGAGCGGCGCCAGCAGCCAGAAGAGCAGCACGGCCCGGAGCCCGAACAGGGTGCGGCTGACGTTGCGCCCGAAGTGCCGCAGGCGCGGCAGTACCGCACCCAGGGCGAGTCGCAGCACCTGGCGTCGCGCGGTGGCAGGCGCTGCACCGACACCGCCGGCCTCAAACCAGGCGCGACAGGCCGAGCGCCGGACCTTGCCGCTCGAGGTCTTCAGCACGGTGTGCGGCGGCGCCAGCACGATCTCGTCCGGCGGCTCGCCGATGGCGTCGATGACGGCTCGCGACACCGCCTCGCGCAGGGCCGTCCTGGCATCGGCAGGCGTATTGATCTGCAGCGGCCGCGCCTCGGCCAGCACCACCAGGCGCTCGGTGCCGGTGGCCGGGTCGGGGCTGCCGAACACCGCCACGCAACCCTTGCGCACACCCTCGACCTGGCCCACGGCCTCTTCGATTTCCTGCGGGTACAGGTTGCGACCGCCGCGGATCACGATGTCCTTGACGCGGCCGGTGATGTAGATGTCGCCGTCGGCGCGGTAGGCGCGGTCGCCGCTGTCGAGCCAGCCGTCGTGGAACAGCTTGGCGGTTTGTTCGGGGTTGCGGAAATAGCCGCGGGTGGCCGACGGCCCCTGGAACTCGAGCTGGCCTTCGATGCGCTCTCCGACCGCGAGCCCTTGCTCGTCGACGATGCGCACGGGATGGCCGGGCAGCGGCTGGCCGCAAGCGACGAAGCGCAGGGCACCGGCGTCATCGGGCGCGGCTGTGACCGCGCGGCGTTCGCGCGTGAACGGCTCCCGCTCGACGCTGTCGATCGGCGCCACACGTCCCAGTGGCGGGAACAGCAGGCCCACCGAGGCTTCGGCCAGGCCGTACACCGGCGCAACGGTCTCCGGTCGCAAGCCGCACACCGCGAAGCGTTCGGCAAAGCGCCTCACGGTGTCCGGGCTCACCGCTTCGGCACCGTTGAAGGCCAAGCGCCACACACTCAAGTCCAATCCGGCGAGCGCCGCATCGTCGATGCGCTTCAAGCACAGCTCGTAGGCGAAATTCGGCCCCGCCGACAGCGTGCCGCGCCAGCGATGCATGGCCTGCAGCCAGCGCAGCGGCTTGGACAAGAAGGCCAGCGGCGACATCACCACCAGCGGGAAACCCACGTACAGCGGCGCGAGCCAGGCGCCGATCAGGCCCATGTCGTGGTACAGCGGCAGCCAGCTGACAAACACGTCGCGCGGCGTGGCGTCGATCGCACCCGCCATGGTGCGTATGTTGGCCAGCAGATTGGCATGTGTCAGCGCCACGCCCTTCGGGTTGCCGGTGCTGCCCGAGGTGTACTGGATGAAGGCGATGTCGTCGCCGCGCACGGCCACCTGCGTGGGCGTGCCGCCGCCCGAGGCCAATTGCTGCGGCGTGACCACGTGGCGCAAGCCTGGCACACGCGCCTGCAGCAGGCGCGCCACCACCATCGCCTCGGCCATGGTGATGAGGGTGACGGCGCCGGCGTTGGAAACGATGCCGGTGTGGCGCAGCACATGGTCTTCGAGCTGCGAGGCGCGTGCCGGCGGATAGATCGGCACCGGAATGGCGCCTGCCATCAGGATGCCGAAGTAGGTGCTGAAATAGTCGGCCGAGGTCGGCAACATGATCGCCACGCTCTGCCGCGGCACGACGCCCATGCGCTGGAGGCCGGCGGCGACCGCCGCAGACGCGGTGGCGAGTTGGCCGTAGCTGATCGTTTGCTCGCTGTCGTCCTGCAGGACCACGATCTGCGTTTGCTCCGGATGGGCCTGCACATGCCAGGCCAGTACCTCGAGCAAGGTGGTGGCAGCCAGCGGTGTTGCAGGGTGCACCACATCGAGATCGCCATCGGTGTGGCTGTCAGGTCGCGCAGCCTTCAAATTCAACGAAGCGACCAAAGGCAGCACCGGCGCGGCGCGCCCGCCGGACAGGTCATGTGCCGCGGCGCCTTGCTGCACGGCATGCAGCAGGTTGCCCACGGTTTCCGCACTCTGCAGCGTGTCCGCCGGCAGGTCGAAGCCGAAGGCGCGTTCGGTGCGCAGCAGCAGTTCCATGCGCCCCAGGCTGTCGAAACCGAGATCCCGGTCCAGCACGCTGTCCATCGTGACGGGCGGCAGGGCGGGGTCGCCGGCGTGCAAATCTCGCAAGGTTGCCTCGACGGTGGCGATCAGGGTCGCCGGCGCATCGGCTGGCTGCTCCGCTGCGCATGACCGGGTGGCTGTCGAGGTATCTGCCATGAAGTGTCCTGTTAGCCCGACGTTGGGGAAGGGTCGACGGAAATCTCTGCAACGCTCCGGCCTGCAAAGGCAGAGTAACCAGCGTTCGGGGGGCGGTAGCCCCCCAACACGTCATCGGCGGACCCATGTTCGGCAGCGCTACGGGCGCATGATGAGCCGGGCGGTGAATCACTACCTTGCTTGGTGTCAAGTTTGATCCCGGTCAAACCAAGGCTCGCGTTCTCGTGGAAACGTCGCATTGCAGGTGCGACATCTGCCATCTGTCCTTATCGAAGGGCGCGTCGAGGGCGGGGCGTGACCTTGTCGACGCAGAGGCCCCAAGGCACGCAATCAACAGTTCCGCAAAGGACGACCATGAAAAACGCGCTGGTTCCGATCGACGGCTCGCCTGCCGCACTGCGCGCACTGGCGTTCGCCCTGCGCGCAATGCCCAGCCCGCTCGACGCGAGGGTGCATGTCCTCAACGTTCAGGCGCCCTTGGTGCAGTTGTTGCCCGGCAAACTGGTTTCGCCGGACATGATCCATGCCGAGTTGCGCAGCGACGGCCATAAGCTCCTGGTGCAGGCCGAGATCATGGCGCTGGCTGCCAGCGTCGCCTGCGTTCCGCAGGTGCGCATCGGGTCGGCGGCAGCCGAGATCACTGCCTATGCGGTCGAGCATGACTGCGACTCCATCGTCATGGGCACGCGCGGCATGGGCGCCGTCGGCAGCCTGGTGATGGGGTCGGTGGCGCAGAAGGTCGTGCACCTGTCGCCGGTGCCGGTGACGCTGGTCAAGTGACCGGCATGCGAGGTACGCACACCGCCCATCCATTCGTCGGACCGGCAGCGTGAGCAGTCTGTGGCTGATCTGGGCCCAACTCGCGCTTTGCGCCGGCGCGATCGCCGTCGCCGGCACCCTGCTGTCGCGTTATGCCGATGTGATCGCCGACAAGACCGGGTGGTCCGGCGCCTGGGTCGGACTGGCGCTGCTCGCTACGGTCACTTCGCTGCCCGAACTGGCCACCGGGATCAGCTCGGTGACGCTGGCCGACGCGCCGGACGTCGCCGTGGGCAACGTGCTGGGGGCCTGCGTGCTCAACCTGACGTACGTGGCGGTGCTGGATGTGCTCAAGCGCGACGAGCCGCTGTTCCAGCGCGCCGGCCTGGGCCACATCGGCCTCGCAGGCTTCGGCATCATCATGCTGGCCGTGGCCGGCCTGGGGCTGGCGCTGTCGCAGTTTCCGCTGGCGCGGTCGCTCGGGCTGTCGCTCGGGCATGTCGGGTTGTATGCCCCGGCGCTGCTGGTCCTGTACCTGCTGGCGGTACGAATCACCTTCCGCTACGAGCGTTCACAAGTGGCCGCAGGCGCCGAGCAGGCGGCGAGCCGCTACCCCGACATGTCGCTGCACCAGGCCGCGTGGCGCTTCGGCC
>Ga0209490_10004453_pt1 | contig 12925 bp, 9 predicted proteins | sample MAT06_FD_187209 | JGI IMG/M metagenome (GOLD analysis project Ga0209490, IMG submission 187209) | Freshwater microbial communities from Lake Fryxell liftoff mats and glacier meltwater in Antarctica - MAT-06 (SPAdes) (version 2) | ecosystem: Environmental > Aquatic > Freshwater > Ice > Liftoff...
TGTTGAGTTGTAACAATTCCATTTTCTTTATTTATTTCGCGCATTAAAACCCGTTTGATTATTTTAGTTTCTTCACTTAATAATATATCTATCCTTTGTAAAGGAGTAGATGCGTTTACTGCTGTATAATTAATTGTATAGCTGTTGGTACTTAAATCTTGAAAAACAACTTCTTTATAAAGTTGTTTGTTTTTTATAAAATTTTTGGCAAGAGACAAAATTTTGGCAGCATCTATTAAAAAGGTTTCTTTATCAATTATTTTAATGCTCTTTGATGAATCAACAGATATTGTTTTTTGAATATTGTAATTTCGAAGATCAACATATCTCATTTGATCTTCAATAAAATTATCTAAGGGGTAAAATTTTGCCGTATCGGCTGCAAGTATACTTTTAGCATCTTTGTGTTTGCTAGACTGCTTGCAAGCAATTGAAGTAATAAATAAAAAGGCTGTAAAAAAAATAGCTGATTTAAACATGCTACAAAACTATCCAAAATTTGGACTATTTCCACTGACGAGTAATACCTAATCTTATTCCATAATCTAACAAATGTTCCTTAATTGGATATTCGTTGTTGTATGAAGGAAGGTGCTGGAACCTAATTTGTGGTCCAATTTGCCAAAGATTAGCTCCACTTTTATAAGAGAAATTAACACCAACACTAGTATTTATATTCCATTTTCGCAATAACCCATTGCCGTCGGTGTAATTTTTGTAATCTGTTGAGAGTAAAAAAGTACTGTTATTTATTGAGTAGGTTGGTTGTACCGAAGCCTCTGCATTTAATCCAACTCTGTTACCTTTTAATACTTCCCACTGAATTCCAACAGGAATTGAAACTTGGTAAGTTTGGTTGTTAAGTTGTTCTGATTTGTAACCTGCATTATTATTATAGGTCGAAAACAAGTTAATCGTTTGAATGCCAGTACTATTAATTAAAGAAAGTGTACTCAAATCTCTTGTAGCTGTTTTAAACGTTTCAATATGGTATTGACGAACATTAACTTGTAAACCTGTTTTAAATTTTAATCTACTAGAAATATTGTATAATGCTGCAAAACCTATTTCTAATCCTATAGCAGAACTATGTCGTACAATATCATTTACAGTTGCTGAGTAATTTAAACCTAAAGGAATATTTTGACCACTAGTATTTTGAACAGAATTTGGCTGAATAACACCTTTTACTTCTGCATCTGAAAGTGTGCGATAACTTTTTGATGGAGTAACGTAAAACTGAAAACCTATTTTTGAAACCTTTTTCCAAGGGATAGAAATGGTATAAGGTACTATATTTTTTAAGTATTCATCTTCCAAAATAATTTTCTTTTCTGTTGGAATTACTTTTAATAAGTTAATCTCTTCGTTAATTTTTTCTGATTCTTCATAAACTGAAATTGTTTGAATAATGCTAGGGAAGAGTACAGTTGCTTTAGTATTTTCTATACTAATGGAATTAAGTAAAACACTTTTTTCTTTATTTAAATTTTCAGGCAATTTTTCTAACCCAACTGTTAACTCCTGACTACCACTTAACGAATTATAGGCAAGTGATGACTCTACTAGCTGATCGTTTTCTATGTTTGAGAAAGTTGCTTGAGTAATAGTTTGAGGTTCAATAACTCCAAAATACGGCACCGTATTTTCCTTTGCAGCAACACTGTTTACCGAATTTGAAACTTGTTTAACAATGGTTGAAGCAATAGGAGTAGTTATTTTAAAATGCTCTGTTGAAGGCGATAATAGTAGCGTAGAAATAGTTAACCCCGATATTATTAATAAGGCAATAAAAGTAAGTGCAGGCCAAGTTTGATTACCATGTATTTCTGTTCTGATATTACCCCATATATGATCAGACGGATACATACGATGTTGTTTTACCTCATCCTGTAACAGTTGTTCAAAATCCTCGTCTTGGTAATTCTTAAAATCCATATAAACAGTTCAACACTTCTACTTTTTAAATGCTGCCGCCCAGTCGAAATTCTCTCTTGGGCGATCTATAATTCTTTTTTTCACTAAAATCATCTCTAACATCGACTTTGCTCTTGTATATTGACTTCTACTAGTACTCTCTTCAATATCTAGCATTTCTGCTATTTCTTTATGACTATATCCTTCTAATGCATACAAGTTCAATACAGTTTTGTATCCTAAAGGCAAAAGGCGAATACTCTCAATGATTTGCTTTGCTTGCATTATAGAAGGAATTGTTTCTTCTTTCACTTCTAAAAATCCAGCTTGTTCCAAATCTAGACTGGTATTAAATTTTCTATTTTTCTTTAAAAAATTAATACAAGTATGCACAATGATTCTTCTAATCCAACCCTCAAAAGCCCCCCTGTTTTCAAACGTATGTATTTGGGTAAAAATTTTTATAAAACCCTCTTGCAGCATATCTTCTGCATCTTCTCTACTTTGACTAAAACGATAACAAACACTCAGCATTTTTGGACTGTATCTATTAAACAGTTCACGCTGGGCGGATGCATCATTTTGTAAACAGCCTATTAATATGGCTTGTTCTGTCATGAGGGGGAAATAATTTACCCTAAATATAAGACAAATTTATATTCAATTCGCTGCATGTTTTAGCTGTTTTTAGCGTTTATTTATATTTGAAAATCATTTAAATTAGTAGTTTTAGGTTTAGGTAGGGGTTTATAAAACAAAAAAAAGGGTTGTTTAACCCTACTTCTTATGCATGAGTAGAATTTATTTTGTATATGAAAATGGTCAATGAAATTAGAAACATCACCATCATTATCTTAAAACAATTTGCGATTATTATACCTAATCTAATTTGTTTTTAAAATAATTTTGGTCTTTAGTACACATTATCTGTTATTTTAGTATCTCTATAATGAATTGTTAATTTTTATTTTATGGATAGGAGGTCGTTCCTTTCAACTAAATCAACAAAAAAGCAAAATGCTAGTAAAATGGTGGTTATGCCTCCACCTACAAGTGGATTAACTCCTTTTACAGGTTCTTTTAAAGAACAAGAACTTACTCACTTACTTAAAAGAACAATGTTTGGAGTTTCAAAAGCAGATATCAATTATTTTAAGAATAAAACGCTAAACCAAGCTGTAGATGAATTATTAAATCCTACAGCCCCAATGCCAACACCTCCATTAAAAGATTATGCTGTAGGTTCTGCATTGGTGCCGGATAATAATATTTTAATTGGTACAACTTGGATAAATGATTTTAATAATGATGGAACCATATCAAGTTTAAGAAGATCTTCTTTTAAGAAATGGTGGATGGGTTTAATGATTAATCAGGATAGAAGTATCAGAGAAAAAATGACTTTCTTTTGGCATAATCATTTTGCAATAGAAAATAATGATGTTGGTAATTCTCAGTTTGTTTATAAGCACCATAATTTATTACGAAGTTCTGCATTAGGTAATTTTAAAACACTAACTAAAGCAGTAACATTAGATCCTGCAATGTTGATTTATTTAAATGGACAATTGAATACTTCAACTGCACCAGATGAAAATTACGGAAGAGAAATTCAAGAATTATTTTGTTGTGGTAAAGGACCGGGCTCACAGTATACAGAAGCCGATGTTAAAGCAGCATCAAGGGTTTTAACAGGATGGAGAAATAATACCTCTACCAATAGTTCGTATTTTACGGAGAGCAGACATGATATTACCAATAAAACTTTTTCATCTTTTTACAATAATACAGTTGTACAAGGAAGAACGGGTGCAACTGGTGGTGATTTAGAAATTGATGCAATGTTGAATATGATTTTTGCAACACAAGAAGTAGCAAAATATCTTTGCAGAAGATTGTATCGTTGGTTTGTATATTATGATATTGATGCAAGTGTAGAAACCAATGTAATTACACCTTTAGCCAACTTGCTCCGTACCAATAATTATGAAATTAAGCCTGTTTTAAATGCTTTATTAAAAAGTGAACACTTTTTTGATTCACTTACAAAAGGTTGTCAAATAAAAAGTCCTGTAGATTTAGTTGTAGGATTATGCCGCGAATTTAATGTTGTATTTCAGCCATCAACCGATTATGCAACAAATTATGGGTTTTACAATTATTTAGTAAGTTGGACTAATAATATGCAGCAGAGTATTGGAGATCCACCAGATGTAAGCGGATGGAAGGCCTATTATCAAGAACCACAGTTTTATCAAATTTGGATAAATAGCGATACGCTGCCTAAAAGAAATCAGTTTACCGATATAATGGTTGTAAATGGATATACTTTTAATGGCAAAAAAATAGTGATTGATTGGACCGAATACGCTAAAACTTTGCCTAATCCTCGAGATCCAAATATTTTAATTAATGATTTAATTACAGCAATTTATCGTGTTGATTTATCTACAGCTTCAAAAACGCAATTAAAAAGAGATATTTTACTTTCTGGTCAAACAACCGATTATTATTGGACGGAAGCTTGGGATCTATTTATTTCAACACCAACCAATACAACTAATACTACATCAGTAAGAAATAAGTTAAGAGATTTAATAAAATACTTGATGAACCTAGCTGAATACCAGCTTTCATAAATATTTACATATGAAACGGAGAGATTTTTTGCGAAACACTTTACCAATGGGTATTGCATTGCCATCATTGGTTGGTGGACTTTCGGTTAAAGCTTTTGGAGCTGACTCTGCTTTTGCTCAATCATTATTATTGCCTATTACCGAAACAGATCATATAGTAGTGATTATTCAGCTAAACGGAGGAAATGACGGATTGAATATGGTGATACCTTTAGAGAATTTTAGCAATTATGTTGCTGCAAGATCCAATATTTTTATTCCAGAAAATAAAGTGCTAAAACTAAATGGCATTACTAAAACTGGATTACATCCTGCAATGACTGGTTTGCAAACAATGTTTAATGAAGGGAAGCTAAATATAATAAATTCCGTAGGTTATCCTCAACCAAATTTTTCTCATTTTAGAGCAACAGATATTTTGATGAGTGCAAGTGATAGCAATAGAGTTGTAAACAGTGGTTGGGCAGGTCGGTATTTAAATTATGAGTATCCAAACTTTCCAAATGGATACCCTAACGCATCAATGAAAGATCCTTTAGCAATTCAAATAGGCTCAGCAACTTCACTAACTACTCAAGGCCCTGCAGTTAATATGGCAATGAGTATCAGCAACCCTTCTACTTTTTATAATTTAATAAATGGCGTACAAGATCCTGCACCAAATACACCAGCGGGAAAAGAGTTGACTTTTGTAAGGCAAATTGCTCAACAAACGCAGCAATATGCCACTACAATAAAAGATGCTTCCGCAAGGGTTACTACTCAAGCTACTTATCCCACTACAAATAGTTTGGCAGATCAATTAAAAATTGTTGCCCGATTAATAAAAGGAGGTTTACAAACTAGGGTTTATATGGTAAACTTTGGCGGGTTCGATACACATTCTGCCCAAGTAATTAGTACCGATACAACAATTGGAACCCATGCAACATTGTTGAGAAATGTTAGTAATGCCATCAAAGCATTTCAAGATGATCTAAAATTTTTGGGAATAGAAGAAAGAGTTATTGGAATGACCTTTTCGGAGTTTGGAAGAAGAGTTAAAAGCAATGCTAGCACAGGAACTGATCATGGGGCTGCAGCACCTTCCTTTGTTTTTGGTAAAAATGTAATTGCAGGTATTACTGGCGATACACCCAATTTTGGTCCTTCGGTTACATTTAATGATAATGTGCCATTCCAGTATGATTTTAGAAGTATTTATTCAACCATTTTATCTAATTGGCTTTGTGTAAAAGATACTGATTTGCAACAAGTGATGTTGAAAAATTTTCAAAATCTTCCATTGGTAAATGCTGCTGGCTGCAAAAAAGCAGTGAACCTTTCGGGCGAAAGTTTAATAAGTAATTACCCCAATCCATTTACTAATAGTACAGTAATTACTTTTAAAACCCAAGGTGGTCACACTTTAATACAAATTATGGATACTTCTGGAAGAGTAATTGCTAATTTAACCGATAAAGATTATCCTGCTGGTACATATACAGTAAACTTTAACGGGGGCAATTTGCCAAACGGTGTTTACTACGCTCGACTTCAAAATATGGCCATTCAGCAAGTACGAACAATGCTAAAAGTGCGGTAATTTTTCCTTTTTCAGCTTTTTTTGCAACAATGATGGAGAAGATTTGATGGCATTTAAATTTAAACAATCAAGTGCAAGTTTATACGGGTTTGAAGCAAAAATATATTTGCATTCGCAACCATCTGCAAGATTATTAACAGAGCTACGGGCAGACATTAAAAATACAGGTGTATTTAAAAACCTTTATATAAAAAAAGAGCTCGATTTTGGATTTGCTCAAAATAGGGTATTTACTGCTTATGATACTGAAACTGCAACACAGGGTTATACTTTATTAAATTTTGGAACAGGAGGATACATTACACAAAAAGGTAAAATATTATTCTCTGTTTATTTATCTATGAATAATATTACCGATGTGGCTTATCAAAACCTTTTAAGCCGATTAAAATACACTGCAGAAAATAATGTAACCAGAAGAAATGGCGTATTTAATATGGGACTTAACTTTAGTGTTAAAGTAAATGTACCGTTTGGGTTTAGGGTGAAGTAAGAATTAATTCTTTCTGGTAAAAGAATTAAACCACCAGCCTTACTAAAAGATGCACTTGTTGATTACATTGCACGTGCAATAGTTGTTTTAATACCAATGATTGTTCGTATATTGTTATTTATCTTATTCCTAATAAAAATCGACCGCTTAGCGGTATTATTTTAAATAGTTAAATTAATAATCCTTCGACAAGCTCAGGACTAAAAAGCCCGAACAGCACGCACATAGAATGCGCCGGTCTTGTTAGAGCCGTTCTGGTTGCCAAAAATGAAATCCTGGAGCCAGGAGTTTTCGAAATTGAACTCGCTAGAACTCCAATAGATGGCATTAGCAAAAGCAGCGCCTCCAGTAAACTGGGCTCTTCGTAAATACAATAAATTTAATTCATGTCTTGATGGTAAATACCAATCGCCATAAGTTGTTGTTACCCCACCTACTGTTGTTGTAACAGAATACTCATTACAAACAGTTGCTGCAAAAGGACTCCCAGTAGGATCAGCCGGGCCCTGATTAGCAATAATGATGGCGGTATTTTTTAAACCAGCACCAACTCCATCTGCACGGGCACGAGTACTAGTAATTGAACCTCCAAACCATCTTATACCGGTACTTTGGTCGGTAATAGCTCCAATTAAACCGTGTAAACCGCCATCGTAAACATAAAATACAATACCTCCGCCGTAGCTTTCGCCAATAGTATGGGTTCCGCCTGTTGCTGACCAAGAAGTAGTACCATTACCAGCTGTAGTTAACACTTGATTTGCTGTACCACGGCCAGTAGGTAAAGTAAAGTCGTTACTTGCACCATTGGCATTTACTTTTAATTGTCCAGCTACATCAATTGCTGTAACACTGCTGTTGCCAATACGTACTTTATTACTTGCATCAACTATTGCGCCGTTTCCAATTGCCGTTGAATTAGAAAAGCCATCAGTTACAATAGCTTGAAATCCAATTGCCGTATTATTTGAGCCTGTAGTATTAGTACTAAGACTATTTTGACCTATTGCTGTATTACCTGAACCAATTGTTAGCATCTGTGCAGCAAAATGGCCAATTGCAGTATTATTTTCTCCAGATAAATTCGTAAATAATGCAGCCATTCCTATTGCAGTATTATTGAACCCAATTGTATTTGCTTGCATAGCATCCTGACCAACAGCAGTGTTATTTGAGTTGTTGTTTGTTTTTAGTGCTCCTTGCCCAATTGCAGTATTTTTATCCCCTAAGATATTATTTTGTAAAGTACCTTGCCCAATTGCAGTATTATCTACGCCTCCTGCTCCTGTAAGTTTCAATGCACTATGTCCAAATGATGTATTATTAGAAGTGTTTATTGTAGCAACATTATTTAAACCAGATTCATATCCAAAACTAGTATTTGTAGTTACGGGATTTATTTCGCCCGCCCATAAATTGAAAACTCTAAATCTTAATGCTCTTTGATCAACAGTCCCTAAAAAATTTGTTCCATCTACTAATCCAGAGTTTCCTAAAATACTCCATTGGTTATTAGATCCTGGTGTTGACCAACTCGGTAATAATCCTGCAGTAAGAGTGAGAATTTGTCCACTGATACCGGTGGCTAATCTTGTTCCTGTTCCTGATGCAGCACCATAAATAATATCACCAGCAGTGGTCATTGGAGATAGCGCATCAAAAGCAGTAGTTTTTGTTATTGCACCTGTACCTCCATAGGTAATTGGAAGAGTACCACTTACATGAGTTGTTAATCCAACTTTACCCCAACTCGATAAAGTACCAACGCCACCACTTATTAATGCGTTATCTGTTGCTACTGCTGCTAATCTTGAATAAGCTGTTGTACTACTTGCTTGTGCTATATCACCAATTACTTGTGAAGTAAAAGTCCAGTTACCACCATTATTCAACGCTAAAGTTCCTGTTGCTGATGGTAATGTTGAATTAAAAGTACCTCCGCCAGTTAAAGTATAAGTACCAGTTGTAAATGTATTACCATTAATAGATGTTGCTGTTGCAGCACCTAATGTTGGTGTTACTAATGTTGGTGAATTATTCATTACAAAAGTTGAACCTGTTCCTGTTTGAGAAGCTATTGCAGTAATGTTTCCAGTACTTGTTATTGGCCCTGTTAAATTAGCATTGGTTGTTACTGTTAATGCATTACCTGTAGTGCTTTGATTTAATATAGGAATATCTGTAGCAGCCATTGGTCTAAAAACTGGAATTCCTGCAGATCCATTAGGTGATGCAAATATCAAATTGCCAGACTGAGATCCTAATGCATTGGTAATATTTGTGTTATTCAAACTTATTGTTCCACTAGAGTTACTGATATTGGCTCCAATAATTATTCCTCCTAAAGCAGTTCCTGTTGCAGCAGGTAAAGCATAGGTTGGAATATTTAAAACATTTGATCCTAGCGTAGCTACTCCGTTTGGTCCATTAGTTGTTAAACTCGTTATTCTATTGCTATAGGCAGCATTAAAATTGGTGTAGTCTGTACTAGTTAACAACCCCCTTGCAAATGTTGTAGCAGTTGGTATATTAAATGTATGCACAGTACCGAGTGAGCTAATATTAAAATCTATGCCACCTGTTCCGGTTGCAAAAGTTTGTGAGCCGCCAAGGGTTAATGGCAAGTTGTTTAGCGTTACACCATTATTGGTAATACCAAACTGTCCGTTTGTATAAGTAATATTGGTTCCCGCACTTAACTGCGCTCTTACATCTGTTTGAAAATTACTTAAACTTAAATCGCCCCTAAAATACTGCGCCGTAATACCCAACGGAATTATATTTTGTTTGCTGTTAAAAGTATTCCAGTCAGCGGCAGTTAATAGTCCAAGCGTAGTGCTTGTTACCGTTGGAATTGTATTAGTAATTATATTGGTTACCAATCCTTTATTATTAACTGTTATTGCTGGTATTAAAATATTGGTTCCAAATGTACCAACAGTACTGTTTACTGTTGCTAATGTTAGAGGCAATACTTGTGCGGTTCCACTATTTGTAGATATACCAGTTGCATCGCCGGTTGCAGTAAATATAATAGGTTGGTTGGCGGTGAGGTAAATATTATTATCAACCGATCCGTCTGCTTTTAAAAATTGTGCCGCTATTCCCCCATTTCTAATAAAACTAGCTGCTGTAATATTATTGTTGAATATTTTATTACCCCCTATAGTTTGCGTGGTAGTGGTAATTAATCCTCTGTTGATAATAGAAGCATTTGGAAAATTAAACCGGTGTATATTATTGGCGGATGCAATATTTACATCAGTCCCAGCACTATCTACTACAAAACTTTGACTGCCTCCAAGGTTCAATACCAATCCATTTAATGTGATGATACTGTTGACTAATTTTATATTTTGTATAGTTCCATCAGTAATTTTTTCATTGGTTATAGCACTATTTTTTATTTTTTCGGTGGTTACTGCTGAGTCGGCCAACTTAGTAGTGGTTACAACTAATGGCGCTATGATAGGATTGGGAAAGGTAGACCCCAATAAATCACCTCCTGCTGGTCCAACTGGGTAAGCTGCATTCGCAAAAAATGCATATGGCACCGATTGTAATTGTGAGGTTCCTGCATTTTGAAAACTAGTACCACCCAATGGATCAATTTCTACTTGCAAAAACTTACTACTTCCTGCCCAGTTAATAGCACTGATGCTGCCAATTGTATTAATAGCGCCCGGACTACCAATAACCAGATTAATTAAACCAAATTGGTTGGTTCTTACTAGTCTGGTTTCTGAATACAATGTAGCACCCAAAGCAATTAAATCGCGTATGCTAAGCCGTATACTTACATCCTGAAAAGAAATTGCAACCCCATTAGCATTACGGGCGATACCCTGATAATTTAATTGTTGCGCTTTGGTAATGCTTATGCTGCTGATGATAAGCATTGTTGCAAAAAGTATTTTTTTTATCATAATCTACAATTGATTGTTACCTTAATTTCAATATTTTAAAAACACTGTTTTTCTTTAATGAACCATTGTTGTACAAAGAAACCCTGAGTAAATATGTACCAGATGCATATTTTGAAAAGTCAATTTTTTGATTCACTGGCAATGTATTGTACTGAAATTCGCGCACGCCAAGGGTATGCCCCAGTATATCATACAATTGTATTACCACCCTCCCAGTATCGTTACTAAATAAATCGAACTGTAAGAGTGTATTTACTGGTATAGGGTACACTTTTATTTCTTCTTTTGCAAAACCCTGAATGGGTATGGTTTGTAAGTCTTTATCGGTAAATGGTTGTAGTAAGCCCTGCGTAAGTATGCTTAGGCGGTTGTTGGTGGTAAAAGTTTCTATCATAGTAACTTCACCAACACTCCATATAAAACTAAAATTGGGCAATACTGGATTACCACGGTTTACATAATTGCCGCCAGTGCTGTTGAGAATATAAGGTAATACAATTTGGGAGTTCAACTTTAACTGCAAAGCCATTGCTACTAACAGTAACAATATTGCACGTTTAACTCCCCTCTTTACTGAGGTTTTAAGTACAATTGTATAAAGCATAATCAAATTTGGATAACAGGGGTCAATTCAAGTTACTTAATTTTTACTTCAAAAAAATTAAAACATATTAGTATTTATTGATAGACTTGATTAGGCATTGTTTTGTTGCCTAGAATTTAATGTGAAAAAAAATAAAGGTTGTATTTGTTTTTTATAATTGGCATTTGAATAAATGATTCGTTGTTGTAAATACGAACAACTGCTTTTTTAAAATCTTTATTTGTTGCATAGCTAAAATCATCTGGAAATACATCAATTAATTTCACCACAAAATCGGCATCTGTTGATGAGATACTTACTTTTAGGTTGGCTAATAATTCGCCACCAAAACTAATATCATCTGAAAGCGTTTCTGTTTGATAAACCAATACATCATTTCTTCTTGCAGCAAAGCGTTGATCATCTGTCATGTATTCTTTTGAACTATTAAAAAGTACATATTGGGTAATGATGATGTAGTTTTCTAATAAGTATTCTTTCCAGTGACCAGCTTGAAAATTACGCAGTTGATCTTCGCCATAGGGAGTACAAGAATAGTGTGTTCTTGTTAAAAGTATTGGATATTTTTCTTCATTATTTTTAGGAATATAGCAAGAAGTAAATAAATTAATTCCATCTCTCATAGAAATCAATACTTCTTTTTTGGTATAAATTTTTGCTAACCATACCGAATCAAACAGTTGAGTTTTGATTAGTAAAGGAAAAACTAGTATGAGTAGTAATATTTTTTTCATAAACATTTTATTAATTGTTTGAGTTAATTAAATTACTAGAGTAGAGAAAAATATTTTTAAAACTTGATGTCGCAAAATGCGATAACAAGTCTCGATATTTCAGGTGCTGTTACCTGCAACAATAGTTCTTCGCAGGCGTCTCTTAAAGCGATCCATCTGTAGCAACAAAACCGTTCTTAAACTGCGTATAATAGGTATAAACCGCAATTTATTATCTAATACATAGTGCTAAATTAGTGTCGATTCTCTTAAATCTCCCAAAAGTGAAACTAAGAGAAGAAGTATGTAGAAATTGGAGGTCGCAAAATGCGTCCTCCAATTTCTACTATTGTTTACAAAACATAAAATTATAATAGTGAGCAAAAAAGAAATACAGTCTATAGTGATAGAGCAACAAGTATTAAGCAGAATATATGTTGTTAGAGGAGAAAAAGTTATGATAGACAGAGATTTGGCCGAGTTATATAATATAGAAACTAAACGACTAAAAGAAGCAGTCAAAAGAAATATAGAACGTTTCCCAAAAGATTTTATGTTTCAAATGACAGTAGTTGAATTTACAAAGTGGAAACAAAGTACATAAGGGTATTTGTAAAAAAGAGAGAATATGCATTAACTCATAAAGAAATATTAATACAATTAGGTAAATTAGAAAAGGAAGTAAAAGGGAATAGTAAAGACATTGAAAATATTTTTATGGTATTAAAAGAATTATTAGAAAAACAAGAAAAACCAAACCCGCCTAGAAGGAAAATAGGTTTTATAAGAACTGAAGGGTAAAAATAAATTAAAGTAAGGAGCGAGGTCAAGTTGGGGTAGAAAAAGGAAATTATCTCTTCGAATTATTTCAAGTAGTTTTTTGTTACCTTGTAAATAATTATTTCAATATGGATATCACTATTAATACCCCCGCATTGCTATTTCCTGCTATTAGCTTAATTATGTTGGCTTATACCAATAGGTTCTTGGCCTTGTCTAATAGAGTTAGATCACTTCACGATAAATACAAAGGCCACGAAAATCCTCA
>Ga0209490_10004454_pt1 | contig 12924 bp, 14 predicted proteins | sample MAT06_FD_187209 | JGI IMG/M metagenome (GOLD analysis project Ga0209490, IMG submission 187209) | Freshwater microbial communities from Lake Fryxell liftoff mats and glacier meltwater in Antarctica - MAT-06 (SPAdes) (version 2) | ecosystem: Environmental > Aquatic > Freshwater > Ice > Liftoff...
TAAATTTATAACCGCGTTTGTTTCAATAAGTAGGTAAATAGAAATAATTGTGGTTTTTAATTTCATTAATTACTTTATTCTCAAAGGTTTGTGAGACTGTGGACTGCCAACTATTGACTGTGGACTACTTACTAATGAAGGATGCCCCATTTTGCTCAAAATTTTCCAAAAAAATGGGAGACATTATTAAAAACGTTTCACTAATGTATTTTCTATGCCGCAAAAATAAACAATTTTGTTTACACAAAAGTGTTTATTTCTAAAACTGCCGACTGCTACCTCACTCGCTCCCAGTTCCGAGTCATTGATGCTATTTTAAAAAAATTTGGTTTATTTTATAAACTAAATTATCTTTGTAACGTTTATCAAAATAAACATTCAACAATTTTAATGCTCCTGCCAAACAGCGGTTTCCTGAAAACCATTGGGCAAATAACAATGCACTAATTTTCAACAACATGAAAGAAACAGAAGTACCTTTTACGCCCGAAGAAAGCCTAAGGGTCATCTCAAAAACCATAGAACGCGCCAAACGCAGGGTGCAGGAAAGCGGGTTTTACCTGCTTTTATGGGGTACATTAGTGGTAGCGGCTGGTTTACTGGATTTTTATCAAGGGTTGCAAATCCCTGACGCCGAGCATAAGCACCGCGCTTGGCTGTTGGTGCCTTTGGTTGGCATTGTGGCCACCATTATTTATGAGGTGCGCCGCCAAAGAGCACCCCTTGTGGAGCGCAATACGTTCAATGACCTGTACGCCATGATCTGGTTGGGCTACGGTATCACCTTGCCCATGCTGATTGCCTACACCGTCAGGGCCGAGTTAAGCCCTACCCCGCTCATCTTGGCCATTACGGGCTTTGCACTGTTCATGTCGGGGCAGGTACTGCATTTCAGACCGTTGGCATGGGGGGCCGTTGTGATTTGGGCGGGTGCCTTGTGCAGCCTGTTTGCCGCTGCCCACTGGCACTCCCTCATCATAGCAGTGGCCACGGGCATCGGGTATTTGGTGCCTGGCTACTTGCTGAACCGCGCCAAACGCGCATGAATACCCCGTACGAAACGTTGGATCCGTTATTGATGTCGCAACTGCGCCTTACCGTCATGTCCTACTTAGTCGTGGCAGAGGAGGCGGATTTTAACCGCTTAAAGGAAGAAACGGGCGCGAGCAGTGGGAACCTGAGCATACAGATTGGTAAACTGCAGGAAGCGGGCTATATTGGAGTGGAAAAAACCTACCGCAACAATTACCCGCTTACGCTCTGCCGCATCACGCCCACCGGCGTGGAAGCATTTGACCGCTTTCAGCAACGTTTGCAAGTCTATTTCAAAAAGTAAGGAACGAGTAAAAATTATGGCACCGGGATTTTGGGATTGATTGATCAATTCCGAAAACGGTGAGTCAGGCACCTCACTCGCTCCGCAGCGATTTCACCGGATTGGCCAATGCCGCCCGCACCGCCTGAAAACCCACCGTCAAAAACGCGATCACCACCGCCGCCGCGCCCGCCGTTGCGAACATCCACCACTGAATGTCAATGCGGTACGCGAAATCGGCGAGCCACTTTTGCATAAAATAATAGGCCACGGGCGAAGCAATGACAATAGCGATGATGACGAGTTTCAGGAAGTCTTTGGCCAAAAGGCTTATGATGCCAGCCACGCTCGCGCCCAGTACTTTGCGGATGCCGATTTCTTTGGTGCGTTGTATCGCGGTGAAGGTGGCCAAACCAAATAAGCCCAAACAAGCAATCATAATCGCCAATATTGCGAAAATAGTGGCAATCCGCCCGCTCCGTTGCTCTGTTCGATAGAGTTTATCGAATTGTTCATCTAAAAACTGGTATTCAAAAGGTCGCTGCGGTGCGCGGGCCTTCCACTTGATTTTTAGGCTACTCAAAACATCCTCGACGTGATCGGTGTTCAATTTTAGGATCATTTTATTGACCTCATCAATTGTGATGAACAAGGCAAAAGGTTGTATCGCCTCGCGCATGGATGCAAAATGAAAATCTTGTACAACGCCCTTTACTTTCCCTTCACGCCCGTTTAGACTGGCGCGTTTGCCGATGGCTGATTCGGGTGTCCAGCCAAGTTGTCTGACGGCAGTTTCGTTCAGGATGAAATGATATTGCCGCAATGCTTCACTATCTACAGCCACCAATGCCATATCTAAATCCGTGAAATCCGTGCCAGCGATCAAGGTCATGCCCAAGGTTTTGATGTAATCCGGGTCGCCCCCCACCGCACCGATTCCAAGACTGTAATCCGTCGGGTGATCTTCGGCCCACATACTGTACCCGCCTTGTATGGCCACTGGGTTTTCGGAGGCCAGCGTGACTTGTTGCACGGCGGGGTCGGCCATAATTTCTTGTTTGATGGCCGCAATATTCTTCCTGATTGCTTGATCTATGGGCAATTCGAGTACTTTTTCCTTGTCAAAACCCAATTTTCGGTGCTGAATAAAGGCCACCTGCCGACTGATAACTAAAGCACCAATCATCAGAAAAAATGAAACCCCAAATTGAAAAACCACCAAACCTTTGCGCAGTTTGCCACCACTGCCCGAGGTCTGAAAATTGCCTTTCAGCACCTGAATTGGTCGAAACTTGCTCATCACCAGCGAGGGATAAGCACCCGCGAACAAACTGACCAACAACCCAAGCCCCAACAACCCACACAGCACCGCCGGGCTGCCCAACAGTGAAATAGTCAGGGGCCGATCCGTGAGCTTGTTGAAATAGGGCAACGTGAGATACACCCCAAGCAGCCCTAACAGCATGGCAATACCCGTAACCAAAGCCGATTCCGCAAAAAACTGCGCAAACAACTGTGATTGTTGCGCCCCGACCACTTTGCGGACACCCGCCTCCTTTGCTCGCTTGACAGCGCGAGCGGTGGCCAAATTGATGTAATTGATGCAGGCGATCAGCAAAACAAGTAACGCAATCGCCGAGAAAATATACAAATATTGAATGTCGCTACCGGGTTCCAAGCCGCCCGCCACTGTGGAGTGCAAGTGTACATCGCAAATCGGTTGCAGGGCATAAGTCATATAACTACCGTCGGTCATCGGGCTTCCCGTGAGGCTTGGCATCGCCGATTTGATCTTTGCGGCCAAAGCAGGCGCCGAGGCAGCGTCATTCAGTTTGAGGTAAGTATAAAAATTGGCGGAATCCCAGATCAATGCCCGCCACCGATCCAAGGAATGAAAAGACGCGACAAAATCAAATTTGATCTGCGAATTGAGCGGCGCATCGGCTGCTACGCCCGTCACGACCAAGTTGTACTTGCCGACCAGCAGGGTTTTGCCAATGGGGTTTGCCGCGCCAAAATATCGTCGAGCGGTACTTTCCGTCAACACTACCGTATATAGCCCGTCCAACACAGTGTGCGGGTCGCCCAGCAGTATTTTAAAGGTAAAAATGTCAAAAAATGTGGAATCTGCCCACAAAAAACCCTTTTCTTCCAATACCGCGTCGCCATTTGTTACGACCGTCGGTGAAAAATCCGCCGTGCTAAGGATGCGCACCCCAGACAGCACCTCCGGAAAATCGCGCTTGAACGTCGGGTATGCCGCCGTGGGCGTAGTGGCAACGCCAAATTCATTGCCCCCATCCTGTCCCGCAGTCGTGAGCCGGAATATGCGATCTGCTTTCTCATGAAATCGGTCGAAACTGCGTTCAAACAAGATATAATTGCCGATCAAAATAAAGCAGACCAAGCCAGCGGCCAAGCCAATGATGTTGATAGCAGAAAAGCCCGGGGTTCGGCGGATGTTTCGGAATGCGATGTTTAAATAGTTGGATAGCATTTTATAATTTTATAAATGATAATTTTAATGAGTTGTTTACTCGCTCCGCAACGACTTCACCGGATTGGCTAATGCCGCCTTCACCGCCTGAAAACCCACCGTCAAAAACGCGATCACCACCGCCGCCAAGCCTGCGAGCGCGAACATCCACCATTGCAAATCAATGCGATAAGCGAAATCGGAGAGCCATTTTTGCATAAAATAATACGCTACGGGTGAAGCGATAACAATGGCGATAACCACCAATTTCAGGAAATCCTTGGCTAAAAGACCCGTGACTTCGGTGACGGATGCGCCAAGTACTTTGCGGATACCGATTTCTTTGGTGCGCTGCTCGGCAGCAAAAGCAGTCAATCCAAAAAGCCCAAGGCAAGAAACCAGAATGGCCAAGATAGAAAAATAGAGGATCGTGCGTCCGGTGCGTTGTTCGGAGCGGTATTGGGCTTCCAAGTCTTGATCCACAAAACCGTATTGGAGGGGGTTGTCACTATCAATTTTTTGATAAGTTTTTTCGAGGGCAGCAATCGTTTCGGCGGTGTGGTTGGGTTCGGTTTTTACCAGCAAGTTGAAATAGGGGTTTTGAGGGCGAAAGCGAAAAATGAAAGGCTCGATACTTTTGCTCAACGGGCGAAAATGAAAATCTTTCAAAACACCGATCACTTCGCCTTCCAAACCCCAGAACTTTACTTTTTTGCCCAATGCCGTTTCGTTGGTGTAGCCCATGCGTTTGGCAGCGGTTTCGTTGATGAGGTAACGGCCATATTTTTCGATGCTGTCGCCCGTAATGCTGGTCGAATAATTGCGGCCACTGGCGATTTCCATACCCGTCGTTTTCATAAAATCGGCGTCTATGTTCATTTGTGTGATCAAAAACTCGTCTTTGGGGTTTTGCCCCTCCCATTCTACGTTCGTTGAGTTGGAAACATCCACCAGGTTATTGGTTGTGGCCGTTACACTTTTCACCCCCGGTATTTTGGATATTTCTGCTTTAAAAATGGCTGATTTGTCGCGGGAATCTCCTTTTAAGCGCAAGTAAAGCAGTTGCGACTGGTCAAAGCCTAAGTTTTTGTTTTGTAGAAAATGCAGTTGCTGATAAATAACCACCGTGCCAATGCCCAATACCACCGAAATGGCAAACTGCGCCACCACTAATGTTTTGCGAAAACCAAGGCCCGACCGCTTGTCCACGATACCTTTCAAAACCTTGGCAGGCCGATAAGCCGACAGAAAAAAGGCCGGATAGGCACCGGTCAACAAGCCGATCAACGCCGTTGCTGCGGCTGTCAATAGCCAAAAATTAGGTTTTCCAACCGGCACAAGCAACTGTTTGTCAGTGAGTTGACTAAACAAGGGAAGGGTAATATCCGTGATTGCCAAAGCAAGTAAGACAGATAGCGTGGTCATTAAAAGGGATTCACCCAAAAATTGTGCGATGAGGCTTGATCTGCCTGCCCCTACACTCTTGCGAACACCCACCTCGCGCGCCCGTTGTGAAGCGCGCGCTGTGGCCAAATTGATAAAATTGAATATGGCAATGAGCAATACGATCAAGCCAACGGTCGCGAAAATGCGCACGTAAAATATGTCACTTCGCTTGCCCCAGTCCGACGAAAAGTCAAATTTTGAGCGCAAATAAATATCACGCAGTGGCTGCAATTGCAAGGTAGCCTCGTTTTCGGCATTGTATCTGGTGATTTGTCCGGCTATTTTCCGTTCAAATGCCGCCACATCGGTTCCGGGCAACAATTGCAGGTAAGTATGATAATTGTTGCTGTTCCACTTATTGCTCCATTCATCGTATTTTAAGAGGGATTGGAAGGGCAGCAAGGCTTCAAATTGAAGGTGCGAATTTGCCGGCGGATTTTCCACCACACCAACGATCATGGCGGGTATTTGGGCATTGATGATCAATATTTTGCCCAAAATGGAGAGATTTTGCCAGTTTTCCCCAAAAAACTGTTCCGCAATTTTCTCCGTGATGATGAGTTCATCGGGGTTCAAAAACACCGTATTGGGGTCGCCCAACAACAATTTGCAGTCAAATATTTTGAAAAAACTGTTCTCTACAATCAAGGTGGATTTAGGCTCTATACTTTTACCATCGGCTTGCAATAAGGCACTCCATTGCCCTACCCGTATCGTATGTACAATTTCGGGGAAATCTTTTTCCAAAGAAGGCGCCAAAGGCCCTGGCGTGACGGCCACCGGATGGAACCCATCGGCTTGTTTTTGGGTTTCGACGATGCGATATATCTTTTCAAAGTTCTGGTGAAATCGGTCGTGGCTGTATTCGTCTTCGATATACAGGCCAATGGCAAGGCAGGCCGCCAGGCCCACCGCCAAACCACCAATATTGATGAATGAATAAACCTTGTTTTTGAATAGGCTTCTTAGCGCAATTTTAAAATAGGCACTTAGCATTTTTTTATCTTAAAGGATGAATAAATAATAAATATGAGCGGCTTAGAAATCCTATTTTTTCAAAAAATAAGATTTATAAGGAACGGTGTCAGCATAAAGTATCTGTGGATACTCAGACACGAGCGTTGAGGTCATAGGATCGGGCGTGACGGACAATTTCACGTCCGCACCCCCAAAAGTGATATCAGCCTGTACGCGGTGAAGGCGGTCGGCGTTTTCGTAAAAACCATCAAAAGCCAGTTCGTCGCGGGTCCATAGGCCGATGAGCCGGCAGCAGGCCAAACCCAAAGCCAGGCCGGGGATATTGATGAAGGCGAAACCACGCTGTTTGCGGAGGTTGCGATAGGCAAGTTTGATATAATTGTACAACATGGTGTTCCTTTTAAAAAAGCAGGAGTAATCTGGCAGATTATATAAACGTTCAAGTTTTATGCCTGTTTACTAATCATTTGATAATCAATTTTTTATAAAAAATAAACCAACCGGAAAGTGTACGATTTCGGACAGGTAGGCTGGATTTCGGACGGTGAAGGGCAATTTTTCAACGCGATGAAAGCGCGGACGTACGGCAGCAGGTTGCCGTTTCGGACGGTGAAAGGCAGCTTTTCAACCCGGTGTTTTTATCTGTAAATGCATTCCCGCGCCACTACTATAAATTTAATTGCCGCTTCGTGCTAAAAAAGAACCGTCTTCCTGAATATCCAATTGATAGCGATTGGGGTAAATCAAGTCAAGCCGTTTTCGCACGTTTTCGATCCCCATGCCCAGCGAATGGGATGTGCCTCCCCAATCGGCATCCGGTTCAGGGTTTTCAGACGGAGTACATGACCGACCACGCTTATTTCTATTTTAAATAAATGGTTTTCGCGGATGCAGTACACACCGTGCTTAAAAGCATTTTCCACTAAAGGCAACAAGAGCAGCGGCGCTATTCGTTGGTTTTCGACCGAACCCTGCATACGGAACGTCATGTCAGCGGTATCGGGCAGGCGCAAACGTTCGAGGTCGAAGTAATGCCGGAGGTTGTCGAGGTCTTTTCGCAAAGGTACCGTGTCGAGCAAATACAACGATAAAATCTCCGACCGCATCGCCCGGCAAATACAACAGATACTCGCAAGCGATGGCACCCTGCTCGATGCCACCCTCGTCCAACATTTCAACGGCCAGTATCCCTTGATTTTATAGATAAAAATCCCGTCGAAAAACTCATCCTCGACGTACGCATGAACGGCGGCGGCAACAATAATTTGAACAAACCCATCATCACCAACATCATTGCGGCGCGGAAAATCAACCAAAAAGGCAAATTTTTCTGCATCATTGGGCGGCGCACTTTTTCGGCCTGCCAAAACCTCGTCAATGAGTTGAGCAAATACACCGAAATCACTTTTGTGGGCGAACCAACGGGTGAAAACGTCAATTTTTATGGCCATACCCGGCAGGAAACCCTGCCCAATAGCCACCTCACGGCTTTCCTCAATTGGATGTGGAGGCAAAACCTCGACCCACGCGACAACCGCCAATGGATAGCACCGCACCTTGCGGCGGACATGACTTTTGCCGATTATGCGGCCAATCGCGACCCCGCGACCAACAATACAAGATGGATCGGATGTTTGGCACCGTATTGCTCGGCTGCACGGCCCTGGCGTTGCTGGTGGCCCGCATGGGCTTATTTAGTTTGTCGCTGTTCACGGTGGCCAAACGCGAAAAGGAAATCGGCACCCGCAAAGTGCTGGGTGCCAGCGTGGCGCAGGTCATCGGCCTCGTAACGCGGGAATACGTTTGGCTGATCCTGGTTGCCGGGGCCATCACGATGCCAATCGCCCTGTTTGGCGTACAAAAGTTTTTGGGAACTTATGCCTTTTCTGTGCAACTTGGTTGGTGGTTTTATCTCCTTCCTTTTGTGGCATTGGTGTTGGTGGCGTTTTTGACGACGGTGGGCCAATCGTGGCGGGCGGCGCTGGCAAACCCGGTGAGGTCGCTGCGGAGCGAGTAGTGACACGGGAATGAATTAATTGAGTGAGGAGTATAAATTTTTTTGTAAAAAAATTCTGTACTCCTCACTCAATTAATTCATTTACAGATAAATACACTCTTTTTGTTTAAATAGCCCCACTATTAGCACGAAAAGATGGGCAATTTGAGCGAAAAGGAATCAGATAAGATGGTTACTTTATTTTGACACCGCTCCTAAGAAAGGGGCTCAGGTTAAGCCGCCCTTGTGTCCCGGAATTCCGTTCCGGGTGTGCCAACCATAAAACGAAGGATACCCGGTTGAACATCTATTCATGCTCCACCAATATTTTTTTGCTTACCTTTGCGACATGAAAGACTTGCCAATCGGTCGCCACGATTTCCGGATGCTCCGTCAAGAAGACCTGCTTTATGTGGACAAAACGGAAGTAATCGGCCCGCCTGCTGCACGGCGGCAAGCGGTGGTTTTTCTAACGCCCGCGCAGGTTTGGCAAATCGCTCACGCTCACCACCTTGGAGGCCATTTTTTCGGGGGAAAAAGAGTTGTTCAAAGGGCTTTGCATAGAAGACAAGATCACTTGGGAAAAGCGCACGGTGTTGCGGTTTTCGTTCGACCTAATAAGTTCAAGGCAAGCCAGCGCAAGCGAAATGTTGATGCACCAAATTCGGGAAATTGCTCATAAAAATGGAATTGTCCTGCAAAATGATGGCATCATTAAGCCGATGTAGTCCGAATTGGTTCAAAAAACGGCTGCCAACAAGCCCATCGTTGTCCTTGTTGACGAATATGACAAGCCGATCCTCGATGCCATCCCCAACGAGATGGCGCGTGCCGAAGATGGCCGTTTGGTACTCAAAGAGTTTTTTGAGACGATCAAAACCGAGGATGCCCACATCCACCTCCTCTTTGTGACGGGCGTGAGCAAGTTCAGCAGTGAGAAAAAGGGCATCGTGGATTACGAGCCGAAGCGGAAGCGGGATAATGGGAAGTAATTTAACTGTTTGCACTACAAGTTACGGTTCCGTCAAGCCTATCATCCACGATGAGGAAAACAGGAACCCATGCGCATCAGCAATGCGAGCACAAGAAATAAAACATTGTTATTGGATTCAGAGAGGTTGTAGCCAATGCCCTCACTCAATTAATTCATTTACAGATAAATACAGTATTACACAACAAATTAATCATAATTATAAATATTTAAAAATCAATTACTTATAATTATTTTTTTAATTTTCATGCCCCAATAACCGACGTTTCCCACACCGTTTTTGAAAATTGGTATTTACGAAAAATCAGCGTTATTAATGCCAGAGGCATGACATTTTGGTAGAATATTATGCCAATAAAAGTCCCAAAATGCCGTAGGCATTATTAGTGGTATTTTTCAATTAACACAAATTTTGAAGAAGACCGTGGGAAATGTCGGCAATAAGTAGGTAAATAACAATAATCGTAGTTTTGAATTTCATTAATTACCTTATTATCAAGGATTTGTGAGACTGTGGACTATTGACTGTGAACTACTTAGTTAAAAGTGAGCTGCGCTGAATCAGGCAAAATATTCAATGAGCCAATAAAAAAACATATCTGGCTCAAAAAATTCCTATTTTTGCGCCGAATAAAAATTATAATCGGCTCATGTTATACAATTGGCAGCAACACGATTGGCGGACGTTTTCACCCGAACCCGCTAAGTTTGAGCAAACGGCCCTGCAATGCTTGGAGGCAGCAGGCCAGGGTACTGGTATGTTACATACCATGAACGAGGAGCAACAAGGCCAAATGCTCATCACGCTCTTGGTCAAAGAAGCCGTGCAGACTTCTGCCATCGAAGGCGAGTTGATCAGCCGAACGGATGTCATTTCGTCCATCAAAAAAAACTTAGGCTATGCCGTGCCATCCGGTTCGGTCAGAGACAAACGTTCGGAAGGCATTGCCGAACTGTTGGTCAAATCAAGAACCAATTTCGCGCAAGACCTTGACGAAATGGTACTTTTCGATTGGCACAGATGCCTCTTGCGCGGCAATTACAGCGTGGACGTTGGCGTGTGGCGGAGCCATGTTGAGCCGATGCAGGTAGTTTCGGGAGGCATGGGCAGAGAAATTGTACATTTTGAGGCTCCTCTATCTGCCCAAGTCCCCACAGAAATGGCCCATTTTTTTGACTGGTTCAACGCGACTAAACCGACGGGCAACAAGCCCATAACCAACCCAATTATCCGCTCGGCCATCGCGCACCTGTATTTTGCAAGTATCCACCCTTTTGAAGACGGAAATGGGCGCATCGGGCGTGTCATCGCTGAAAAAGCACTGTCGCAAAACTTAGGCAGGCCCATTTTATTGAGCCTTTCCGCAACCATAGAGGCCCGTAAAAATGCCTATTATGATGCCTTGCAAATGGCTCAAACATCGAATCAATGCGACTACTGGATCGCTTATTTTGGGGAAGTCATTCTGCAATCGCAGCGCAATTTTGTGCAATCCATCGCTTATTCACTCAAAAAAGCCCGCTTTTTCGATGCCCAAAAAAACCTGCTAAACGAAAGGCAACTGAAAGTTGTCAGCCGAATGCTCGCAGAAGAAGAAGATGCCTTCGCTGGCGGTATGAATGCCCGGAAGTATCTCGCGATCGCTAAAACCTCCAAAGCGACCGCTACCCGCGATTTGCAGGATTTGGTGGTGCGACAAATTTTGAGCTCAAAAGGTGGCGGAAGAAGCACCAATTATCAGATCAATCTGGGTGTATGATCTCAACCAAATAAACCGTTTCATTCAAAAAACTGCCCGATACCAAACGTTTTTCGTTGGTTATCGGACAAGATTAAACTAAATCTTTTAAAAAATTTAGTTTATTTTATAAACTAATTTATCTTTGTAACGTTTATTAAAATAAACATTCAACATTTTTAGTGCTCCTGCCAGACAGCGGGTTTCTGAACACCATTGATCAAATAAAAATACACTAATTTTTAACAATACGAAAGAAACACAAGTACCCTTTAGGCCCGAAGAAAGCCTAAGGAACGGTGGCAGCAACGTTTGCAAGTCTATTTCAAAAAGTAAGCAACACAAAATTTTTTCGATATGCAATCTATTGTTCACAGTCCGGTGGGGCTGCTGCATTTGGCAGCGTCATGCGCGGCCCTGATCTTAGGGCTTGCCATTTTATGCCTTCAAAAAGGCACTGCCCGACACAAACGCATGGGGTACGCCTATGTGGTGTCCATGCTGACCGTCAACGGAACGGCCTTCCTGATCTATCAGTTGTGGGGCCGATTTGGGGTATTTCATTGGTTTGCGGTGCTTAGTTTGCTGACGCTGTTGGCGGGCATACTACCCTTGTTCCTCGTGCGCGAACGTCCGCGAGCAAGGTCGCTACACCTGAGTTTTATGTACTGGTCAGTCATTGGGCTATACAGTGCCCTTGTGGCGGAGATTATGGTGCGCATCCCCCATGCCTTGTTTCGAGGCAATTTCGGATTGGCCATCAATGTGAGCATCTTTTCCCTAATGGGCCTTGGCGGGGTCCTGTTCGGGTATCTCCGGCAGAAATGGCACCGGGATTTTGGGATTGATTGATCAGGAACGGTGAGTCAGGCACCTCACTGCTCCTGAGCGACTGCACCGGATTCGCCACCGCCGCCTTCACTGCCTGAAAACCCACCGTCAAAAAAGCAATCGCCGCCGCGCCCGCCGCCGCGAACATCCACCACTGCAACTCAATGCGATAGCGTGTAGGCATTTTGTGCCAGGGTACCTTAACGTGTACTAAAACAAACACTCTAAAACTTAGTTATAATGTCTCGAATTACAAAAGTCTTTGTAGTTTTTACAAAATTAAGTAGCATGAAATTAGCATCAAAAGGGAGGATTATCCCGCCGCCAGTGTTGGGCCAATATCCGGAGATGGTTTCTAAAGAAATTCAGCAATGGAAAGACATTATTGCTGCCACCCATTGGGAAATTCATGACAGAAATGCGCCAAATGGAGCTGATTTTTACGTAGGCGAACTGGAATTAGGGCATATTCATTTGGATGGAGAACTGCACGTACCCTCTACGCGAGAATTTTCGCAGGCTTTACTGAACGCAGGCTTAGCCCAAAAATTCCCTTATGCAGCAAATTGGATCGCGTTCAAAATTCATGACCAACCAAGTGCCAATCACGCTATTTGGCTTTTTGAGTTGCATTACAAAAACCTCACTGGTGCAGATACGGAACAATTACTTCAATCCATAGCGGATTATCCGGGCTGAACCATTTTTACACCGATGGAATTCCGATAGTCGTTTAACAAGTGGATTTGGGTAAAATAGAGAAGGGGTATCCAACGCTTTACTTGCATTGGATACCCCCTTTATTTCAATAAAATGTTACTTGCTGCAACATCTTTTTTGCGGCCTCTTCCGGCAATGGCGGCCAATTTCATAGCGGCAATGTCTTGTGTGGAAGCGAGGCGGATGCGCACAGCCGATGCCCCATTTGCCGGGAAAGCGAGGTGCCGCCCACGAGGTTGAAAGGCATCAGGTCTGGCCCAGCCATCAGGTTTTTCAGAAGTCCCAAGGTCCCGGGTTCGACTGTTGAAGTGTGTAACAGCTGAATTCCGTACGGGGGATATTAAAAGTTGACCCTTTCAGCCAAAAAAACGGCCAACCCCGCCCAAAAACCCAAAAAACCCAAAAAAACACCCCCGAATACCGCCCAATATC
>Ga0209490_10004455_pt1 | contig 12924 bp, 10 predicted proteins | sample MAT06_FD_187209 | JGI IMG/M metagenome (GOLD analysis project Ga0209490, IMG submission 187209) | Freshwater microbial communities from Lake Fryxell liftoff mats and glacier meltwater in Antarctica - MAT-06 (SPAdes) (version 2) | ecosystem: Environmental > Aquatic > Freshwater > Ice > Liftoff...
GGGGCGACTTCATCCTGATATTCTAGGAGTTTCAGGGCAGTCCAACGGGCATCTACGGTGCGCTTGGGACTGTGTTTTTCGATGTGTGGGATTAGTTGGGCGATCGCATCTTCGATCGCAGCCGGATAAGCGACATAGGCAGATGGTACGATCGGCTTGGCTAGCGCGCGATTAATAGCATCCCGCAACAGAGGCAATCCGTCATTAGAAGCAGCACTCATCGGCACTACCGTACAGCCGAGGCGTTCTGCAAGTTTGCTAATATTAATTTTGAAATCCCGTTCTTTGGCAACATCCATCATGTTCAGCGCCAAAATTGTCGGTACGCGCATCTCCAAAATTTGGGTAGTGAGATACAAATTGCGCTCTAAGTTGGAAGCATCAACAATATTAATAATTACGTCAGCTTCGCCAGATAACAGATAATCTCGCGCCACCAATTCATCGAGTCCGGTGTCTCCATCTTCCGCATCAAGGGAATAAACTCCCGGTAAGTCAACAATCGTAATTGCTAAACCATCGTGAGTGTATTTTCCCTCTTTGCGTTCGACAGTTACTCCAGGCCAATTACCAACTCGTTGATTAGCACCAGTCAGGGCATTAAATAAGGTAGTTTTGCCACAGTTAGGATTACCCACCAATCCAATAATTTGCTTAGTCATTATTTCACCTCCTCTACAAATAGAGTTTTAGCTTCATCTTTGCGTAAACTGAGTTTGAAACCCCGTACTAGAATTTCTATGGGATCTCCCAAAGGTGCATAACGAGTAACAGTAAACTCAGTTCCCGGTGTCAGCCCCATTGCGAGCAATTTGCCTTTATAGGCGCGGGCTGTTTTCTCATAGCCAATGACTTTGCCTGTGCTGCCAACAGCTAAATCTCCGAGTTGCTTCTTTTCGCTCATTTGTCGTTTTGATTGAGTCTAAGTTAGTACAAATTCAATGAATTTCATGAATCTAGCAACCATTTCAGAATGTGTGAACATCTCTCTCTTCTCTTCCTCTGCGCCCTCTGCGGCCTCTGCGGTAAAAAAAAGAAAATCTTGTTCACAAATCAAATAGGATTACTGTAGATACAATTTTTTTATGCTTTCCCTAGATGAGATTCGTACACAAAATCTTTTGTGCCATACCCGCCCCCAAACCGATGCGGTTGTCCCCAATTGCCACAATTACAGAACCGCCAGAATTGCTGATGATTTGAATTTCGATGCTGGGGACTAATCCCATACCAATCAGACGGCGCACAGTGCCTTCTGAACCTTTGAGTTTGACAATCCGCAGTTTCTCGCCGACGCTTGCCATTGCAACGGGGAATGATTTACCAGGCCCAGCAGGCTGAGTTTCTGTGCTGCTGTTTTCGGTTTCAGAGACTTCTGGTGTCTCGCCGTAAAAGGTGAAACCCTTGAACTGTCTCGGGTTTGATTGTTGGTTCTGTTCGTTGTATGCTTGGTTTTGTGTCATATTTTTTCTCAAAGTCGATCGGTTTTAGCAGCAAGTTGTCTGATGTCACTCATGGATCAAATTGAGATATATTGTCAATACGATCGGCACGCAAGCACAGACATTACTAAAGTTGGAGCTTTATTTTACTTGTTTGCTGGGAATATTTCGGATATGGCTGTTCCCCGCAGTCAGAAATTCGATGTTTTTTTTGCGCTCAAGAGTCAAAATCTCTCTTGGGTTAGATGCTAATTTGCCATTGAATTGCGCGAGCGTCAGACTTACTGCTCTTTAGCATCTTATCTGAAAAATTGTTTATTAGCAACTATTCTCAAATAATTTTGGTAAAAGTGAACAAACTCAGCCTTGGCAGGTGGCGATACTAAATTGCGATCGCATTTTAACGCTGCGATCGCCAATCGCCTTAAAATAGCGATCGAGCATACAGACTTAACCCGCTCCCGCCCGTACCGTTTAACAATTGATTAAGAATTATGCCAGCCAGTTTTCTCCCAAAGTCGATCGCACAACTAACAGAATCTACATCAATAGCCTTAGCCCAAAGCATTCAACAGGAGGCAATTACAACGAGTCTCAGCCAGCAGCCAATTAGCACAACCTACGTGCGTCAAGGCAGCGGAAACACGCCTATTTTGCTAGTTCACGGCTTCGACAGTTCCCTGTTTGAATACCGCCGTCTGTTGCCGCTGCTAGCCCAAACAAATGAAACTTGGGCAGTCGATTTACTGGGTTTTGGCTTTACAGAAAGAGCGGCGGGTTTACCTTTTAGTGCGAAGGCGATTGGAAGTCATCTTTACTACTTCTGGAAAACGCTAATTTCGCAGCCTGTAATCTTAATTGGTGCATCAATGGGAGGTGCAGCAGCAATTGATTTCACTCTCAATCATCCCGAACTCGTCAAAAAATTGATCTTAATAGATAGCGCTGGTTTTGCCATCACAGCTAATAACGGAAAATTTTTAATTCCGCCTTTAGGATATTTGGCAACTTCATTTTTGCGAAACCCTAAAATCCGTCAAAAAATTAGCGTTAATGCTTATTTCGATAAAACTTTGGCTTCTGTGGATGCTCAAACTTGCGCTGCGTTGCACTTGGAAGCACCCAATTGGAATCAAGCTTTAATTGCTTTTACCAAAAGCGGTGGTTACTGTGGTTTTGGGGAGCAACTGTCGCAGATTCAGCAGCAAACACTGATTTTGTGGGGGAAACAAGACCGAATTTTGGGGACGGCAGATGCGGAAAAGTTCAAAAGTGCGATCGTAAATTCTCAATTAATTTGGATACCCGATTGCGGACACGTTCCCCACTTAGAAAAACCGCAGATTACTGCTCAACATATTTTAGATTTTATAGCTAAATTAGCAGGTTCGTAGTGAGGACTTCAGTCCTCTTAAAACAGGTTCGTAGTGAGGACTTCAGTCCTCTTAAAACAGGTTCGTAGTGAGGACTTCAGTCCTCTTAAAACAGGTTCGTAGTGAGGACTTCAGTCCTCTTAAAACAGGTTCGTAGTGAGGACTTCAGTCCTCTTAAAACTTTGAGGACTGAAGTCCTCACTACAAACGTTAAACTTTAGGTAAATACTTTTGTACAATCGTCCATCCTGTGAGCAACACAGTCACAAATCCGACCAACAAAGCAAAATTACTGCTGATATGAAGGGGACGTGCCCAAGGATGCTTAGGGCCAATTTGGAGACCACTCCCAACAGAAACTAACACCAAAGTAACCACCGCTAACCCCACCGGTAAATGAACCGAGTGACCTAACTTGCCATACTCTCCCAGAGTACCAACTACGCCAATTCCCAGCAGTAAAATTACCATTGTCGCCATCCCCGTACCCGTCGCCAGATGAAAGGGACGCAGCCATTTTGGGCGCGGTTGTTTGGTGTTTCGGGCGGCAAACATCCAGGTTCCAGTAACCGCCAGCAACAGGTAAGCCAAAAGTGACGCACCCATTGACCAAGCCGCTATTTTCCACAACCACAAGAAAGAAGGCAGATTCATGATTTAAATCCCTAATTAGGGATTCCCAAAAAAAGATTTCACTCCAATTTTAGCGGGAATTGAAAGCAAGAATGAATATTTTGGGGAAAAAGTGCGATCGGGCTATCCAGAGCTTGCATTCGTCTTATCTTGAAGTCAAGCCCCAGATATCATAATCAGCTTGATTTCCTTTATAAATTTGTCGCTCCAGTTTTCAGGAACCCCCTTTCCACTCTAGCTTCGTATTCTTGCTGTCAAGAAAAGGCATTTTATAAAACCCCAATTTTTGTTCTAAGATTAACCGGAAAAAAGGCAAACCTTCGATCAAATATCTTTTCCACAACCTTCTCGGTTCGCTTAACAGTCGGTATAGCCATTCTATACCAACTTCGCTCATCCATTTGGGGGATCTTGCCTTACAACCAGCTTCAAAATCAATGGTTGCACCTACGGCTAAGAAAATTTTGACGTGTATTAATTTGCTCCTATATTTAACCAGCCACTTCTCTTGCTTGGGCGCTCCCACTCCTATAGCCAGAACTGTGGCTCCTGATTTATTGATCGCCTCAATTATTGCTTCACACTCTTCCTCATTTTTTTCAAACCCAAAAGAAGGAGAAAGTGCTTCAACCACTATTTCTCTACCAATCTTTTGGTTGATCTTTTCCTGGGCTTGCTTAGCAATGCCGACCGCAGCTCCTAGCAAAAATATTTTGATGTTCTCGTTATTTCGGTGATACATATAAAATGCAGGAAGCAAGTCCGAGCCAGAAATTTTTTCTCTGAGAGGAGTCCCTAAAAAGTTTGAGGCATACATCAATATTTGACTGTCGCAAACTCTATAACTAGATTTATTGTAAGCTTCATAGAAGTCGCGGTCATACTGCAACTTAATCAAGTGGTCTACATTGGGCGTAAATACCACACCGCCTTCGCAGTCCAGTTTTTCAAACAACTCTGTTATTGACAAGTTATCTATGGACACATTCAATAAATTAACTGTTTTCATTTGTTGTTTCCTTCCAGCCTTTTTGTTAAACTACAACTCAAACTATAACCCACACTAGAACCTGGTGTTTTCACTATGTTGGTGCGGGGCATAAATATACTTTCTTAAGTATATCCCCGTACAACCTACCTGTCTAGTCATGATTTTTAAAGATTGTGTAAAGAATCAGGTTTTTTCAATAACAAAATGTATGAACCTAATTTTTGTTTACAAATTGCAACACGATTTTAATCAAAAAACAATCTCATACTAATAGTTAAAGCATTGTACATTAATATGAACAAGAATTTTTGACATTAATTTTGAAAAAATGAGAAAGATAGCGCAACTTCCGAACTTGATATGATAAGCTGTCGCGCATTTAAATTATATGTTCAGGGCCGGCGAGACACCCCACTCATTCTTTGATTGTTTTTTGATATACAATTTAAATCCAAAATAGCTGATCAATTCCGGTTGCATCGGAATTATTAGTAGCCAAAATTAGGAGACGGCACGTGCAGTCTCCTCTATCATTCTGGTACAACCAGAATTGATATGATATCGATTTCGGTTGTACTCGTACATGACATTTGACTGTTGACTATCAGTCTAAGAACTTACTGGTTGCGCTTATGCTTTGGCGACCACTCGATTCAACTTTCCTCGGACGATGAAGCGGATTTTAGATGCTGCAAAAATGCTGAATTTTTGAGTTGTTCTATCTACCAAATGCCAGATATTTTCAAGCTTTGAGTGTTCTTGACGATCGCCTTCCTGAAAATCATCCTGATTTTTGATGAACCAGTAACTGTTTTCTTCGTGGCGAACTGCTTTTCTTGGTCTTAAGACTTTCTGGAGCTTTTAAAACCAGACCCGATATTCCCCCAGCAATGACTGCAAAAATCGGGTTAGTCATAGCGTTCAAAACACAGTCAAACACGTACATAGTTAAGGCTACTCCTAGTGCCGCAGCGGGTGCTACTTTGGGATTAGACCAGGTTCGGGCGGGATATTTCATGCAAAAGGCGACAACAGGAAGTAACAATGAAGAAAATAGACTAGCTAAACCGACGGCACCGTAGAGACCAAATGCAATAATCCATAAGCTGTCGGTAACTGAGATATCTTTACCGTACTGGTTATAAACGCGGTTTCCGCCCGCATCCCCCCAGCCAAACAGAAATCTTTGCCGCGCTTTTTCCCCCAATATCTCTTCCATGTCAAATCTAAACTTCAGAGAGTCCGATCGTTCTTGGCCAAACATTTGAGTGATAAAGTCAATCACGTCTTTGCTCGCAAATTGACCCGATGCAGCTATATACAGATAAAATGCTACATATCCAATTATTAATAACAGAGGCAAAGAGGTGCGAAACCACTTAGCACAGAATAATATGAGCAACCCGATTCCAAATAAACTGTATGCGCCAGTAGAACGGCACAGGAAAAAAGAGATTGTTAATACAATTACTAGAGTTTTGATGTTGCGGCCTTGAAACTTTTTGAGCGCCCCAGTTTGCCACATCCAAATTCCGATTAAGGCTGCTGTCATCATCCACACGCCCACCATCAAACCGTGCTGCATAAATACTACTGGTCTCCACCCCCCCATACGCCTTGCTTGACCCCAGTCTTCAAAGGCACTGATGCCGTAAACCATTTGGTGAAGAATTGGCCCTCTAACCCCTTCAATTAAAGTAAAAGGAATGTAGGCCAACCCACCTGCAAAAATGCCGATCGCCATTTGTCGCAGTCCGTCTAAACTACCCAGATACAAGCGTCCTAAAAAATAAGGAGCACCCCAACTGACGATTTGGAGAAAAGTCGGAGAAATCGGGCTGCCGCCATTACTAACTTGTGAAACAATTGGACACAAACACCAAATCACCATTGGGATGTCCAGCCAACCGGGCTTAAAAGTGGTAATACGTTCAGTATCGTAGATAATAGTAGCCAGCAAAATGCCGTAACAAGCTGTCGATATTTTTGTTAACGGCGGCAAGATGGGGATGGGATAAGAAACTTGTGGCAAAAATAGCCACGCTACAACAAAACTTATAATTACCGCCCGCTGAGCCGGAAATCTAATAAACAGGTAAAAAATGACTGGAATCGAGCCGAACATCACAACGGGGATTAATGCAACCATAAGTTTTTTTGGCGGTAAAATTGTAGAAAGATCACTCAATTTGCCCGATCGAACTTCTCGCTTAAATCATCGCCCAACCCCGATCTTTAAGCCAACCTGAATTTTAGGTCGTTAATTCGGGCTGACGTTTCTGTGCCGCGTAAAGTGCAGCCTCGAAGAGATCGGTTGCATCCTCCCAGGTATAATTTATCACCGTATTCAAAGCTATCTCAGACATTTCCCGCCATTGGGCATCAGACAACTGACAAATTTGCTTGATCGCTCTTGCCATATCTTCTGGGTCGTCCAGGTTGACAAGTATTCCACCCCCGCCAGCCAGCATTTCTGGAGCCGCACCCGCAGGAGTGCCGATGACTGGAGTACCGCAAGCCATCGCTTCGATAATTGGCAAGCCAAAACCTTCGGAGCGGCTAGAAAACAACCAAGCGTCGCATCTGCTGTAGGATTCTCTGAGTTGGTCTTGAGTCGGTGCTATTATATACTCAGTACCCTCCGGTAGCGGCAAATAGGTAGGAGGAGTTTCGCCGGAACCAAAGGCAACTAAACGAAGGTTGGGAATTTTTTTAGCAGCTATAGAGAAAGCTTTCAGAGCAATATCGCAGCCTTTCCAAGGAGTTGTAGAGTAGTACATTCCGACTGTGGGAACTGACTGCTTACCTTGTGGCTGCTTCGATCGCAACTGTGGATCGTAAAACTGTTTAGTATCCACCGTGGGAGGGACGAGAGATACAGACATATCGTTGTATACATTCTGAGCTATGTCCGCCAGCCACTGAGCCACAGCAATTTTGTGCATTGGCAGACCCCAAGTTGCTTCTACTCGACCTTTTGGTATGTAGTCAAAAGCCTCATAGTGTTGGAGAAAATATACTTTCGCTCCTTTGCTGTTCGAGAGTTTTGCCACCCACTCGGCAGTTTCCCACCAAGTAGCCATAATAATATCAGCATCAGGTACGTCAACGTCGGTAATTGGACGGTTAATTTCGAGAACTCGGCGTTCAACATCCACCTTGTCAAAGTGAGACGGTTCTTTCTGCGGAGCGGGCTGCCAACCCCTACCCCTCACCAGTGATCCCAATTGTTGGAGCAAAGTCGGTGGTCGCTGTGGTGCAGAGACGATGAGTATTTTGTGTCCTCGCTTTTGGAGAAGTTCTGTGTAGATAGATAACACCCTCATGCCACCTGTAAGACCAAGGGTAGGAAGGACAAAAGTAATTTTCATGAATGGATACGGTAGATTGATACTGGCTTATAAAACTTCTCCATCACAGTTAGTTCGCACTTATGAGTCTATTTTTGGCTTTTACTCAGTGTGTGAAATTCTACTGGAGGCGATCGTAACTTGATAATAGATCCCAACTTACTTTGTCATCAGGGACTTTTTGCCAATTATAAATTGGGAGACGTTTGAGGACTAGATAAGTCTAACCTATAGCGGTGCCAGCATTAAAACCTCCGTTGCACTCCGGTTCAGAGGACGGCGGCAACATTAAGCCAGTATTCCCTAGTCGATGCGGTCAGAATTTGTGTCGAGACTGCTGGGTAGAAAGCAGGACACGGACGGGAGATTTTAGTTTTGGCAGAAGCACCACACCAAAAGATATTGAGTTGCTACTGAGAATCCCGCGTTCTTGACGCAGTTGGAGCCAAATTTGAAATTTCAGCAGTTAGCATTCAACCTTGACTTTATGGCCCACGGATTGATTCGCATAGGGAGAAAAGGAAACTATGTTAAAGTCGCACTGTTTAGATTTGTCTACAGCAACTTTCAATGCCGATTCAAAATGCTCCGTGGCATCTTCCCAAGTATAATTTGTTACCTTGGTATAGGCGGCTTGGGACATGGCTTGCCACTCGGAATTGGGCAACTGGCAGATACGCTCTATGGCTTTTGCCATTTCTTGGGGATCTTCAGGTCTTACAAGTATGCCAGTACCGCCACTCAAAACTTCAGGAGCAGCGCCTACTAGGGTACTGATGACAGGAGTGCGACACGCCATCGCTTCGATAATTGGCAAGCCGAAGCCTTCAGAACGGCTTGCCAGCAGCCACGCATCACATTTGCTGTAATAGTCTTTGATTTTGTCTTGGTCTGGTTGAATGACATACTCGGCATTGGCTGGTAGGGGCAATTCCGGGGATGGGGCGTCTGAACCGAAGGCAACCAGACGGAGGTTGGGAATTGTTTCAGCAGCTAGGGAAAAAGCTTTGAGGGCGATGTCGGTTCCTTTCCAGTGAATTGTAGAGTACATCATGCCGATCGTAGGAACCGATTGTTTGTGGCGAGGACAGGCATAAAATTGCTTGGTGTCTACGCTCGGAGGAGCTAAGGAAACTTGACTATCGCCGTATTTAGTCTGAGCTAGATCAACTAACCACTGGGAGATCGTAATTTTGTGCATGGGCAGCCTCCAGGTTGCTTCCACTCTGCCTCGGGGTAGATAGTCAAAAATTTCGTGGTGCTGGATAAAATAAGCTTTTGCTCCTTTGCTGGGAGAGAGTTTTGCTACCCACTCGGCGGTTTCCCACCAAGTTGCAACTACTACGTCAGCGTCAGGTACATCTTTGTCTTCGATCGGGCGGTAGCGATCGGTAATTTTGTTTTCTACATCTAAGTTATCGAAAAATGAGGGCTCGTTTTCAGGTGTGGAAATCCAACCCCGTCCGCGAAGCAGCGACTTGACTTGCTGGCGCAGACTCGCTTGGGCGTGGGGTACAGAGATGACGAACACTTCGTGTCCTCGTTTTCTCAAACGTTCTGCAAAAATAGATATTACTCGTATTCCACCAGTCAGGCACAGAGTAGGAAGGACAAACGTGATTTTCATTTTTAAGTCCCGCTGAAGACTCCGACTCCATGAAGGCGCCATGACAAGAGCGCTTTATTAGAGACAGACAGGAAAGAGGGGCGGGTGAATATTGATTACCGCTTTCCTGGTGTGTACATAGAACCAAACCTAGTGACTGTTGGCAACACCCCAGTGTCGATCTTTGAGAATTTTCCTGTCATTGCATTGATCGTAACAATTGATTCGATCGCCCAACAGCTCCTGTAGAATGAATTTTTCATGTGGGCCCAAATTCCTCCTCAAGATAGATCCCTAGTCAAACAGCAGATTTTCCGAACAAACACCAAGCTAAAGAACAATTCCTGTCTAACATAACAGCACTTATCTATCGAACAAACAGAAATGTACGGGAAACCGAAAAGCACCCAACCTTCGATCGGAGGGCTAAAAGTAGCATAAGTAACAAAATATTGTAGATGGACGATCGCCCTTGGGACAATTTTTAATCGTAACCTTCAAAAAGGAAATTATTACTTTGAGAATGTTGATTTCCCGATCGAACAGATGTCAACACTGAGATCGGCTGCTGTAATTTTTGGGTGATTTTTCTCAAATACCAGCACGGGAGCGGGCGAATGAAATTTCTGGAAGCACGAATATATGTAGCGCGCGGCAGTGATACCTAAGTAATTACCGCCCAAAAAGTGCAGAAAATTATCAATACTTTGGACTATTTTTGATTTCCAACCATAAAATCAAGGTTTTAAGGCGATGGGATCGTAGAGCTACCAACGGAAAATCGAGTGTTTCAGGCTACGAATTAAAAGCAGTCCAGACTATTGATATCAGAACAATTCGATCGCCTGTTTGCGTTTGTGGCTCCAAATACCATAATATGCTCTCATCCCTAGTAGCTGTGTATTTTAACGCTCATGGCGATCGCAATCGATTTTGGAACTAGCAACACCGTCATCGCTCGCTGGAATCCAGCAGCTTCGCAGCCTGAAACTTTGAAATTGCCGGGATTGTCGGCAATCTCGGCTCAAAATCCGCCCCTAATTCCCAGTTTGCTCTACGTTGAAGATGCCGATCGAGGTAAAGTCATAGTGGGCCAGCAAGTTCGCGATCGAGGTCTCGATTTGAGTGGAGATTCACGATTTTTCCGCAACTTCAAGCGGGGAATCGGCACTTCTGTTCAGGGTTTTGTGCCGGAACTTGACGGGCAAATTGTGAATTTTGAACGAGTAGGTGAGTGGTATTTGAGCCAAATTGTGAGTTCAATTCGCGAACTGTCTTTGGCGGTAGATTCTTTGATTTTTACTGTGCCGGTAGATAGTTTTGAAGCTTACCGCCATTGGTTGGGAAAAGTGTCTCAATCTCTGCAAGTAGAACAGGTGCGGATGTTGGACGAACCGACGGCGGCTGCTTTGGGTTACGGTTTAGCCGATCGCGAAAATCTGTTAGTAATTGATTTTGGCGGCGGCACTCTCGACCTTTCTTTAGTGCGCCTGGACATTAACAGCAACAAAAAGCCGCTGGGTTTTCTGCTGAAATGGGGCGAAAAATTGCTGGCTGAAAGTTCCGTACAAAAGGCAAAAGTTGCCCGGATTTTGGCTAAAGTCGGACAAAATTTGGGCGGTTCTGATATTGATAATTGGCTGGTAGATTATTTTGTCAAAACCAAAGGATTGGTGAAATCTCCGATTACAGCGCGATTAGCAGAGCGATTAAAGATTCAGTTGTCTTTGTTAGAAAGAGCGACTGAGGTTTATTTTGATGATGAAAATTTTGAGAGTTACGAATTAGAATTGGAGCGTGCTGAATTTGAATCCATCCTCGCCGAACATGGTTTTTTTGAGAACCTGGACGAGTGCATGAATCAAGTATTGCAGCAAGCGCGGCGCCAAGGCTTAGAAATTGGCGATATCGATGCAGTTTTGCTAGTTGGCGGTACTGTTCAAATTCCGGCAGTGCAGCGATGGATTGAGCAATATTTCGACAGAGACAAGATTAAGTGCGATCGACCTTTTGAGGCAATCGCCCAAGGAGCTCTGCAACTGAGTCAAGGCGTAGAAATAAAAGATTTTCTATATCACAGTTATGGCATTCGTTACTGGAACCGCCGCGAAAATTGCCACAGTTGGCACAGTTTAATTAAATCCGGCCAGTCTTATCCGATGAGCGAACCGGTAGAATTAGTATTGGGTGCTTCTGTGGAAAATCAGCCGAGTATTGAATTAATTATCGGTGAATTGGGAGCGGAAACTGGGGGCACGGAGATTTATTTTGACGGCGATAGATTGATTACGAAACAACTCACGGGAACCACGTCGGTACAGGCCTTAAATGACAAGGATGGAGCGCGCAGTATCGCGCAATTGACGCCGCCTGGGTATCCGGGGGGCGATCGCATCAAAATCTTGTTTCGCGTTGACGAACAGCGATTTTTGCGGATTACTGTAGAAGATTTGCTGACGAATGAAACGTTGTTAGAAGATAAAGCAGTGGTGCAGTTAAGTTAAAGATAGGACGTACGGTTGAAACCGCGTCTAGACAAAGGAAGTCCGCCTCCGCGGTGTAAAGAAAATCAAAAATTCCCACCCGCTTGAAGTGAATTTTGTCTCCATAAATGTAATGTTAACTGTTCACTCTTCAACCTGCGGAGGCAGGTTTTGTCTGTATAGACGCGGTTTCAACCGCCGTTTTATCTACGAACCAGTTAGTTAAATCTCAGATTTGTGCACAACCACCGGTGTCCCCACCGAGGCCCATTCAAACAGCCATTTAGCGTGATTTACAGCTACATTTGTGCAGCCGTGAGAGACGGGATTGCCAAACAAATTGTGCCAGTAAGCGCCGTGAATTGCCATTCCTCCGTCGTAATACATTGTATAGGGAACGTCTGGTACGTCGTAGTCATCGCCAGTCATTCTAGTAACGCGGTGTTTGGTTTGAACGGCAAAGGTTCCCGTGCGGGTGGGAGTCGATGGTTTGCCGCTGGAAATAACCACCGCGTAAACGGATCTATTTCCTTCCCAAGCTACTAATCTTTGTCTAGATAAATCAATTTCAATCCAGCGCTGGCTCGATTGCTGCAACTGCATGATTTTATTGGCAATTATGTTGTGCTTTTCGCCTGCAAATGCGGGAGTTTGTCCGCCGTAGAATGCAGTAACTGTTAAGGCGCAGGCTGCACAGAAAGTTCCGGCGCGGCGCAAGTAAGTTGAGTTTATAATGCTGTTCATTCTTCACACCCAAAACGATTTTAGATTTTAGATTGGTAGACTTTCACACCTTATTTTACTATTTTAGGTTGTAGATTTTAGATTGGAAAGAGGGCTTAACAAGTTGTTAACTTTTGGGTAAGAGTTTGGGCAATTTGGCCGATCGCCCGCCAGTCTCCATTTGCGACTAAGTGTTTGGGAAATAAGTCTCCGGCTAAACCAACGGCGATCGCCCCAGCGTCAATAAAAACCTTCGCATTTTCCACTGTCACCCCGCCAGTGGGAATCAAAGGAATGTGTCCCAGAGGGCCTTGCAGGCTTTT
>Ga0209490_10004461_pt1 | contig 12916 bp, 10 predicted proteins | sample MAT06_FD_187209 | JGI IMG/M metagenome (GOLD analysis project Ga0209490, IMG submission 187209) | Freshwater microbial communities from Lake Fryxell liftoff mats and glacier meltwater in Antarctica - MAT-06 (SPAdes) (version 2) | ecosystem: Environmental > Aquatic > Freshwater > Ice > Liftoff...
GCCAACGACGCCGCCACCGTGGCGCAGATGATTAAGGACGAGGCAGACGCATTGTTTGCCTAGTTGCAAAATGGGGAGATTAGAGATTAGGAGATTGATAGATTGGAAGTCCGTTTACCTAATCTCTAATCTCCTAATCTCCTGCCCCTTCCACACCGGAGCCCTACCTATGTCCCAAACCCGTTCCGCCCAACCCAACGTCATCGTCTTCTTCACCGATCAACAGCGCTGGGATACGACTGGTGTCCACGGCAATCCACTTGATCTGACGCCCAACTTTGATCGTATGGCGCGCCAGGGTACGGATGTGCACTATTCGTTTACTTGCCAACCGGTCTGTGCACCGGCGCGCTCTTGTTTGCAGACTGGTCTTTATGCAACCAACACCGGCGTCTGGCGCAACGGCTTTACCCTGGCCGAGAATGCGCACACGCTGGCGCATTATTTCAGCACGGGTGGTTATCACACCGGTTATATTGGCAAATGGCACCTGGCTGCGCAGGAACCGGTGCCGGCTGACGCGCGCGGCGGCTACGATTATTGGCTGGGGTCGAATCTGCTCGAATTCACCTCCGATGCCTATGACACCGTCATGTTCGACAATGACAACCAGGCGGTCAAGCTGCCCGGCTATCGCGTGGATGCCCAAACCGACGCCGCCATTCGCTATATCGATCAGCACCAACGCGATCCTTTCTTTCTCTTTCTTTCCTATATCGAGCCCCATTTCCAAAACCACATCGATGACTATCCACCACCAGATGGTTATCGCGAGCGTTACACCGGGCGCTGGGTGCCACCCGATCTGGCCGCCTTAGTCGGCTCGACGCACCAGCACCTGGGCGGCTACTATGGCATGGTCAAACGGCTGGATGAAGCGCTGGGCCGACTGTTCGACGCGCTTAAGAGCCTGAACCTGCTCGACAACACGATTGTACTCTTCACGTCCGACCACGGCTGCCACTTCAAGACGCGCAACGGCGAATACAAGCGCTCTTGTCATGAAAGCTCGATCCGCGTGCCGACAGCGATCCGTGGTCCTGGTTTTGATGGCGGTGGCCGCATTCGTCAACTTGTCAGTTTGGTCGACCTGCCGCCTACTTTACTAGACGCGGCAGGACTGCCCGTGCCCGAGCATATGCAAGGCCATTCATTGTTGCCGCTCTTAAACGGGCAACGTGACGATTGGCCGGCGGAGATGTTCATTCAGATCAGCGAATCGCAGATTGGGCGCGCCCTACGCACCGAGCGCTGGAAATACAGCGTCAGCGTGCCCGGCCAGGGCGGCAGCAGTGCACCCGGTTCCGACCATTATGTCGAGGAATTTCTATACGATCTGCATGCCGATCCGCACGAATTGACCAATCTAGTCAACATGGCGAACTATCACGACATCAAGGCCACCCTGCGCAACCGCTTGATTGAACGCATGGTCGAAGCAGGTGAGACTGCACCAACGATTGAAGCAGCACCCGAGCAAGCGGTGGGGCAGCGCAGCGCATCTATTGAAGAGGTGCGCCGGAAACATGTAGTATAATGACGGCGTCGCGTGAGGTAATGAAGTAAGGCGTATTAATTTGCCGAGGTGACCTATGACCCAACAACCCGTTTTAGTGAATCTGCCTGCCGATCTGTACAAACGTATTCACAACACAGCACAGCATACAAACCGTACATTGGAAACAGTGTTGCTGGAAAGTCTCACCCTCCTGTTTGGTGATCTCTCCAGCGATACAGAGGCATTACTACCGGTTTTGGATACACTTTCTGATGCTCAATTATGGGCAGTCGTTCAACGCCGCCTAACCTGGCCAGAGGGTGCAAGATTGCGTGAGTTGACTACGGCAAACAAAATAGCTGCTTTGTCCAATCGTGAGCAATCCGAGTTAGACTTGCTCTTAGAACAGGTAGATCGCTACACCTTACTGCGTTCAAAGGCATTACTCTTATTGAAGCAACGTGGACATCCTATCGAAAAACATCTTGGAATTGATAATTAATGGCTTCAATTTCAAAAGCATTGCGTCGCCAAGTTACTGAACGTGCCGGTGGCCGATGTGAATACTGTCAAACCCTGCTAGTAATTGTCGTCGAGATGGAGGTCGATCACATCATCCCGACATCAGCAGGGGGGCGTACTGCTTTGGACAATCTTTGTCTGGCCTGTGCTAGCTGCAATGCATTTAAACGGGATTTTCAGGTTGCTATCGATCCAGAAACCGGCGAACAAGTTTCATTATTTAATCCGCGTGTACAAATCTGGATAGAGCATTTTGCCTGGAGCGAAGATGGCACAAGCGTTAATGGACAGACACCGATCGGTAGGGCCACAGTGCAACGTTTGCGCATGAATCGAACAGTCATGATGACAGCCCGGCAGCTTTGGGTGCAAGCCGGTTGGCATCCACCACGTTAGTCGCGCCTGGCAAATTTCCTCTAGACAAAATCAAATACTATTCACCAACAGCAACTCCGGCTCCATTTGTAATATTTCGCTAAGTTGCATAACCCACCTCTTTGGTGGAAAACGAAGCTATGGTAAGATAGCCGCAGTATCACATACTTAGCTCCCCTGGTTTTCCAAGCGCAATCCCAAATATTGTTTTAGGAGGATAAAAGTAGATGAAGAAACAACTGTGGCTTCTATTGATCGCACTTTTGCTGATCAGCGCCTGTGGTCCGGCGGCTGCGCCAGCGCCTTCCGCCGTCGAGCCGGCGGCAACGGAATCCGTTGCGACTGAACCCGCGGCCGCCGAACCGGCCGCGACTGAACCCGCCCAAGCCGAAGCGACCGCCGCCGAGGCCGCCGTCAGTGCAGCGGATCAAGGCGCCTGCACCACTGAGGCCGCCGCCGGTACAATTGCCGAAGGCAAATTGCGGCTGGTGATCGGCACGGGCGGCACCGGCGGTGTCTTCTTCCCCTATGGCGGCGGGCTGGCGCGCATTATTACCGAAAAGATGGAAAATGCCGAAGCCACCGCCGAAGTAACCGGCGGCTCGGTGGACAACATGAAACTCGTGTTTGCTGGCGATGCCGACCTGGGGCTCTCCACACTTGATTCGGCCTTCGATGCCATCAACGGCACGGGCGCGTATGCGGACACGGGTGCGATTCCCGCCTGCGCGCTGGCTGTGCTCTACAAAAGTTTTGTGCATGTGGTGTCGCTGGACAGTTCGGGCATCACCACATTGGCCGATCTGAAGGACAAGCGCATCTCCGTTGGCTCCGCCGGCAGCAGCACCGAAGCGATCGCCGACCGTATTTTGGAGGCCGTGGGCATTGATCCACAGGCGGAAATCACGCGTGATAACCTGAGCGTGGCCGAATCGGTAGCCGCCATGAAGGACCAGAAAATCGACGCTTTCTTCTGGATCGGTGGTTTACCGACTGGTGCGGTGACCGATCTGGTTTCCACCCCGAACATGGAAATCACCTTCCTGCCCACCGACTCAGTCGTCGATGCCCTGCGCGAGAAATACGGCCCTGTCTATACGGCCTATACGTTGCCCAAGGATATTTATGGTCTGGAAGCGGATGTACCCGGCCTCGGCATCGGCAATGTGCTCTTTGTCAATGCCAACATGCCCGAGGAACTGGCCTATCAATTACTCACGACCATTTTCGACAACCTCGACGAAATCAAGACCATCCACCCCGAAGCCGAAAGTTTGAGCACGGAAACGGCGGTGGTCGATTCGTCGATCCCCTTCCACCCGGGTGCGATTCGATTCTATCAAGAAGCTGGCGTTTGGCAGTAGTCATTGGTAAGTAGTCATTGGTAATTGGAGAGCGTATCGATTTCCAATCACCCAATTACCAATGACTACTTACCACTTCCCCCTCCCCAACCTCCCACCCACAAGGAACGCCATGGCCGCCCAATTTCCACCCGCGCCACCTGCTGACGATGAGGTTCTGAGCCAGGAACAGGTTAACCAGATTATCGAGGAACACGAAACCGAGTCGCGCATGCGCACTTTGCCGCGCGGCTGGCAGTGGGTGGCGGCCATCCTGGCCGGGGGACTGGCGATCTACGCGCTCTACTGGACGCAATATACAGTCACCACCCATGTGTACCGGGCAAGCTTCTTGATGGTGGTGCTATGCCTCACCTTTCTCTACTATCCCACTTTTGCGCGCGACCGTGCGCGCTTGCGCAGCTACGATTTGCTGTTGATTGGGTTATCGATTGCCAGCCTGGTCTACTTGCTCTACATCTACAAAGATGCGCTGCAACGCATCACCCGCCCCACGAACATGGAAATTGTGATGGGCGCGCTGCTCATCCTCTTGATCCTCGAAGCGACGCGGCGCACCACCGGCTGGGCGCTGACCCTGACCGCGCTGGGTTTTCTCGCCTATGCTTTTTTGGGACCCTACATGCCCGAACCGTTTGACCATCGCGGCTACCGTCTGCCGCGCATCGTCGGCCAAAATTATCTGACCCTAGAGGGTATCTTTGGTGTGCCGCTGGATGTAGCCGCCACCTTTATTGTGCTCTTCACCATTTACGGTGCGGTGCTGGAGTATAGTGGCGCGGGCAAGTTCTTTCTAGATTGGTCTTTTGCCGCGTTGGGCAAATCGCGCAGCGGCGCCGGACCCGGGCGCACCGTGACCGCCGCCGGTTTTTTGCTTGGCACTGTTTCTGGCAGCGGCATTGCGACCACGGTGACGCTGGGTTCGCTGGCCTGGCCCATGCTCAAAAAGGCCGGTTACGATCGCGAGACGGCTGGCGGCATGTTATCGGCCGCCGGGATTGGGGCCATTCTATCACCACCCACGCTGGGCGCGGCGGCTTTTATCATCGCCGAGTATTTACAGATTACCTATTTGGATGTGTTGGTCATGGCCACAATTCCCACCATTCTCTACTATATCTCTTGCCTGCTCATGATCGAAGCCGACTCGCGCCGCATGGGCACGCGACCGGTGGAAATTGAAACGACGCCGCTCTGGTCATTGACGCTCAAATATGGCTATCATTTCACCTCACTCTTCGCCGTGGCGGTGCTGATGGGGATCGGCATGACGCCCTTCATGGCCGTTTTCTGGGCGATCATCATGGCCTTTACCCTGAGCTTTTTACGCCCCGAAACCCGCCTGACTTCGCTCTGGATGTTGGGCGTGGGTATAGTGACCACGGTGGGTCTCTATCTGCTCGGCTGGCGGCTCTCTACCAGTTGTTTTTGGGGCTTAATGATGGCAACCACGTTGGCCGCGCTTTGGCTGCTCTGGAGCAAATGGCGTGGCCGGCCCGTTGTCGAAGAGAATATCCGCATCTTAAAAACGCTAGAATATGGCGGCAAAAGTGTCGTCTCGATCGCGGCGACCACCGCCTGCGCCGGCGTGATCGTCTCGATTGTCACGCTGACCGGTCTGGGCTTAAAGATGTCCGGCGTGATTGTCGGGCTGGCGGGCGGCAGTCTTTTTATGACCGTCCTGCTGGCGGCGGTGGCGATTTGGGTGTTGGGGCTGGCTGTGCCGGTGACGGCTTCCTACATCATCGCCGCGGTGATGATTGTACCGGCACTAACGACAGTGGGTGTCAACGAGATGGCGGCGCACATGTTTATCTTCTATTATGCCGTCCTGGCCGATGTGTCGCCGCCCACTGCGTTAGCACCAATGGCCGCCGCCGCGATCACTGGTGGCCAACCCTTCCGCACCATAATGATGGCCTGGAAGTATTGTCTACCCGCTTTCTTAGTGCCGTTTATTTTTACACTCACGCCCGAAGGATTGGGGCTGCTCTTAATCGGCGATCTGACCACCATCCTCTGGACTTTTGTGACCAGTTGTCTGGCCGTGACGGCATTGGCCTTGGCCTTTGGCGGCTGGGTGCGCCAGGCGGCCAACTTGCCCGAGCGTCTGCTGATCGGTGCTGGCGGCCTGGCCTTGCTCTATGCCAATGTCAGCTTTGATCTGATCGGTACGGCCCTGCTCATCGCCGGCATCGGGCTGCACTGGGTGCGGGTCAGTCGAATGAACGTGCCGGCTTAGGTGATTTCTACCTTTAATAATTCGGGGGTTTTGATGCAGGAAGCAGATAATGACGTAGAACGCAGCGCTTGCGCGCCAACACCGCTACACGCAACAGGATTTAATCCACGGACAGAGTTACCCTATGGGCTAGCAATTGATCACATACAGTTGGCTATGCTCGAATTTTTGAGTTTTCTGGGCTTCATTAACCAGCAGCTTAATACACAAGGCATTGAACGCCTCGAAACCATGTTGATGGCAGCAAACTTTAGTAGTGTGGTTGGTGAGTTTATGGGATCCAGCATCCCAAAACATTGCCAATTTATCGTAAAAAATCGTTACCACAATGGCCACCCCGATCTGATACCCGCGGATCTGTTTGTCAATAACGCGGTACAACATACAGATATCGGAATCGAGGTCAAGGCCTCCAGATACTTGAGAGCATGGCAAGGCCATAATCCAGAGAATATCTGGCTCATGGTCTTTATCTTTGATTGTAATCGTCCTGACGACAAGGCAAAAGGCAAATCGCCCAAATCATTTCGTTTTTTGAGAGTGGTCGGTGCAAAATTGGAGAAAAGCGATTGGCTGTTTTCGGGGCGATCTGCTACAAGTCGCCGAACTATCACAGCAAGCGTAACTGATTCTGGCTATCAGAAAATGCTATCGAACTGGATGTACAACGACTTTGATATTTTACAAATTTAATCCAAGTAACAATGGCTGAACCTGATCTTGCTCGGGTGGAATCAATGCTAATTTAGGAATCGCCGTTTTGCTCATTTCGTAATAATCAACATGGCGTTCAATGCCGATGCATGGCAAACCGACGGCTTCCGCCGCCGCAACTGTTGAACCCGACCCCATAAAAGTATCGGCAATAATGCCTTTACCCAAAGGAAGGGCCGCATGAACCACTTGACGCATAAACGACTGCGGCTTTAGGCTGGGATGATCCGCTACCTCGCGCTCGCGTTGGGGCGTGCGCTCACTAGAAATCACATCGCTGAAGGGTTGATCCTGGCTGATTCTGCGCAACCCACCTGTTTCGTAACGTTTTAGGCACTCGCTGACGGTCATGCCAGTTGGCATCGGTTTACGCAAAATGCCCCACGGTTCATACCCACCGCGCGGTAACGAGCAAACATCTGGAAATTCATCCTCTGCGTTTTTAGGTCGATCCCCACCGCGTAAGGTGCGTACCAATCGAATTAATTCACCGCGAAACTCCAATCCACCCGCAACCAAGGCCGAAAAAACTAACTGCGATAGAAAAGAATTGCTGGCAATAAATACATGCCCACCAGGCCGAAGCGCATGCACAGCCAGCTTGCTCCACTCGCAAAAAAATCGCCAGAGCGTATCGCGCTCTTTTACATTTAAGGCAGTAAACCTTGGCAATGGCGAGCGCACGTTGCCATCAAACGATGGCGGAATCCGCCATACGCCGCCATTGCCATTTGTTCTTTTCTCAATTTGATCAAAGTTGTATTCTTTGACCCCATACGGCGGATCGGTCACAATCGCGTGCAGCGTATTGCCAGGTATGCGCCCAAGCCATTCCAGACAGTCTGCATGGATAATGATAGAATTCCCGATTCGCTCTGATTGGTAATCTAGGCCTAGAACCGTTATCTCAGTTAGGTGGTCGTACATTTGAGCTTGCTCCATGCCTAGAATCTCAACCTTCATAATTGCAGTAGGTAGCTACTATACCATGAAGTCGGACTGAAGGCAAGAAGCGTTGCAAAAAATCATTTCACACGGTAACGTATTTATTGTTTTACTGCACCGTCCACCCGCCATCAATCGTAATCCCGGCGCCGGTGATAAAACTGCTGGCGTCGCTGGCCAAAAAGACGGCGATCCCGCCGATCTCCTCGATATCGCCCCAACGACCCAGTGGAATTTTGGCGATAAAGTCCTGGTAAACCTGCGGATTCTGCAAGAGCGACTGGTTCATCTCGGTGCCAAAAGGCCCGGGCATAATGCAGTTGGCCGTAATGCCATAGGGTGCCCATTCCAGCGCCAACGTGCGCGTCATCTGCAAAACGGCGCCCTTGCTCGTGGCATAGGGGGTACGATCGGCAATACTGATTATGGAAAGCGTTGAACCGACGTTAATCACCCGGCCATAACCGCGCGTCTTGAAGTGTGTTGCCAGGGCGCGACAAAGCAGCCAAGGACCAGTGACGTTGGTATCTTGCACCTCGCGAAATTGCTCCAGGGTCAGTTTCTCAATCGGCCCGCGTATATTCAGCCCGGCATTGTTGACCAGGATATCCACCTGGCCAAAGTCGGCCAGCACTTGCTCAACCAGCGCCGTGATCTGGTCGGGTACCGTGACATCACACGCATAGCCACGGCTGGTTTTGCCGGTGGCGCTTTCAATTTCGGCGGCGGCCGCCTTGGCTTCCTCGCCACGACGACTGACCACGGCCACCTGTGCGCCGGCCTCGGCCAGCGCTTGCGCCATCTGCCGGCCCAAACCCCGGTTGCCACCGGTGACGAGGGCGACGCGGTTGTCTAAACGAAAACGATCTAGAATAGTCATGCGAGTTTGCTCCCTATAGCTCTTAAAAATTTATGTTTTAGTGAAAGTTGTATGAGGTCATATTATACCAACAGCTTGTCGACTTTTTATAACGTCAGTATTGCTTATACATCATCCCAAACACTTGTTCTATGTAAAAATTTGATCTATAATCTATTCTGAGAGTTCTATCCTCGTCAACCTGTAAGGCTGCACAAATGCTTAACTATCAGCAAGAGATATATCGAGATTTAGAATTTTTCTCTGGAGCCGGTTACTATCCAGTAGAAGGTACTATCGGTATAGCAGAATTAGGAAAACTGAGTTGGCTTAAACAGGCTCGTGATTTAGGTGCTGAAGCGATCTTCTTCGTATTAGATAATCCCACAGTATTATTTTTCCGCTTAGATAATAAGCTCGATCAGAATTTAGACAAAATCGAAGAACAGATTCGAGAGATACATCTAAAGGTATGGAATACAAGCCGTATACCTCTCTTTTTTGTCGCACTCCCGTTTGAAATACGAATCTACAGTGCTTATCAGAAACCTTCACGCACAGTTCAGGAATGGCGCGCAGAGGATCGATGGCTACAGAGAGTAGATTGGCTTGAATCAGTGAAAACAATTGTTGAGCTTACTGAGCTTCTTCAAGGGTTTTCGCGCTCGCAAATTGAAAGTGGGAATGTATTTCAACAGCGAAGTAAGGATTTCAACCGAGAGAATCGGGTTGACCAGTCATTACTTAAGAATCTTCGCTTGTTAAGGCGACAACTTGTGGGCAGCAACACACTCAAGCGGGAGCATGTTCATGCATTGATTGGACGTTCCATTTTTATTCGGTATCTTGAGGACCGCGAGGTGCTTAGACCTGAATATTTTATTGAAGTAATTGGTCATAGTGAATACCATAATTATATGGATTTCCTGATTAACAAGCCGGATACGTATTTCCTTTTTCGAAAATTGCGTGAGGATTTTAACGGTGACCTCTTTCCGCTTAACCCAGATGAAGAAAGTGTTATCCAAGAAACAGACCTTAGTTTACTCCGTGATTTTTTGCTCGGACGCAATATAGGCGCACAACTTGATTTGTTTTTCTGGGCCTATCAATTTGATATTATTCCCGTTGAGTTAATTAGTAGTATTTATGAGGAATTCTATTACGAATATGGTGATGAAGATGGAGGTACTCACTATACACCATTACCACTGGTAGAATTTATTCTCTCTCAATGCTTAACCGAAAAGCGGTTGGCTACGAACGCACGAATTCTTGATCCCGCTTGTGGATCAGGTGTCTTTTTGGTTGAAGCTTTCAAACGAATTGTTAACTTCGAGTGCTCACGAAGGGGTTTACATACAAACCGTTTGCCTAAAAGCGAGTTAACTCAAATCTTACTCGAACGCATCGTAGGGATCGACATCAATAAGCAGGCCATTCAAATTGCTGCATTTAGCCTTTACTTGGCGTTTCTCGACTCCTTAGATCCGCCAGATATCCGCCAACATAAGCAACTACCCAAATTAGTCCATCACCCAGAACAAGAGAATAGTGGTAAAACACTATTCTATATAGATGTATTCTCTCCTACTTCAACGGAGCGAGCGCTTCTCAAAGAGCGAACGCAAAAGAGTCGCTACAAAGGTAAATCAGATGATATAAGATTGCTTGGGCAATCTTTATTACCTTTAGAAAACGAATCTTTTGATATTATTATTGGCAATCCTCCCTGGGGAGACAGTGACTCTTCAAATGATAAACTTGCTACCTTATGGTGCAAGGTTTTTGGCTTTCCTGTAGGATATAATGAACTGTCGCAGTGTTTCATCTGGAGAACACAAAGCTTGGTAAAACCGAGTGGCGAGATCGGCATGCTGGTTTCAACAGGCATATTATTAAAAAATGGAAATAAAAGCAAAGATTTTCGTAAACAGTGGCTAACGCATAATAAGATTCGTGCGATTTACAACTTTGCCCATGTCCGCCATGTATTTTTTCGCAAACAAAAGGTGGAAGCGATTGCTCCTTTTGCCGCTGTATTTTTTTTGCATGATGATTCAGTTGATGTTTTGCAGAACAAAGTATCCTATATATCAATTAAGCGTAGTGTATTTGCCGAACAGTTGCAATCGGTCGTAATTGATAAGACCGATCTCCATATATCTCGACAAAGTGAATTTTTGGTCAAAGATTGGCTTTGGAAGACGTATATGTGGGGAGGGCAAAAAGATGTTGAGTTGATAGAAGAGATCAAGGCAATTTATCCGCCTTTACGAAATTTTGTATCAGATTCAGGCAGAGGATTCAGTGATTTTGAAGGGAATCATTCGACTGATGAACTAGAAGTTAATTATGAAATGCCCAACGAGCGTTTTTCTAAAGCTCTTTCTATTTCACAATTGGTCATACCCATTCAGCGCCGTTCAATAGGACCACTCAGGAAATTAGGCATTTACAAAGGTGATCGCATTCTCATTAAGCGTGGCATTTCTCGCGGTGGAGAAAAGAATGGAGAGATACAAGCTAGGCTGTTTCACGAAAATTTTGCTTTTACTGACAGTTTTATTGGAATTGTTGTTGATACTTTAGATGAAAACCAAAGACTTATATTGATGGGCATTATTTTGTCTTCTCTGACAAAATATTACCAATTTCTCACATGTTCCATGTGGGGGCTTTGGCATTATAAAATTCATGTTGAAGAATATTTGGACATGCCGATAGTTTTTCCGGAGAATCAAAACCTTCAAACTCGTATAATTCAAGCTGTCACAGCTATAGCTTATGATAAAGACAATGTCTTTTTGAAGTTTGACACAGATAATTGGCATTCATTGCAGGCCGAACTGGACAACGCTATTTTTGAATTATATGAGCTCTCCAATGAACAAAAAGACTTAGTCAGTGATCTTTGTCAGGTAACTCTTGACTTTTTCTATGATGGAGCTAAATCGCAAGCAGTTCGATCACCCTCACCCAGGCAATTAGAAGAATACCGCGATGCTTTTCTGGATGTATGGAATGATAGATTACTCCAGAAGAGCAAACAGCTACAGCCCTTGATCTTTGCACCAAACAATGGCCTACTGTGTGGGATGGCCTTTGAACTTAAGGAACTCGGGGATATTTCACAATATCCTCCTATTACTGATGATGCTGAATGGCAAAGGTGGTTTAGAAGACTTAGTAGAGGTTTATTGAGTCAGTATTCACAACAGATTTATACGGACAGAGTTGTTAAGGAACTAACTAACTCTTCCATGTTTATCATTAAACGTGCTGAAAGTCGTCTTTGGACGAAATCTCAAGCGCGGCAGGACGCAAACGAGTTCTTGACCCAAGTCTTCAAACTCGAATGGCGCAGTAACTCGGATAATCGAGGTATTCTTTAATGAGTTGGGAGTCATTGAGGTTATGGGCTGATGATGAAGAAAAACGAATTCATGAATGTATTATAAGATCACTTCGTCAACTAATTAGCAATAACATTGTGAAACCAATTGATAATGAACTTATGATTTCAGGCCAATTACGTCCACTTATACGGCGTTTCAGGAATAGCCTCAAGATAGCATGGACTTTGCATTCTGAAGCATCTTGTTTTCTTAACGAAGATGATCCCAAACCAATTGGACATCCCGATTTTAGATTCTCTGGCAATGCACTTAACGAAGAACAGTATGACTACGATATTGAGTGTAAGCTTGTGCGGATAAAGCGACTAGGCAAAGACTGGGACTATTGCGAACATTATGTGAAAGATGGAGTACAAAGATTCCAAGATGGCAAGTATGCACAATTAGTACCTGCAATGGGCACCATGATAGGTTATTTACAAGAGGGGGACGAAGCTTTACTAGTTCAGTTTGTAAATGTGGCGGCCAAGAATTCCAATCTTGGTCCTATTAATTTTACTGATAAATTTGCATACAAAGATGTCTCGCTGCTGTCGCAATTTCTACAACGGCCCGATGGAAGCCTCAATTTACATCACTTATGGGCTGATTTAAGATAGATACCTTTTCCCCTTCACACAAACACAACATCTTCCATACAAAAAAGTACATACATAAGCTGACTGTTTAACCAGTGTATAGGTGCGATAATCCACAGTAGATGTTTTGCAACTTTAACTTTCTCTTTTGTGGATTACCGCACTTTTCAAGCTGTGCTATTTCTCGGGCAATTTCAATAAATCATCGACAATAATCGGCTTGCCCGTGGCAATTGATTCATTCGCCGCAATGCCCATTAGGATCGAAGCGGCACCGTCGATGTGCGAAGCCGCCCGGTGGTACGGATCGGCGGGCGGGTTGGGCGCGAAGATTTGTTCGAGCATGGTCGGATCGGCGCCGCCGTGGCCGCCAATCGCCGGTGGGATTTCGACGGTATAA
>Ga0209490_10004466_pt1 | contig 12911 bp, 12 predicted proteins | sample MAT06_FD_187209 | JGI IMG/M metagenome (GOLD analysis project Ga0209490, IMG submission 187209) | Freshwater microbial communities from Lake Fryxell liftoff mats and glacier meltwater in Antarctica - MAT-06 (SPAdes) (version 2) | ecosystem: Environmental > Aquatic > Freshwater > Ice > Liftoff...
GGCTGTGTCCGTCGGCAGCCTGGCGCGTGGTTTGCAATGATGGGGCGCAAGTTCTTGGGGATTCAGACGGTCATCTCAGGTAAAACCCGTTTTTTCAGGCCGGTTTACAGTGCGATACTTGGCCTCAGGCGCTTGGAGGTCCTATCCGTGACCGGGCCCGGTCGGGTAGGCCTGCGCCTGCACGGCGGGGACCGCGCAAGCGAGCACCAGGGTGGCCAGCAGGCGGCGCTGCGGGGAAAACAATCGGATCGGCATGGTGACCTCGCTTTCGGAGTCTGGGGCGATTATCGGGACAAATCCATCGTATCGAGCGGCGCCCGATTGCGGTGCATCCCTGTCGTCGCTTTTTTCATAGAATGAAAAAATGTCTGCCAACCCGCGTCCAGCCCCCAGCGTCACCCGGTCCCTGCACCGCGCGGTCGGCCTGTTGCGCCTGTTGGCCAGCCACACCCGCATCGGCTGGCGGCTCAGCGACCTGGCCGAACAATCGGGACTCGACCCTGGCACCGTGCATCGGCTGCTGGGAAGCCTGTGCGACGACGGCCTGGTGACACGTGTGCCGGGATCGCGGCACTACACCTTGGGCACACTCGCATTCGAGCTCGGTCTGGCCGCGGCGCCGTATTTCGACCTCGGCCGGCTGGCACAGGCGCAACTGGCGGCAGCCGCCGAGCAATTGCGCGGAACCCTGTTTCTGAAGATGAGCAGCGGCATGGGGTCGGTGTGCCTGGCGCGCCACGACGGCGTGGGCCTTGTCCCGTCTTTGATGCTCGATGTCGGTGGCCGACGCCCGTTGTGTCTGACGGCGGGGGGCGTCGCGATGCTGATCCAGCTGCCACCCGCCCAACAAAAAGAGATCGAGGCGCATAACCGGCGTACGATTACCCGCCAGGACGCCGCTCGATGGCAAGGCGTGTGCCAGATGCTGGCCCGTTCCCGCTTGTTTGGATGCGCTCTGAACCTGTGCGACATTGCCGCAGGCATCACCGCGATCGGCGTACCTGTGTTGTCTGACAGCGGCGCGCCGGTCGTCTCGGTCACGCTGGCGCGTTCCGGCGCCACGATGTCCGAGTCCGCCGCACTGGCCGTCGCCACACGGCTGCGGGACGAAGCCGCAGCCCTGCAACCACTGCTGGCGCAGTTGCGCTTTCAGGCTCAGCCCGGATGATGGCAGGCCACGGCCCAGCCCCCCTGCTGGGTCTGCAAGGGCGGCGCCTCGCTGGCGCAGATGGCACTGGCTTTCGGGCAACGCGGATGGAAGGCACACCCGGACGGCGGGTTTAGCGGTGACGGCAACTCGCCCTGGATCGGCGTGAACTGGCGCCGGCCGCCATCAATGCGCAATATCTCGCCCAGCAGGGCGCGCGTATACGGATGTTGCGCGTCCTCGAAGATGCTGCGCGCCGGCGCGAGTTCGACGATACGGCCCAGGTACATCACCGCCACCCGGTCGCAGACATGGCGGATTACCGCCAAGTCGTGGCTGATGAAAAGGCAGGTCAGGTTCCGACGCTGGCGCAACTCCATCAGCAGATTGAGCACCTGGGCCTGGATCGACACGTCCAGCGCCGCCACCGGCTCATCACATACCAGCACGTCCGGGTTCACCGACAAGGCCTGGGCGATCGCAATGCGCTGGCGTTGCCCGCCCGAAAACTGGTGCGGATAGCGATGCGCGTGGCCGGGATCGAGCCCGACCTCGACCAGCAGATCTGCCACGCGTTGCGCCGCTTCAGTCCGTGTCCACAGGCCATGGTAAACGGCGCCTTCCGCGATCAGTTCGCCAACCCGGCGCCGCGGATTGAGCGAGGCCATCGGATCCTGGAACACCATCTGGATCTTGAGCCGCTCGCGCGCCGGCATGCGGGTGCCGGCTGCGTCGACGCGCACGCCTTTGTAATTCACCTCACCGCTGGTAGGCGCACGCAGCCCGGCCGCGATGCGGCCCAGTGTCGATTTGCCGCATCCCGACTCGCCGACCAGACCGACCATCTCGCCGGGCGCAATCTGCAGGTTGATGTCGTGTACCGCCACCAGGCGGTAGTCCTGTATGGCCACACCCAGGCGCCGCAAAATCCGCGCGATCCAATCCGGCTTCTGGTCAAAAATCTTGCCGACGTGGCGCAGTTCCAGCGCCACGTCCTGCACCGGCAGGCCCTCGGTGTGCGCCGTCATGCCGCAACCCCTGGCAAACGTGCCTCCAAGTGCGGATGCCAGCATCGCACCGCGTGGCCAATGTGCAGATCGGTCAACGCCGGCATGCTCATGCAGCTTGAACTGGCGCGGTCACAACGCGGCGCAAACGCGCAACCGGCGGGTCGACCCAGCGGTGACGGTGGCGCGCCGCGAATCTGTGGCAACGGCGTTCCCGGCTCCGACATCACCGGCGCCGAGTGGATCAGGCCCCGGGTATAGGGATGTGCCGGCCGCGACAGAATCTGCTGCACAGGGCCGGACTCGACGATACGCCCCGCATACATCACAGCAACCCGGTCTGCAAGGCTGGCCACCACGCTCAGGTCGTGGCTGATCATGATCAGCGCCAGGCCGCGCGCCGCCACCAGATTCTGAAGCAGGTGCAGGATCTGCGACTGAATGGTGACATCGAGCGCTGTCGTCGGCTCATCGGCAATCAACAATTGCGGCCCCGGCAACAAGGCGGCAGCGATCGCGATGCGCTGGCGCATGCCGCCGGACATCTCGTGCGGATAACCGCGCATGCGCTGCGCAGGTGATGGAATCCCGACATCGGTCAACGCGGCCAGCGCGCGCCGGTGTGCCGTAGCGCTGTCGATGAATTCATGCGCCATCAGGGTTTCGATCAGCGTGGTCTCGATACGCAGCACCGGGTTCAGCGACATCAGCGGATCCTGGAAGATCATGCCGAGTCGTGGACCGCGCAGGCGCCGCATGGCGTGTTCGGGCGCGCCCACCAGTTCTTCGCCATCGAGTCGGATCGAGCCCGCGACAATCTTTCCAGGGCTGTCGATCAGGCCCATCAGCGACAAACCCATCACCGATTTGCCAGAACCCGATTCGCCTACCAGGCCCAGCACCTCGCCGCGCTCCAGGCGCAAAGACACGCCATCGACCGACCGTACTTCACCGTCTTCGGTGAAGAAACTGGTGCACAGGTTCTCGACGTCGAGCAGCGCGGCGCTCACTGGAGCTTCGCCCTGCGGGCTGCGGCGCGAGCTTGCTTGGGAACGGCCCGGCGCTGCGCTCATCGCGCCAGCCTCGGGTTGAGCAGGTCGCGCAGGTGGTCGGCCACTAGGTTGATCGCGAAGATCGCGATCAACAGCGCGATGCCGGGAAAGATGCTGATCCAGTAGGTTCCGGTGAGCAGATGCGCATACCCGCTGGCGATCAGCAAACCGAGCGAAGGCTCGGTCTCGGGCAGGCCGATACCCAGGAAGCTCAGCGTGGCCTCAAGCGAAATCGCATGGGCGATCTGCACTGTCACGACCACCATCAGCGGCGGCAGGCAATTGGGGAGCAGGTGGCGCGTCATGATGCGCCAGGCGCCCAGGCGCATACACGACGCGGCCTCGATGTATTCCTTTTCACGTTCGATCATCGCGCTGGCCCGGATCGTGCGGGCGTAATACGCCCACTGCACGGTCACCAGTGCAATGATGGTCTTGTCCACGCCGCGCCCGAGTACTGCCAGCAGGATCAAGGCCACCAGGATCGACGGGAAACTCATCTGCAGGTCGACGATGCGCATGATCAGCGCGTCGGTTCGGCCGCCGCGCCAGGCAGCGGTCAGTCCCAGTGTGGAGCCGATGGTCAACGCCACGAGGGCGCTGACCACGGCTACGGTGAGGCTGATGCGCAGCCCATATAAGATGCCCGACCAGATGTCACGCCCCAACGCATCGGTACCGAGCACGAAGGTGAACCCAGCCATGGATTCGGTGCCGGGTGGCCGGCGTGCATCCATCAGCGACAGTTGCTTGAGGTCATACGGATTTTGCGGTGCTATCCACGGTGCAAACACGGCCAGAAACAGCACGACCAACATCAGCAGCAGCCCGAACAAGGCCATCCGGTTGCGCATGTAGGCACGTACGAGGCGCATTCCGCGCGACGGCGGCGGCGGCGTAGCAGCAGCGGGCGCCGCAAGAGGCTTCGACGACAGTGCGCTCACCGCGACCCTCCGGACAGCCGGACCCGTGGGTCGAGCAGCGTGTAAAGCAGATCGACCAGCAAGTTGATCAGGACAAAAAAGAACACGATGACCACCAGGTACGCCACGATGACCGGGCGGTCCAGCAAGTTGATCGAGTCGATGATCAGCTTGCCCATGCCGGGCCAGTTGAAGATCGACTCGGTAACGACAGCGAAGGCCACCACACCGCCGAATTCAATCCCCGCAACCGTGACGATAGGAATCATCAGGTTGCGCAGGATATGGACAAACAGCACCCGCGACGGCGCAATACCGCGCGCCCTGGCAAACCGCACATAGTCCTGCAACGCCGCCTCGCGCGCACCAGCCTGGGTCAGACGGATGATCAGCGCAAGCTTGAACAGCGCCAGGTTGGCAGCGGGCAACACAATGTGGCGCAGGCCGTCGAGTGTAAGCACGCTCCATTCAACGCCGAACACGCTCGCCGTCTTGCCGCGGCCGAAGGCCGGCAACCAACCCAGCCAGACCGCAAACACCAGGATCAGCAGCAGGCCAACCCAGAACGTGGGCAGGCTGAAGCCGAGGATGGACCCGGTCATGATGGTGTGCGAGACCGGCGAATACGGGCGCATACCCGCGTACAGCCCAAGCGGAACACCAAGCACCAGGGCGATCAGCGTGGCCAGCGCGGCCAGCTCCAGCGTGGCCGGCATGCGCTGCAAAATCAGCTCGATGGCGGGAATATTGAATACGAATGATCGGCCCAGATCGCCTTGCAAGGCATTGGCAACGAACAGTGTGTACTGGCGCCACAAGGGTTGGTCGAGACCGAGCTGGCTGGCGACCATATCGCGTGTGGCCTGGTCCGCCTCGGGATTGATCAGCAGCTCGACTGGGTCGCCGATTGCGTACACGCCGGTGAAAACCAGCAGCGACATCACGGCAACGACCAGTGCTGCCTGCAACAGTCGGCGAACGATGAATTCGGTCATGGCAATACATCGACCATCAGGCACGAGGGCGCGCCCGGCCCCATCAACACGCTTAGCTCTGCAGGCCGCGCCTGTGCCATCGTGCGCCGCGCCGGATCGGTGTTCGGGTTGATGTCGAAATGCGGAAAATTCGAGCCGGCAATCGTCAGCCGGATGCGATGGCCGGCCGCGAAGCGGTTGGCGGTCGGGTAGGCCTTGACCAGGACCTCGCAAGTCTCCCCCGCCGCCATGCCCTGCAGCTCGTCACCACCATGGCGATGGCTCAGACGCAGGATGCCGTCGCAGATGTTGTAGGCCGCATTCACGGTGTCGGCGTCGCGCTGCGGATACACGTCGATCAGCTTGATGGCAACATCGGCGTCCGGTCCGTCGGTCTGGATGAAAAGCCGGGCACGTACGGCACCGACGACGCACACATCCTCGCTCAAGGTGTCGGTTTCGTAAACCAGCACGTCGTCGCGCATGGCCAGTGGGCCCGTGCGCTCATCAGCGGCGAAAGTGTCCACGTGCGCGACCTGATCGAATGCGCCACCCGCCATCACCGGCTGCCCGGAGTTGATCGCGCCGCCGATCGTCGGCACCGGCGCGACAGGATCGGAAACGATCCGGTGCACGCCGTCATCCGCGGCGCCAGACAACAAGCGGTGGTCCGGAGAAAGATGCAGCGTAAGTGTCCGGACTTGCGTCGGCGGCCAGCAGGACGCGGACATCCAGGTGCCACCGTGGTCAGTCCGCCCCTGGGTATCGCGCACGCCGCTACCGCCACCCATCAGGAAATAGCGCACCGGCTCCGAAGCCGTCAGCGCGTTCGTCACTGCCGGGGTCCCGGCATCGCCTGTATTGCCACGAAGGACCTGATCAAACCAGTCCAGGCGCAGCGCCAGCGTGTCGGCCCCCAACCCGTGGGCGGGAATGGCGTGCGCACCGAAGTCAAGTTCACCAGCCCAGTGCTGATGGCGTTCGCCATGGCACCAGGGTCCTACTACCAAGGGGCCCGGCCCGGCGCCGTGGAGCGCGAGTGCCTGCCACAGCTCGACGGTGTTTTGCAGCGAGGTGTCGAACCAGGCGGACATCATGAAGGTCGGTACGGACGCCAGCGTCGGCACGGTCTCCCTGGCATACAAGCCAGGCTGCGTCCAGTACGGTCCGAAGGATTCGGTGTTCCAGGCGGTGGTGATTTCCCGCTCGAGCTCGGGCAGCGCAGACACCGGGGAATGCCCGGTCTGCCATGGCGTGTCGCGCAACCAGTCAGCCAGGGATTGCGCCGATACCGTTTGTTCAAGCGCACCGTCGCCGCGCGACCGGGCCAGACGCAGGGCCTGCTGGTAGGCCCAGGTCGCTTGCTTCATGTCGAAACAACCACCCTGGCGGATACCGCTGCGGTATGCATCGAAGAAGCCGCCACAGTCGAGAAACATCGCTGCCAGGTGCGGCGAACCCAGCGTGGCGCTCGCGAGTTGCGCGGCCGATCCGTAGGAGAAGCCCATGGTGCCGATCCGGCCATCGCACCATGGCTGGTCGACCAGCCATGCCATCGTGTCCTGTCCGTCCCGTGCCTCGTTGACGTATTTTTCGAATCGGCCTTCGGAGATACCGGTGCCGCGGCAATCCTGCACCACCAAAGCGTAGCCACGTATGGTGAAAGCCTCCGCCAATTCGTGCCGGCTGCGCGGCTGCCGGGCGCCAAACGGGATCTCCGACTGGTCGGTACGCCCTTTGCCATAGGGAGTGCGCTCCAAGATGACCGGGTACTTCCCTGGCGCCGACGGCATGAACACATCGGCACCCAGGCGACAGGCGTCGCGCATGGGCGCGAGTACATCCGGAAGAACACGCATCAGGCAAGGCCGGGCGGTCAGTTCTTGGGGGTCAGGCTTTGGCCGAGCGTCATCTGGTCGCTGCGTGGCGTGAATCCCAGGGCGGCCTTGCCAGCCCAGACGTTGACCTGGTAATGCAGCGGAATGATGGCGTTCTCGCCAAAGGCGATGGCAGCAGCCTCCTGGGCCAAACGCGAACCTTCTTTCAGATCAAATGTGTTGATGGAGGCCAGCGACAACTCATCGACCTTCGCGTTCGAATACCGGCCGCGGTTGGACGGTCCATATCCCTTGACCTTGTCATAGGTCATCAATACGCCGCGCAGTCCAACCGAGGCCGTACCCTGCGCCGAGCCCCAGGCGATGAAGAAGATGCTGAACTCCTGGGCCGAACCGCGTGTGAAAAACACGTTCGACGGCATGGTCTCGACCTTCATCGAAATGCCGATTTGCTCGAACATCTGCGCCACCGCCTGGGTGATCGCGGCATCCGCGACATAGCGGTTGTTCGGGCCGTGGATGGTCATCTGGAAACCGTTCGGGTAACCTGCCTCGGCCAGCAGCGCCTTGGCCTGTTTCGGATCAAAAGGCGCCGGCTTGAGTGCGGGATTGAATCCGTGCATGCGTGGCGCGGCGAGCTGACCGGCAGGAATGCCCATGCCATAGAGCAGCCGATCGATGATAGCTGCGCGGTTGATCGCCAGCGACAGCGCCTGTCGCACCTTCGGGTTGAGCAAGGGATTGCGAATTTCGCTACCGTCCTTGGCACGGATGAACGGCGACTTCTCGCGGTTGGTGTCCATATGCAAATAGGTGGTGTAGACGTCCTCGATTTGCCACAACGCATATCGCGGGTCGCTCTTGAGTTTTTGCATCGCGTCCGGCGGCACTGCGTCGATCAGGTCGACACTGCCGGCCAGCAAGGCAGCCATGCGAGACGCGTCGTTGGGCATGGACACCACACTGAGATGCTTGAAGCCGGCCTTGGTGCCAAAGTAGTTGTCGTTGCGTTCGAGCTCCAGCGCGCCACCCGGTTTCCAGGACACGAATTTGAACGGTCCGGTGCCAATGGCCGCCTTGCCGCTGTTGTAGTCATCGGAATTGGCATTGGTACCGGCATGTCGGGAGACGATTGGGACCTCCGACAAGTCGTACACCAGTTGTGGCGATTCGCTGCGCGTCGTGATCTGCAGCGTCAGGTGATCGGAGGCCACCACCTTCTCGATTTGCGACAGAAACTGGCCGAATGGGGCCGGGCTGTTCGGCACCTTGCCGGCACGCTCGAACGTGAACAACACGTCCTGCGCGGTGAACGGCTTGCCGTCATGCCACAACACGTTCGGCCGCAGCTTGACTTCCCATTGCTTGCCGCCCTTGTGAGTCCAGCTCACGGCCAGTGACGGCGCCAATTGAAGATTGGCGTCGCGCATGATCAAAGAGTCAAAGACGTGGTGCGCAGCAGTTTTGGACGGACCAATATAGGAAAAATGCGGGTCGATCGACTGGGTTTCGGTGCGCACACCGATCACCGCCTTGTCGGCTGCTGCAGCCATCGGCGACAAGCCGGCAGCCAGCACGATGGCGCTTGCGCCTAGCATTTGCTTGAACAGGTTCATGGTGGGTCTCCTTCGGTGATGTTCCATCCGGCGCTCAGGTTGGCGCCACACGGGGGTAATTTCTTCGTCTCAGTGTCAGGCCGGATTAGTCGGCGGTTGGGCCGCCTCCATGAAACGTTCGCGCCCGGCGTCCACATGCCGACCCCCGAGTGCATTGGCGCGAGAACCATCTCCCGCTGCGATCGCCTCGACGATGAGGATGTGCTCCTCGTTGGACTGTTTCATGTCGGTAACACGGGTCAGCGACCCGCGCCGGAACAGGTGTGCCTGGGTGACCAGTTGCTCGTTGATGGACTGAAGCCGCGCACTGCCGGACGACAGCACCAGCGCCTGGTGAAAGGCCAGGTTGAGGTCGTAATAGTCCTGTTGCTTGTCCTGCTCCGCAGCCTGGGCCATGGACGCCACCAGCGCACGCAAACGTTCCAGCGTAGGTGGTTCGGCGCGCTCGGCCGCCATCTCGCAGGCCAGACCGGTGATCGCAGCCCGCAGGCGATAGAGGTCGACCATGTCTTCCAGGTCGACCTTACGCACGAAGGCGCCACGGTTTGCCACGACGGTGACCAGGCCCTTGCGCTCCAGGATGCGGATCGACTCCCGCACCGGACCGCGGCTGACACCGAGTTCGGCTGCCAGCGCCACTTCATTGAGCCGCTCGCCGCTGGCCAGGCCGCCGTTGACGACCATTGCCTCCAGGCGGTCGGCCACTAGATTGGCCAGCGTGCTGCCCAGATGCTGATGAATTGGATTGATGTCTTGCGCTGCCATGTCGTGTTTCTCTTTTGTTGAACTGTAGGCTGTCATCTGCCAACTGTCAACATTTTTATGTATCATGCGATCAGATTCACGCGGTGGCCCGATTGACCGGGTTGCCACTGCAAAGGCGAGACCACGCCGGCCTTCTGGAGAAGCCTCATGCAAAAGAACATGCCCGCCGCGACCGTCCCTACCCGAGCAAAAGCGACACCTCCGGACGCTATCACCGCTGGCTGCGCCCGGTTCATCGTCGACACCCGCTACGAGGACCTGCCTGAGGCGGCACTCGCCATCGCCCGTCGCTGCATGTTCGATACCTGCGGCCTGTATGTCGCCGGCCTGCATGAACAATCCACCCGCGTGCTGGCCGAATTCGCCACGGAGCAAGGGGGCGCGCCGCAGTCACGCCTGCTGGGCGGCGGCGGACAACGTGTGCCCGCCACGACTGCCGCCCGCGTGCTCGGCACCTCGGCCCATGCGCACGACTTCGACGACACCCAGGTCAGCCACGACCCGAAACATGTTTATGGCCTGCTGACCCATCCGTCTGTGCCGCCACTGACCGCCGCACTGGTGCTGGCCGACGCCGCGCAGGCACGCGGCACTGCTGCCGTAGGCTGGAATGAATTAATGCGCGCCTTCCTGGTCGGTTTCGAGGTCGAATGCAAGATCTCGGAATGGATGCCGGCCGACCACTACCTGCGCGGCCACCACTCCTCCGGCACGGTCGGCACCTTCGGCGCCACGGCGGCGGCGGCCTGCCTGCTGCAGCTCGACGAGCCTCAGGTGCGCAATGCGATCGGCATCGCCGCCAGTTTTGCGGCCGGCATCCGCTGCAGCTTCGGCACCATGACCAAGCCGCTGCATGTCGGGCGGGCCTGCGAGAACGGTGTACTCGCCGCGCAGCTGGCGCAAAAGGGGTTTACGGCCGACCCGGATGCGCTCGATGGGCGCTGGGGGTTTCCGGCGGTGCTGGCGGGCGGCTTCGATAGCGCCAAGATGCACCAGGGTTTTGGCGCGACCTGGACCATCGTTGATCCCGGCGTGAGCATCAAGCCTTACCCCAGCGGCATCCTGACACACCAGACGATGGACGCCATGCGGGCACTGGTGATCGACCACGATGTGCGGCCCGAACAGGTCGCGCAGGTCGACCTGTTCGCCGGCGACAACATCATCAATCCGATTCGTTATCCGATTGCGGCCAATGGCTTGCAGGCCAAGTTCAGCATGCCAGCGCTGCTGACCATGATGGTGCTGTTCCGTGACGCGCCGATTCGCGCCTTCGAAGACGGGTCGGTGAAGACCGATGCATTCCAGCAGATGCAACGCAAGGTCCGAGTGCACCGGGATGCGGAGATCAACGCCCAAGGCTTCGATCTCATCCGCTCACGTGTGCGGATCACGCTGGTCGACGGCCGGGTGCTGGAGCGCGAGGCCGATCTGCGTTACCGCGGGGGACCGCTGCTGCCGATGACCGACCAGGAAATGTCCGCCAAGTTCCACGCATGCACTGATGCCCTGATCGACGCGACGGCTGCCGACCGGCTCACGAGCCTGCTCGCTGGCCCGACCCCGCCGCTGGCAGATGAACTGATGGCGATTCTCGCATCGGCCCGAATCCCCGACCGATTACGCCAAGGGTTGCCGCGGGACGGGCAGGATGAGCATGCTTCGGGAGCAGCAGCACGGGGTCGCCGCGAGAGCGAGCGGCCCCGGTGAAGGCCCGCGCAAGGCCGGCGACGCTGCGCGTCACTGGGGAATGATCAGCACCTGACCAGAGTAAATCAGATCCGCATTCGCCGCCAGAAACTCATTCTCATTCTGGATGTCGGTCCAGCGATTGCCATTGCGATAGAAGTAAGCGGCAATCGACGACAAAGAGTCGGCGGCCTGCACCGTGTGGATGCCACGGGCTCCGGTCAGCCGCGCGACTTCTTTCTGCGCTTCCTCGAACGAAGCGCGGGTCTGGGTCAATTCTTCTTTCCTGGCCGTATCGGTGGCAGTCAGCTTTGAATGGTCCTTCAGCAGCTTCTGGTAAGAGTCATTGAGTTCTGCCGAACGCGCCCGCGCGTCCATCAGTGTCTGTTTGGTCGACCCTGAGCCGGGCCGGATCGGGCGCGGTCGTGGCGTGCAGCGCAATATGGTGCGCGATGGCATCCATCGGGCTTTCGGCGAAGGCGGACACCGGAACGTATCGGCCAGGCGGCAATTTCCCTGTCATAGAATCTATAAATAGAGCTTTAAGATCACCGCCCGATGGTAGCTGACACTTTGCCTCCTTCCCCGCCCCCGGCCGGCGAACGTGGGCCTTTGAGCGGCGTGCGCGTGATTGACATCACGACCATCTTCATGGGGCCGTCGGCAACTCAGATGCTGGGCGACCTGGGCGCCGATGTCATCAAGATCGAGTCGCCCGAGGACGACGTGATCCGCCCGCAAGGCCAGCGCAAGATGGGACCCCTGTTCCTGGCGATGAACCGCAACAAACGCAGCATCGTGCTCGACCTCAAGACGCCGGACGGGCTGGCTGCGCTGATCGACCTGGTGCGCGGCGCCGACGTGTTGACCTACAACGTGCGCCCACAGGCCATGGCCCGGCTGGGGCTGGACTACGACACGCTGGCCGCCGTGAACCCGCGCCTGATCTATGCCGGCATGTTCGGCTTTTCGCAACGCGGCCGCTACGCCGCCAGCGCAGCGTTCGACGACCTGATCCAGGCCGCCTGCGCCCTGCCGCAGGCAATGGCGATGGCCAGCGGCGATATTCCGCGCTATCTGCCGATCACGATCGCCGACCGCTCGGTCGGTCTGTACGCCTTCGGCGTCATCGCCGCCGCGCTGTACGGGCGCGAGCGCAGCGGCCGCGGCCAGCGCGTGGACATCCCGATGTTCGAGACCATGGTGCCGCAGGTGCTGGGCGACCATCTGTACGGCCAGACCTTTGTGCCGGCGCAGGGCGATTTTGGCTACCCGCGGCTGTTGTCGCCGCAGCGCCGACCCTATGCGACGCGCGACGGCCATGTGTGTTGCCTTATTTATACCGACGTACAGTGGCGCGCTTTTCTGAAGGCCATCGGCCAGGCATCCCTGTTCGACACCGATTCGCGTTTTGGAGACATCCGCGCGCGCACCTAGCACATCGACGCCTTGTACGCCATGGTGTCGGACCAGATCGGCCGGCGTAGCACCACCGAGTTGCAGGCGCTGCTGGCCGGCACCGACATCCCGGTGTTCCCAATGCACACGTTCGACACCTTGCTGCAGGATGCGCACCTGGACGACATCGGCTTCTTCAGCACCCAGGAACACCCCGACGTCGGGACCATCCGCCAGATGGCGGTGCCCAGCGAATGGTCCGGCACACCGCCGGGCGCCGCGACGCCTGCGCCACGCCTGGGCCAGCACAGCCGTGCGGTACTGCGCGAGGCACCTGGTCGATCTGGTGATGCTGGAAGAACGCCTCAGTGCGCGCTCGCAGCAACTGCCCGCCACCGTGCCTACGCCGTTCGGAAATGGCTTTGTGCAAGCCGGTGAATTCACCAACCCCAACCGCACCTTGCTCGGTGCGGAACAGGAAACCTGGCTGGCCACACGCCTG
>Ga0209490_10004474_pt1 | contig 12901 bp, 7 predicted proteins | sample MAT06_FD_187209 | JGI IMG/M metagenome (GOLD analysis project Ga0209490, IMG submission 187209) | Freshwater microbial communities from Lake Fryxell liftoff mats and glacier meltwater in Antarctica - MAT-06 (SPAdes) (version 2) | ecosystem: Environmental > Aquatic > Freshwater > Ice > Liftoff...
AACCTTCGCGCGGGGCTCTTTTTCGGCGTGGATGCCAAACCAAGTTGCATACAATGCCGGCAGGAAGAACAGTGTCAGCAACGTTGCGACCAGCAGGCCGCCCATGATCGCAACCGCCATCGGCCCGAAAAAGGCCGAACGCACCAGCGGGATCATCGCCAACACCGCAGCCATTGCGGTCAGTACGATGGGCCGCAGCCGGCGAACGGTTGCATCAGTCACGGCATGGAACGGATCATGACCCGCCGCGATGTCCTGCTCGATTTGATCAATCAAAATGACCGAGTTGCGCATGATCATTCCGAATAGCGCAATGGTACCGAGCATGGCGACAAACCCGAATGGCTTGTTCAGCACGATCAGGAACAACGCCACACCAATCAGACCTAGCGGTGCGGTCAGCACGACAATGATCACGCGCTGGAAACTCCTGAGTTGGATCATCAGCACACTAAGCACGGCGAGCAAGAAGAGCGGCATGCCGGCGGCGATCGATGCCGAGCCCTTACCGCTCTCTTCAACTGCACCGCCGACGTCGAGCCGATAGCCGTAATCGAGCTTTGCCCTAAGTTTCGCCATGGGCTCTTCTAGTTGCGCAACCACCGTGGCCGGCTGCAGCGACGGCTGGTAGATGTCGGCCTTGACGGTGATGGTCGGCAGACGGTCGCGGCGCCAGATGACTGGATCTTCGAACTCATAGCGCAACTTGGCGATCTGGCTCAGGGGCACAGCGCGACCCGAGCGGGTGGGGACGGCGAGGCTTTCGAGCAGCGACACTTTGGCGCGCTCGGCGAGCGGGCCGCGAAGTAGGATTTCTATTTGTTTGTCACCTTCGCGCAGGAACGTCACCTGCGTGCCGTTCAACGAGCCACCCAAAAAGCCCGCCAACTCTGATGAAGTGATGCCCAGCAGACGCGCTTTATCTTGGTCGATATCGAGTTTGATCACTTTCGATTTCTCAAACCAGTCGGTCTGAATGTTCGACAAGTTGCCATTCGCGCGCAGCAGGCCGGCGATCTCGGTCGCATAAAGCCGTAGTTTCTCGGTGTCCTCGCCGGAGATGCGGTATTGAATTGGGAACCCGACCGGTGGTCCGTTCTCAAGCCGGGAAATACGACCGCGAATCTCCGGTAGCTCGGTGTCGAACAGGGTGATCAACTTGCCACGCAAATCCTCGCGCGCGGCGGGGCTCTTGGTGGTGATGACGCATTGGCCGAAGCCGGGGTTGGGCAGCTGCTGATCGAGTGGCAAATAGAAGCGCGGTGCGCCGGTGCCGATGTAACACGAGTAGCTTTCGAACAGCGGTTTTTGCTTTTCAAGGAAACCTTCAAGTGTCTTGACCTGACGATCGGTTGCGGCAATCGACGAGCCTTCCGCGAGACGCACGTCAACAATGAGCTCGACGCGCGTGGACGAGGGAAAAAACTGCTGCTGTACAAAGCTGAACGCGAAAACGGACACCAGAAACAGGGTGGTGGTGGATGCCAGAACGGTTTTCTTGTTGGCCACGCACCAAGCCACGGCCGCACGGAAACGAATGTAGAACGGGGTGTTGTAAACGTCGTGTTCGTCGTGATGACTGTCAATCGATGTCGAAACGCTGTTGCCGGTTTCGCTGGAGTGGTGTGCGTCGTCGGGCGCCAAGCGCTTGGACAGTTTTTCGCCGATCAGTGGAAGTTTGGCAATCCAGCCGGCGACGCGGCGTGTGCGCGGTGTGATGACTGGCTTGCCGTTCACGTAGTCCGGCAGGAAGTGATAGCCCAAATAGGGGATGAAGATGACAGCCGCGATCCACGACAAAAGAAGGGCAAGCGTGGTTACCTGAAAAATCGCAATGGTGTATTCACCAGTGCTCGACTTTGCCGTCGCAATCGGCAGGAATCCGGCCGCGGTAACAAGGGTTCCCGATAGCATCGGAAAAGCGGTGGACGTGTAGGCGAAGCTCGCAGCCCGCATGCGGTCCCAGCCCTGTTCCATTTTGATGGCCATCATCTCCACGGCGATGATGGCGTCGTCAACCAGCAAGCCTAGCGCCAGAATCAGGGCACCCAGCGAAATCTTGTGAAGGCCGACATTGAACAGGCTCATAAACGTGAAGGTCGCTGCGAGCACCAGGGGAATCGAGAGCGCAACCACCAGCCCTGAGCGCATGCCGAGGCTGAAGAAAGTCACCGCCAGCACGATGAGAACGGCTTCCGCGAGCGAGCGCACGAACTCGCCGACGCTACTGCGCACGGCCCGCGGTTGGTCGTTGACGCGATGCAATTCAATGCCGATTGGCAGGGTTTTTTCGATGCGCTCGAAGGCGGCATCCAGATTGGTGCCAAGCGTGACGATGTCGCCGCCGGCACGCATGGCGATCCCGAGACCCATGGCTTGCTTGCCCATGTAGCGCATCTTGGTGAACGGCGGATCGATATAGGCGCGCTTGACGGTCGCAACGTCGCCAATTTTGATCACGCGGCCGTTGGCGCGCAGCGTGAAGTTGCGGATCGAATCGACGTTGTCGAAGCGCCCGCTCGAACGTACATAGATCTTGTCGGTGGCGGTCTCAAACACGCCGCCCGGGATCACCGCATTTTGCGCCTGCATGGCGCTGATGATCGCTGACCCCTCAATACCCAGATTGGCGAGCTTGACGTTGGATAGCTCGATGAAGATTTTTTCTTCCTGCTCACCGAAGATTTCAACTTTCGACACGTCCGGTACGCGCAGCAACTCGCGCCGGATCCGATCAACATAGACCTTCTTGTCTGCGTAGCCGTAACCTTCGCCGGTCAGCGCGAAGATGTTGCCAAACGTATCGCCGAATTCATCGTTAAAGAACGGCCCGACCACGCCTTGCGGTAGCGTGTTGCGGATATCGCCGATGCGTTTTCGCACCTGATACTGGGTCTCGGGCACCAAGGACGCTGGGGCGGCGTCATCAACGAAAAACAGGATGGTCGATTCGCCGGGTCTCGAGTAGCTGCGGAGGAAGTACAGGTTCGGCACCTCTTGCAGCTTCTTTTCTATCTTATCGGTGACCTGTTGGTCAACTTCAGCGACCGAGGCGCCCGGCCAGATGGTACGAATGGTCATCGCCTTAAAAGTAAATGGCGGATCCTCCGACTGGCCGAGCCTGCCGTAGGAAACAAACCCGGCAACGGCGATGATGATGATCATGAATAGAACCAGCGGTTGGTTCTTCAGCGCCCACTCCGACAGATTGGTCTTGGTCATGGCGTCGTGTTAGCGTGCGGATGACAGCGACGCTGGCGTCTGTGATGCGGCGATTTGACTTTGCCCGGCTGCAGCAGGCGCCTGCGCCACTTTGCCGTCGCCTTTGACGGCCGGGTCGATCAGCGGTTTCACCACTTCACCATCGCGCAGTTTTTGCACGCCGGCCGCGACAATGGTGTCGCCGGGCTTGATGGCATCGGATTTCACCAGCGCGTTCGTCTCGCGGTACTGCACCACCGTGACAGTCTTCAAGCTGACTTTGCCATCAGCGGCAATTTTCCACACACCGATATTGCTGCCCTGTGCATAGAGCGCCGATAGCGGGACGGCGAATGTGTCGGGCGCATCGACGCCGACAAACGCGGCGAAGGCTGACATCCCTAAGCCGATGGCGGCTTTTTGATCGGGCGGGACGGCGACCGACACCCTCGCTGCGTAGGTACGTGTGACCGAATCCGCCGCGCCCGACACCTCGCGCACGGTGCCGGTGTAGAACGTCTCGGGACTGGACCACAAATGGACCCGAATCGGTCGCTTCAAATTGACGCCGCGAAAGTCGCCAATACGTGATTCGGGCACCGCGATGACGAGCTCGAGCTCGCTCGGATTGGCGACCCGCATGATGGACTGGCCTTGCGCGACCACCTGGCCGGCCTCAGCACTGACTTGCGTCACCACGCCGTCGATCTGCGCAAGCAGCGTGGCGTAGCCCGCTTGATTGATTGAGACATTGGCGGACGCCTTTTGCGCGTCGAGCTTGGCGCGGGCGGCGTTGGCTAGGTTGATTTTCTGGTCGAGCGCTGACTGGCTGATGAAGCCTTTGCCGAATAGATCGCGATAGCGCTTGAGTTCGGCGCCAGCGAAATCAGCTTCGGTTTGCTGGGCGCTCACCAGCGAGCGCGCGGCGTCGGCCCCCAGTTTGACGTCTTGTGGATCGAGTTCTGCCAACGGCTGGCCGCGTTTGACGGTGACACCGGCGTCGACCAAACGGCGGGCGATTTTGCCGCCAACGCGAAAGGCATGATCTACCTCGTACCTGGCGCGGATTTCACCTGAGTAAACGTCCAGATCGGCACCACCGCCCGCAGTAACTTTGTAAGCAAGGGCGGGGCGTACCGTGCTGATTGGTGCGTCTTGCTTCGAGCAGCCAGCCAATAGAGCTAATACGATGGTAGCTGCCGCAACGGGCGGTAAGTATTTGATAAATGACGAGCAATTGTCTGGGCGCGAGGCGGCTGGCATAACGAGCGATCCCGATAGGGCGTTCAAGATAGAAGAGGATTGACGACTGAAAATAACTGACCGATGGGTAAGTTACTAGGATCACTGCCGCCTGTCAACCGGTTTGTTTCCTGCCGATTGTGCGAGCGCTGAGCTGATGGGGTGCAACAATACGAGCGTCTGCCATCGGGCGCTAGATCGCTGCCCGCAGCTCCCAATTCGCATATGGAGAACGTATGGAGTCAATCGACATGCAATACCCGCTTGCGGGCACCGTTTCAAACCAGTCACGACGAGAATGCCTTATCGCGATTGCTTTGACGGCGGCCGCCGTCATCAGCTCCACCAGAGCCAGCGACGCGCTCGGTTTGTCCTTTGGCGAACTGAGCCAAACGGACGCCTCGGCTGGTGTGAAAGCCGCGCTTGAGCGCGGAGCAGACATCGCCGTACAGCGTCTAGGCCGGCAGGACGGCTTTTGGGCCAACGATTGGGTGCGTATTCCGTTGCCGGATTGGATTTCAAAGGCCGAGCGTGGTTTGAAGTTGATCGGTAAGGGGCGGGATATTGAAGATCTGAAACTCGGCGTCAACCGCGCGGCTGAACAAGCCGTACCGCAGGCGAAGAAACTGTTGACTGACGCCGTCAGTTCAATGACGGTGCAGGACGCAAAAGCCATTCTCAAGGGAGGCGGGGACTCGGTCACGATGTTCTTCAAGGACAAGACGGCCAGATTGCTGGAGGCAAAGTTCCTACCGATTGTGACTCGCGTGACCGACCGCATCGGACTGGCAAAGCAGTACAACCAGATTGCCGCACAAATCGAGCAATCTGGTCTGATCAGGTTCCGTCCCGAGCAACGCCGAGTGGAAACCCATGTCACCGTCAAAACACTCGACGGCCTTTACTTCATGATCGGCGAAGAGGAAAGGAAGATCCGACGCGATCCGGTAGCTGCAGGAAGTGATATTCTCCGCAGGGTGTTCGGCACTCTCCGATAGCCAGCCCGCGGCAATTCGTTGGTATGCTCGGCGGCGCAATGTATCTACGGGCGAGGGCTCGCTGAAGAAAGTGTTCGCCAAGCCGAAAAGCTGTTGCGACGTTGCCGCGTCCAGACGATCGCTCGCTGAGGGGGTGACACGAAACGGCGAACAGCACGAACGGGGCGGTGCGAAATGACTTCATTGTGGAAACGCAGTCAGCGAATCGGCGCATCACGTCGCGTCTCGCGACTATTGCGCGGGACAATGCACGGCACGCTGCTGGCACTGCTGTGTCTGGTCGGTGCCGCCAGCTGGGTTGGCCTTGACAGCGAAGCGCAGCGTGAGGGCGACGCCGAACTCATCAATCTGGCCGGCGCGCAACGTACTTACGCGCTGAGAATCGCGTTTCTGAGCAGCTCGACGGCCATTGTCGCCGACTCACTCGAGTCGGTCACCCGACGCAGCCGCGTCGATGCCTCGCGCATCGGGGAGCTCATTGACCAAGCGGGCAAGAATGGCGTTGAGTTCCCAGTACGCCTGCGGGGTGCGATTGAAAGTTGGCAGGAAGCGCAGCGGGCACTGCTGTATGCGGCCGAACAAAACAGCATGGGGCAGGCGTTTGCGCCGGGCATGCTACCGGGAAGTGCGGGTGCGACCCAATTCCTCGTCGACAAGGCAGAGCTGACGCGCGTGGCGGCCGAGCGCTTGGTCACTGAGTTGCAGCGCCATTCCGAGGCGAAATCGGCAGCGTCGCTCAGAAGTATCGTTTGGTTATCGGTCCTAAGCGCGCTGATCCTGCTGGCACTGGCCGGAGTGGTGATCGAACCGCTCGCGCGCTTTGTCCGCCGCCAGAGCAACCTTCTGGAGCGTCGCGCGGAGGAACTGAACCGACTCGCGCTGGTTGCCCGGCACACAGGCAATGCGGTGGTCATCACTGACGCGGCCCATCGCGTCACTTGGGTCAACGACGCGTTCGAGAAACTGACCGGCTACCGCCTTTCAGAGGCGCTCGACAGGCCGCTCGTAAGTTTCCTGAAAACGGGGGACGGCAGGGAGGAGACTCTTGCGTTGATCAGCGACCGAATGTCCGCTGGCACCGGTATCCGGATCGCGCTGCCGACCCGAAGCCGGGACGGCCGGGATTATTGGCTGGACATTGATATTCAGCCACTTCGGGATGAACACGACATCGTCAACGGATTCATCGTCGTTGAAACCGATGTAACCGAGCAGGTCCGGCAGCGGGAACGTCTGCGGGCGGTACTTAATACGCTGCCCGCTGGCGTGATTGAACAGGCAGCCGAGGATGGAATGATCGTCGACGCCAATTCGGCCGCTGAACAGGCGCTCGGATTGACGCGGGAACAGTTACTCGGTCGAACGTCCGTGGATGAGCGTTGGCAGGCAGTGCGTGACGATCTTAGCCCGTTCCTGAGTAACGATCTGCCTATTGAGCGCTCGCTGCGGGAAGGTATCACTCTGCATGGCGAGACGATGGGTATCCAGACCCCGGCCGGTGATCAGCGCTGGCTGATGGTCAATAGCGCACCGATCCGCAGCGCGGCGGGCAGCATTACCGGGGCGGTTGCGTGTTTTGTGGATGTCACAGAACAGCGCGCGCAGCGTGCGTTGCTCGATCTCGCATTGAAGGCGGCCAACATCGGCACTTGGGAGTGGCGGGATGGTGCGACGACCGACTCGATCACATGGAATGCGGCAAGCTACTCAATGTTGGGCTACGCAAAAGGCGAGTGGGTACCGAGCGTCTCTTCATGGCTGGACGCCATCCACCCGGATGATCGGTCGGCAAATACCGAACGGCTGCGCCAGCATTTGCATTCGCCCGCCGTGCCTTACCGCAGTGAGGTGCGCATCCGTCACAAACTGGGACACTGGGTATGGATCCAAGTGATGGGATGCGTGGTAAACAGTGATGCGCAGGGTGTGGCTCGACGCATGGTGGGCGTCTACATTGACGTCAGCGAATCGAAGTTTCACGAGGAACAGCTGCGCGAAAGCGCGTTGTCGGATGTCCTCACCGGCCTACCGAACCGTGCCAGCATCACGCAGCGATTGCACATGGTCGTCGCGGCACGCAATGTCGATCCGACGCGCCACTTCGCGCTACTGTTCATCGATTTCGACCGCTTCAAGCAAGTCAATGATTCGTTGGGTCACGCGGCGGGTGACGACTTGCTCAAACAAATCGCGCAGCGCCTCAACCAGACCTTGCGGCCGGGTGACGCGGTGGCGGTGCCCGAGCGGGGCATGCAGGTCGCTGCGCGTCTCGGCGGCGACGAATTTGTGGTGTTACTTGAGGGATTGCAAAAGCCCACAGACGCAGGCATCGTCGCTGATCGCATCTTGGCGGCGCTAGCGGTGCCCTACGATGTCTTGGGGCACGTCACACACTCGACGGCCAGCATTGGCATCGTCCACTCCGACCACCCGTTTGACAGCCCGGACAGTCTGCTGCGCGATGCCGACGCGGCTATGTATGAGGCCAAACACAGCGGTCGGGGTCGTTGGGTGATGTTCGAGGACCGGATGCACGAGAGTGTGACGACCAAAGCGGGCATTGAGGCCAGCCTCCGCGATGCGATCGACCGCCAGGAACTGCATGTCGTATATCAACCGATGCTGCAGATGCAGGGTGGATCGGAAAGCCAAGCTTGCAGCGGCGTCGAAGCGCTGGTGCGCTGGAGCCATCCCGAGCGTGGTGCGATTTCGCCGGCGCAGTTCATTCCGATCGCAGAAGAGTCCGGACTGATCGCCGCGATCGGTGAATTTGTATTGGAGACAGCCTGTCGTCAATTCATGGTGTGGCAGCGCTCCCTGGGTGCGCTCGCGCCGGCACGCTTGGCGGTCAATCTATCGGTCGCGCAGCTGCATGAGGACGACATCGTAGCGAGGATCGGCAGCATTCTCAAGCGCTGCGATATGCCACCGGCACTGCTTGAACTGGAGATCACCGAGAGTCTCGCCGCGCAGGACGCAAAGACGCAATCGCGCCTGCACGAGCTAAAGGCCGAGGGCATCAAGCTGGCACTTGACGACTTTGGCACCGGTTACTCATCGCTCGCCTGTCTGCATCAACTTCCAGTGGACACGGTAAAGATCGACCGCTCGTTTGTGGCCGAGGTTGAACGCAGCGCCTACCACCGAGCATTGATTGAGGCAACCGTGCGCGTGGCCGCCGCACTCAAGATGAAGACGGTCGCCGAGGGTATCGAAACAAGCGAGCAAGCGGCATACGTTAAGTCGCTTGGCTGCAATTTCGGCCAGGGATATTTATTCAGCAAACCGCTGGCGTCAGAGCAACTTGCCCGTTGGCTGTGCGAGCGCGCCGCCATAAATGTCGCAATAAACGCCGCCAATGTTGTGGTCCCGCTGGCACGCAACATCAAACACGGTGGCGACTAGCCTGCATATTTTGTGGGGACCGGGCCGACCCATGAAGCGGCGGCTCAATTCAACCGCACGGCGGGCGCCGGCTGCAAGATACCGCTAAAATTCGGGCAGCCACCGATCCGCGGTGAACCAAAGAACGCCAAACATGAACGACGCAACGCCATCGACTCCGCCACCGCCGCTGCCAGACCGCCTCTCGATTGACCCGCGCAGCCCACACCATGTAGCCGCCGTGTTTGAGCATGACGTCGGCATCCGCCTCAACGACAAAGAGCGTAACGACGTTTCGGAATACTGCATCAGCGAAGGCTGGGTGCGTGTTCCTGCCGGCAAGGCGGTCGACCGGCGTGGTGATCCACTGCTCATCAAACTGAGCGGCAAGGTTGAGGCGTTCTACCGTTAGCCAGCCACCCGCGCACCTGAAGAGGAGTCAATTCTGTGAAGATCCTTTACGCGCTGTCAGCCATCATGACGCTGGCCTTGGGTCTTGCCCATATGGCAACAACATTCACTCTTTCTTCACCGCCAAGCGCCAAAGTCTGGTTTTTTGGAGCCGGAATCGCTATTGCACTTTGTGGAGTCTTGAACTTATTGAATCGCCGCTATGGCCGAATTGCCTTTGGCCTCCGCGCGGTGTGCATCGGAGCCAACGTGCTGATGGTTTGTTTCGCAGCCGTTGCGGGTGGGGTGACCGGCGCGAGCCTGGCAGAACAGGTCGTCATGCTGACGTTGCTGGGTTCTGCGCTCGTTCTTTCGGCAATGCGTTCCGCCAGCGTCAGTCATCCGGCTCCTGGCGCGTGAGCACTCGTAACATCGACGTGCGGGACGGCGGCTAGTAGCGGCATGCATCTCACTGCGCCGCGCGCTGCCGCCGACGCGAAGCGCTATTTTCTACCGGTTGGAACGCGTGACCAAGCCGTCGCGTGACGACACCAGCCATAGCAGCGCGAAGGTGATCGCGCCGTTCAGAATCATCAGCTCAATACCGATCTGAAAGCCCTGCGGGTTGCGCGCGAGTGCGGTTTGCAACAGGTAGCATGCGACCGGTGCCGCCACGGCGGCGAACACCACGCCGATTGGCTGCTTGAGCACACGTTTGGTCCACATGCCAAACAAGAACAAGCCGAGCAGCGGCCCGTAGGTGTAACCGGCGATCTTCAGGATGGTGTCGATGATGGAGCGATCATCGAGCCAGCGAAAGATCATCACGATGACAAAGAACAGCAACGCGAAGCCGACGTGTACGGTTTGCCGGATACGCATCTGGCTCGCCTCGGTCAAATCGCTCTTGCGGATGCCCAGAATGTCGATGCAAAACGACGAGGTCAGGGCGGTCAACGCACCGTCGGCGCTGGGAAAGAGCGCCGAGATCAAGGCGATGAAAAAGATGATCTGCACCCAGTGCGGAAAGTGCTGCATGACCACTGTCGGGAAAATCTGATCGCCGGTGGCGGTGATGCCGTTGCTGCTGGCGAACAGGTAGAGCAGACCGCCCAGCAGCAGGAACAGAAAGTTCACGCCGATCAAGATAATGCTGAACAGAAACATATTTTTTTGCGCGTCGCGCAGATTCGGCACGCTGATATTTTTTTGCATCATCTCCTGATCGAGCCCGGTCATGGCGATGGCAATGAAGGCTCCACCAATGATCTGCTTGAGCCAGAAACCGGGCGCGTTCGGGTCGGTGTTCCAGATGCGCGTGTATTCGCCCGCCGACAGTGCCGGCCAAAGTGAGGTCGCATCGAGCTTCATGGCACCCATGAGGAACACCACACAAATTACCAAGCCGCCAAGCATACACGCGGTCTGCAAGGTGTCGGTGAAGACAATCGTTTTGACACCACCCTGAAACGTGTACAGCCACACCATCAGCAAAATGATGGCGGTGGTCATCCAGAACGGGATCCCGACCGGATCGGAAACGAACAACTGCAGAACGTTACCGACCAGATACAGCCGCGCGGTTGCGCCGAGGGTGCGCGACAGAATAAAAAACGAGGCGCCGGTCTTGTGCGCGGTGACGCCGAACCGCTGGTCAAGATAAGCGTAGATCGAGGTGAGTTTGAGACGGTAGTAGAGCGGCAGCAGAATGAGTGCGATCAGCATGAAGCCGATCCAGTTACCGATCACCACTTGCATGTAGCCAAAACCGTTGGGGCCGACCGTGCCGGGGACGCTGATGAAGGTAACACCGCTGAGCGAGGTGCCGACCATGCCGAACGCCACCAGCAACCAGTTGCTTTTGCGATTGCCGATAAAAAACGAATCGTTATTGGCGTTGCGGCCGGTATACCAAGCGAGCAACAACAGCAGCGCGAAGTAGCCACCAATGATGGAGAGTAATGTGAAAGACGCCATGACAGCCCTGCAAAAATTTGTTGTGGAGGTCCGCTAAGGCGCTTTGTAGGTGATGCCGTCTTTCATCACAAACGACACTTTGCTCATCACCTTGATGTCTTTGGACGGGTCGCCCGGCACGGCGACGATGTCAGCCAGCTTGCCGACTTCAAGGCTGCCGAGTTGTGCGGCCAGACCCATCACGGTCGCGCCATACAATGTTGCCGCGCGAATGGCTTCGAGTGGCGGCATCCCGGCTTCGACCATGTACTCGAACTCACGTGCGTTGAGTCCGTGCGGCGCGACGCCTTGGTCAGTGCCGAATGCGATCTTCACGCCGGCTTTGTAGGCCCGGCCAAACGTGGCTTGAATTTGCGGCCCGATGGTGGCCGCCTTGACGCGGATGATTTCCGGGAAGAATCCGGCCACCCTGGCTTGGTCGGCGACATACCTCCCGGCCGAGATCGTCGCCACCAGCCAGGTGCCGCGCTCTTTCATGAGCTTCATCGCTTCGTCGTCCATCAACGTACCGTGTTCGATGGTTTGCACACCAGCGCGAATCGCGCGCTTCATGCCATCGGCACCGTGCGCATGGGCGGTCACCTGATAGCCGTAATCGCGCGCGGTCGCCACGATCGCGGCAAGCTCTTCATCGACCAAAATCGGCGCGTCGCCACTCTTGGCCAGCGACAGCACGCCACCCGTGGTTGCAATCTTGATCAGATCAAAACCTTCTTTGTAGCGCTGCCGCACCGCGCGTCGCGCCTCGTCGGCGCCGCTGACAATGCCGCGCTCGGGTCCCGGCGCGCCCATCAAGTCTGCGCGTAGACCATTGGTGGGGTCACCGTGACCGCCGGTCGAGGTGATGCTTCCGGCAGCTTGTACGCGCGGCCCCTTGACGATGCCGCGAGTGATCGCATTACGCAGCGCCACCGACACGCCGGGCGGGCTACCAAGATCGCGCACCGACGTGAAGCCTGCCATGAGTGTGGTTTCTGCATTGGCAACGGCGCGAATCGCGTAGTCGGGTGGGTTAAACGAAAAACCGTCGGCGTTTGACGTTGGGCTCAAGACGGACGAAAGATGTACGTGCAGGTCAATCAGCCCCGGCAGGCAAGTCTGGTTGCGCAGGTCGATGGGGCGCGCATTGGCAACGCTCACATAGCCCGGCGAAACCCGCGTGATCTTGTTGCCCTCGACCACAATCGAGCGCTCCGTTTCAACCTGGAGCGTGTTGACGTCGAGCATGCGGCCACAATGCAATACGGCGGTCGCGGAAGCGGCTGGTGTTGTGCCAACTGCGGCGGCAGGGGCGGGCGCTTGCGCGGATGTGCCGATTGGCATCCACGCGACCAGCATGGCTCCGATCAGTTTTGCCGCTCGCGGGCGGCAGCAGCGCATGTTTGCCAGGACCGCATTGTTCTTCATCATGCCATTCCCCTGTTTTTTTGGTCTATTTCCGGTCGATTCTAAAGGATGTGTGCCGCCAATCGTCTTGACGGCGGGCATTGTTCACCGCGGCGGACTGCCGGAGGGGCTGATTTATACTAGGAGTACCTGATTGCGGCACCCCCGCAATGGGCTGGCGCTGCAATAAGGCGCGGCAGGTACTTTGCTTTCACAGCTATCGTCAGGATGCGTTTGACCGCAACACCCATTTCCGCCCTTGCCAACGTGTTGCTTGAGACTGAGCGACAACGTGTGCCGGACCCCGAGCTCGAGAAGGATTT
>Ga0209490_10004475_pt1 | contig 12900 bp, 7 predicted proteins | sample MAT06_FD_187209 | JGI IMG/M metagenome (GOLD analysis project Ga0209490, IMG submission 187209) | Freshwater microbial communities from Lake Fryxell liftoff mats and glacier meltwater in Antarctica - MAT-06 (SPAdes) (version 2) | ecosystem: Environmental > Aquatic > Freshwater > Ice > Liftoff...
AGTTACTTACTTGGCTGAGGGATTTCGACCATGGGTTTCCCAATCCAATAATCAAAACCAATTTTTCCCTAAAAATAATGTAGCATGAAATACTTTAATTTGTAATAAATCTTTACCCATAGTTTTTGCCGTAATCACTCATGTCTTAGATATAAACCCTAGAGATATAAACCCTAGCATCAATACAAATCTTTCATGCCCCGTAATTTAGTAAAAGTCCCGACATTATCAGTCTTGCCGACCTTGGCTTGGAGGCGGGGAATATCCCAACGCAGAAAGGGATTAGTTTGTTTTTCTACACCCAACCATGTCGGAATAGTTGCTTGATTTTGCGATCGAGCCAAACGGACTTCTTGGAATCTTGCCTGCAATTCTGGATTTGTATCTTCTACTTCTAGGGCAAATTGGAGATTTTTGAGCGTATATTCATGGGCGCACCAAACCCGCGTCTGATCTGGTAATTTTCTTAATTTTCCTAAGGAATCCACCATTTGAGCAGGAGTACCTTCAAATAATCTGCCACAACCCCCAGAAAATAACGTATCTCCACAGAATAATTCTCCCGGTTCTAGAGGCGAGACGGGGGGAAAGTAGTAGGCAATGTGGGCGTAGGTGTGACCGGGCACAAAATAAACTTGGGCGACTCGATCGACAAACTTCACCTGATCCCCTTCTTCGAGAAATACCTGTTGTCCCGGAATTCTGCCCCGGTCTTTGGCTCCGCCGTAGATGATGACTTCGGGAAAATGCGCTTGTAGTTCTTGGTTGCCGCCAACATGGTCACTGTGGTGATGAGTATTAAAAATAGCTGTAAGTTGGAGTTGAAGATGCTCTAATTGCTGGAGAACGGGGGCAGCTTGAGCAGGATCTACCACGGCGGCTATCTGCTGCGATCGATCGACCAATAAAAAAATATAATTATCTTTTAAGACAGGAATTTGGATAATTTCCATGGGGGATTATTTCCTCGTTGGTGTAGCCTCTCATTTCGAGAATCGACGCTCGATCGGTTTTAGGTAAACTGATCATGTAGGCTAACTATGCCAGCTTTATATTTATGCAAAATATTGATGCAAACCAATCTCACCGAGAAAGATATTACTAGGATCCTAGAACAAATTGCCCAAACTGGACAGATCAGCCGCCGTGATTATGCCCAACTAGTAGCGGTGATGCTCCGGGCAGAAGCCAAGGATCGATTCTCTAAGGAAGATGCTACACCAATGCGCCTCCGGGAAGTTTTTGATAAATTACAGCTAGGACAGATTAAGTTTTTTAGCTGATATTTTTATGTAAGGTTGGCCTTGTCCACCCTGCTCGCTTTGTTTGCAAAAAATAAATGGTTAGAAATTAGTTAGAAATCAATGGTTAAAACGATCGCCATCCTTGCCCCAGACCTCCACGGGGGAGCTACCACTAGAGTTTATCTTTTAGCTCAGGTACTCCAAAAATTGGGATATGCAGTAAAAATTTATGGTTTAGTCTTTGGGGAACGAGTTTACCCTGATCCTCCAGAAAATCTAGAGGTCTTTGCCCTGCCCGGTGGTGACTATCCCCAAATTATTCCCAACCTGCGAGAATTATTAACCTTGATGGGATCCCCGGATATCATCTATGCCGTCAAACCCCGCCCCACTAGCCTCGGCTTGGCCTTAATTAAACGTTGGCAGACAGGAATTCCCGTCATGTTAGATCTGGATGACTGGGAGATGAGTTGGCATGGGGGTGATGATTGGCAGTACCGCCCCACGATTAAGCAACTAGCGAGGGATGTGATCCAGCCCCAAGGAGCCTTACGAAATCCCAACCATCCTCTATATATCCAGTGGAGTGAAAAATTAATCGCCCAAGCAGATGCCCTGACCGTGGATACCCGCTTTCTCCAATATCGGTTTGGTGGCACTTACCTGCCCAACGGCAAAGACGTAGAGTTGTTTAACCCCGCCAATTTTGACCCTGAAGCTAGCCGCCTCAAGTATGGTCTCCAAGATTATCGAGTGTTATTATTTCCGGGTACAGCTCGTCCTCACAAGGGATTAGAAGATGTATTAGCAGCCCTAGAGCAGCTAGAGCAACCGGATTATCGTTTAGTAATTGTGGGAGGGACAGAAATTAAAGATAATTATCTAGAGCAATTAATGCAGAGATGGGGCAAATGGATAATTAAATTACCCCAGTTCCCGACCGACCTGATGCCAGAGATTGTGGCGGCAGCGCATATTTTTGTGGTTCCCCAACGGGAAGATTTAACGGCGATCGCTCAATTTCCCATTAAACTTACAGAAGGTATGGCTATGGCTAAACCGATTTTGGCAACTCAAGTTGGTGATATTCCGGAAATTCTAGGGGATACTGGTTATTTAGTAACTCCGGGAGCGATCGAGCAAATCGCCACAAAGATTCAATGGATTTGGGATCATCTAGATACTGCCAATCTATTGGGTAATCAATCAAGACAACGCTGTGTAGAATTGTATAGCTTCGATCGGATGGCAACAATTCTTGGCAAAATTATTGATCGCCTCTAATTCCCAGATTTTGCAATCCCCACAAGTTTATGTCCGCTAACTATCTACTCCTAAGTTTCGCCCTCAGATATCCTCTACTTGTAATTTTGACAATTACCTTAGGATTTTCGGGAGCAATTTTTAATGGCCTTAGTACTACTTTAATTGTGCCGCTAATTCTTGGCTTCTTGGGGCAAAATAAGACTATTTCCGTTAGCGGGATGCCCCCCTTTATCAAAAATTTATTTAACTTGCTCTCGATCGTCTCTCCAGAACAACAACTCCTGAGCCTGACGATCGTCGTCATCGCCGGGATTATCCTCAAGAACCTATCTGGCTACATCAATATTCTCGTCTCCAGTCGTCTTTCCCAATTACTAGTTAATGGGATGCGGAAAGATGGCTTACGGTTGCTCTTAGATGTGGACTTAGATTTTCATACCAAATCCAAAGTCGGGGATATTATTAACCAGATTAGTAACGAGGTAGGTAGAGCTGCCGGAGCCGTGAGGACAGTGATCAATATCTTTACGATCGTGGTCACAATTCTGGTTTTTGTCGCAATTTTGTTATCTATTTCTTGGCAACTAACCATCGTTTCTACCTGCCTATTAATGCTGGTCACGCTCCTGAATCAAACCTTTATCAGAAAAGCAAGAAACTTTGGCAAAATCCTCTCTGATAAATCCGCCCGCTATTCCACAGCTCTGCTAGAAATTTTGCTCGGGATTAGATTAATTAAGGGAGTCGCCAATAAAGATCATGAGTTTCAGCGCCTATCAACCTTGATTGAAGACCGAGAAGTTGCTGAGTTTCGTTCTCAGGTCTATTTTGCTGCGATCGCCCCCATCAATGAGATTAGTGGGATTTTAGCCATCTTGGGCATTGTCACCGTCGGCAGAGTATTTTTTAGCAATCAGCTAGATTCTCTGTCTACTTTGCTCCTCACTTATTTATTTATCCTCTTTCGCCTCCTGCCTTTTGTGGGGCAACTCAATTCCTCCCGGAGTGGGCTAGCCAATGCCATTCCCAGTGCTGAAATTGTGGCAAATTTCCTGAGCCGTGAGAACAAGCCCATCATGGTCAATGGCTCCTATCCCTATAAAAAAATCAAAGAAGGAATTCGCTTCCAATCCCTGACCTTTGCCTACCCAAACCATGAAAACTTGGTATTGGATCAAATAAATCTTTGGGTCCCCAAAGGAACTACCCTAGCTTTGGTGGGAGCCTCTGGATCCGGAAAATCAACTTTAGTCGATCTAATTCCTCGATTTTATGACCCTTTATCTGGAGCAATTACCTTAGATGGCAAAGACTTGCGAGATTATGATTTACGATCGCTCCGCCGAGATCTGGGGATTGTGAGCCAAGATACTTTTCTTTTCAATGATTCTGTCCACAACAATATTGCCTACAGTCGAGAGCAAGCTACACATCACGAGGTTATAGAGGCAGCTAAACGAGCCAATGCCTACGAGTTTATTATTCAACTGCCCGATGGTTTTGATACCCAAGTTGGCGATCGAGGGGTGATGCTCTCTGGAGGACAACGCCAAAGACTAGCGATCGCCCGCGCCCTGCTCCGGGATCCCGACATCCTGATTCTGGATGAAGCCACCAGCGCCCTAGATACTGTCTCTGAACGCCTAGTCCAACAAGCCCTAGAAGAACTCTGCCGCAACCGCACCACGATCGTCATTGCCCACCGTCTATCTACTATTCAAAAAGCCGACCAGATCGCTGTGATGGATCAGGGCAGGGTTGTGGAAGTGGGCAGCCATGAGGAACTTTTACGTCTAGGCGGTTACTACACCCAGCTCTACGCCATGCAGTTTGATCAAGATGCCAATGCTGTGATTAAAACTGCCGTCAATGATGCCCTTGAGAAAATCTCCTACGAAATTCGATCGCGCCTCACACCCATGATTGGCTTCCTGCGTTTAGTAGTCGATGACCTCGCAGATTCCCCAGCAGAAAAAGATGAACTAATTGAAGAATCCTACGATTCTGCTCTCCGCATCCTCAAAACCCTAGAATACCTCCAAGCCTCCGCCAACAAAAAAGGAAAACAAGTTCTCCCCCAAGAGATTCCCCCCGACCCAATCCAGCCCCATTCACCAGAAACCATTGAGAATGATCCCACTTCGAGAACACTCCCTTCTCTAGGAGAGGCTACACCAACGGCAAGCTCAGGGCTTCACAGTGACCGCCTTGAAAATCCCCCCTTAGAAAAAGAGAGTTAGGGGATCATTTTCTAAATTTTTTCTATTTCTCGAACAACCTCAAACAACTTTGGTATGATTGTTGCGATTAATCATAGGAGCTTGAATGCAGTACGATTCCGATAAGTTAACTAACGGCTTAATTTTTGATTACCTGATTATTTTTGATGCCCTGAAGAAGAAAAAAATTAAACTCCTTGAAATCGGCATTTTCAAAGGCGGCTCTATCCAATACTGGGCTGATTATTTTACCCATCCCGAAACTCAGATCGTAGGTATCGACCTGAACATTCCCGATATTACCTTCCCCGAAAATGTGATCGTCCGGCAGTGCGACCAAAATGATAGTGAGAGCTTAGAGGCTCTGGCAAAGGAATTTGGCGGGTTTGATATTATCGTTGATGATGGCGCTCACTTCCGCCGAGAAACAGAAAATTGTTTCCGAGTCCTCTGGGATTTTGTCCCCCCCGGTGGCTACTACGTCATCGAAGACTGGGCAGCAGGCTACTGGCAGGATCAACCTAGTTATGCTGGCATGGTAGAGCTGATTACTGAGTTAATTCATAAGACCCCAGAAATTAAGGTAGCGGGTTTCAATATTGTGCTGTCTAAGGGCAAAGCTCTAGCTTTCTTTCGCAAGGGAGAAGAGGGGTGGACTAGTTAGTGGATTAGCTTAGTAGATTAGCTTAGTAGATTAGTTGCTGGACTAATGAATAGTCTAGATTCAGAATCAAAGTTAAGAAAAGTAGCCAAAATTACCAGAACTCTGCTGCCTCCTCCTCCGCACCCTACAATGGATCTAGTAGGTATGAGATAGGAATATGGGGCGGTGTTCTAAATGGTTTTAAATTTAATTCATATTTTTGAAGTAGAGCTGACAGCAACAGTGCTCCCCCTGCTGGGGTTAGGAGCCTTAATATTCTTTGTGGCTTTCTTCGTAGCGGCAGAACTCTCCCTCGTGGCTGCCTCTCCCGAAAAAATTTCTCAATGGACATCCCAGACTGGTAATCCCCTCAAGGCAAAAGCAGCGATCGCAGTCCAACAAGCCCAAAAAGATTTACCCCACTATTTTTCTGTCACCCAAACAGGCACTACGGCGGGGAGTTTATTATTAGGTTGGCTAGGGGAAGGAACCACGGTGCATTGGCTAGAAAAAGGATTTGGATGGTTGCCCGTGGGGAAATTACCCATGAGTATTACTTCCCATGCGATCGCCGTCATTGCCGCTTTCTTTCTGATTACCTACGTGGAAATTTTGTTAGGGGAATTAGTCCCCAAGGTATTAGCTACCAATGCTCCCGAAAAAACCGCCCTCCTGCTTATCCGTCCCCTACAAATTTGTGATTATCTACTCTCGCCTTTTCTCTTTCTCCTCAATGGTAATGTCCGCCTCCTCACAGGCTGGCTGACCCGAAGAATCCCAGAATTAGCAATCACAGAGCCTTATCTAAGTGTAGGGTCTCAATCTACTCCCGTCATAGATTTAATCTCGATTACTGATCCCATTCCTGTGGTCAACAATATTCATCCTCATTAGTGATTTTCTCTTTTGCTGTTGACCCAAATGCTAGCCCAAATTAACTAATTTTAAAAACCAGAAACTACGCACTGGGGAAACTGGTACTGGAGGGCGGGGATCACGGGGCAGGGCTTTTTGGGGGAAAGGTTAGTATTGCCTCGAAGATTGCTTTGAATATTGCTTTGCAAATTACCCTGGGAATTACTCTGAAAGTTAAAGACACTCCAACTAAAGGGAGCTTTTTCTTCGGCAGAGAGCCAGAGGAGACGTTTAGCACGGGTCATGGCAACGTAGAGGAGGCGAAATTCTTCGGCGGTTTTTAGGTATTCTGCTTCTTGCCAAGCTTGGGCAGCGAGGGGAATCTCGGTCTTATTACTAATCTGATCATTAATCTGATCATTAATCTGATCACTAAGTTGTGTCGAATTGTAGTCACTGCCATCCCCGGAGCTTGCCATTCGTGTAGCCTCTCCTAGGGAAGGGAGCATAGTTGAAGGGTGGGCCTTGATTCCTAGGGTCGTGTGGAGCTTGGCTCTGATCTGCGCTCTGGCAACTTCGGCTAGGGTATATTCACCGAGAAACTTCGCTCCAGTGGGGACGTAGAGACTGCCGGGGATCACGTCTTCATTGAGGAAAGGTAGGAATACATAATCCCAGTCGAGTCCCTTGGCTTTGTGCATGGTGATAATCGTCAGTTGACCGGGACGGATATATTGGGCTTCGGGGTTTTCGATTTCTACCCAAGAGAGCCTTTCAGTGTTGATAATTTCTTGGAGGTGGTCGATCGCTCCCCCTAGGTCTTGATTTCCTCGATGTTGTCCTAAACGTTCTGTGAGTTTATCATTGGTAGCTAGTTCGGCTTGGTCGTAGCGGAGAGTGAAAGCTAAAAAAGTTGGTAAATGGTACAAAGGCAGTTCTCCCCTTGCCCGGAGGAGTTGGGTACAATAGCGGCGAGCCATGGCTACGGCAGCAGATTGGGGCGGGTCGAGGGGGCTGGGATAGAGAAACTGCTCTGGGAAGGTGGCGAGGGCATTGAGGTCTTGGGCGGGGACTAGCTGCCGTTTGACAAGGATTTCGAGGGCAGCTTTCAGGAAGTCGGGGGAGTGGGGTCGATCGAGAAACTGCAAGAGACTGAGCATTTCCCTAGGAATATGGGAGTGGCGATCGTTTTCATGGACTTCATAGATGACTAAACCCGCTGCCTTAGCTTGGGTCTGGAGTTGTTGAGCCAAAAAGCTACCCTGACGATTTTCCCTGACTAAAATTGCCATGGTGCGATCGGGATTTGCTTGGAAGAGGGCAAGGGTGCGATTACTCAGTAATTCCACGGTCTCATAAATATCTACCGGAGTGTGAATCTCTAAGCCTAAATCTGTGGGTGCTGGGTTTGCCTCTGGCTGGGGATCGCCCTGATCTACCGGGAGAATTTGCTGGAGCTGAAAAGGTCTGAGCGCCGATTTACTTTGGGTTTGGTTGACCCATTCAAGGACAAAATTCGCCGCATCAATAATAATCTGGCTACTCCGACCCGCCTGATCCATGGTGGCAAGGCTTTCCTCTCGACTACGTTCTAGACAAAATCGCCGGAAGTAGACCGGATCCGCTGGGGTAAAGGTGGAATTGATAGCTTGGTTGGGGTCGCCGACTCGGATCAAATTGGGAGCAGCATGACCGTCGGGCGGGGTAGCAATAATTTCTAAGAGCTTTGCCTGTAGAGGGCTGGAATCTTGGGCTTCATCTTCAAAAACGGCGTATACCTGTTGCTGCCATAGATTTCTGGCACTGGGATTTTCTAATACCCGTAAGGCTCCGAGGATCATATCATCGTAATCAAGAAAATTGCGCTGGCGGCTGTAGTATTCATACTGTTCGTACAATCCGGCGGCGATCGCTAGGGTTTGATAATCATCATCGACAACATAGCTCAACTCCCGCAGCGCCTCGATCGACAGCCCCGAACTTTTTGCCTCATGCACCACCGTACTTACCAGAGTTGGCAATATTTCCGTCCGCAAGACCGCCGATCGACGCAATCTTTCTGTTTCTTCCCCATCAAAATCTTGCCCTGCCCCAGAGAGAAGACCGACAAATAGTTGGGGATGTTGACTAATCCACTGCTCCACCACCGTTTTAATCAAGCGATGCCCCTTGGTGGGATCAATCAGGGTAGAGCCTTCCAGGTTGAGTCCAGAGAGCCGGGGATGGGTTTGGGCAATATTCAAAGCCAGCCCGTGGAGAGTATGGACAGCAAATCCTAGACTAGGCAAACCCAAATCTTCCTTGAGATAGGTACGAATTTTATTTTTGATATTGGCTGCTGCCGCCCGGGTGAAGGTAACGATGATCAATTGGGGTTGCCGGAGTTGGCGGGGCTGAATTTGAGATAGTCGGGCAATAGTGAGAGCCGCAGCGATCGCCATCCCCGTAGATTTACCTGCCCCCGGTACCGCCGAGACCCCTAGTTGTCCCCCTTGCCAATCAGCCATAGCCCTCTGCCCCGGACGCAATCTTGCCCGGAGGTTTATCACTTTTGTACCTAGTTCTGTATCTGAATTTGTCTCTAGGTCTAGGGGGCGATCGGGCAATAAATTTTCCATCACTTTTAGGGTTTAAAACAGAGGTTTATAAATAATTTACAGTCACTTTATCAAAGCTTTACAAATATTGCTGTTCTAACCAATCCTCCAGTATTAACATCTACATATCAGGAGTTACGCAAATTAACTTAAGAGTACTGATTTCCGTAATGTAAATGCTCTCTAGTGAAGTCAACAGCAGTGGATTAGATCAACATATTTACTGAGCTTGTGGTCAGGGCAATACTCACAGAGTTGATGATCAGTACAAATACATAAGATCAGAGCTAGTCCAAAACAGGATCAAATCATCTACTAACAGGTTTTTCTCAAATCAGCAAAATTAAATATCGCAAAATTAAATATCATTAAATATCAAAGAAATATTAAAAAATATTAAAGTCAATCTTGGTATCTATCTATGTCTCTCTCCTTCATCTCCCCTTTGACTACTAGTCGCCCTGCCGCACCTCAAAAAAAATTAGTATTCATAGATGCTGCCGTAGACAATTTTAGCAGCTTGCTTAAGGGCTTGGAACCAAATTTAGAGGCGGTAGTTCTTGATTCTAGTCAAGATGGGGTGATGCAGATTAGCAATTTTTTGGCTAACTACCAAGGGGCGATCGATAGCATCCAGATTCTCTCCCACGGAGCCGCAGGTAGCCTCCAACTGGGTTCCTCTAGCTTAAGTCTAAATAATTTAGCTCAGTACGAAGCCGCCTTAAGTAACTGGTTCTCTTCTAGTTCTACCAGTGCTGGCAACCGACCTGATCTCCTCCTTTTTGGTTGTGATGTAGCCGCAGGAGAAGTGGGCAGTGAATTTGTAAATAAATTAAGCCAAATTACTGGGGCAGATGTGGCGGCATCTATAGACCCCACGGGCAGTGTTGCTAAGGGTGGTAACTGGATTCTGGAAAAAGTCACGGGGGCGATCGAAGCCACCTCCGCCTTTACCCAAACCGTGAAAGATACCTACACAGATATTCTTGCTACTTTCAATGTCACCAATAATAGTGATGCCGGGGCTGGTTCCCTCCGTCAAGCGATTCTGGAAGCCAATTCCACGGCGGGGCTGGATACTATTATTTTTGATCCCTCTGTTAAATTAATCAAACCCAATTCCCCTCTTCCTAATATTACCGATCCCGTTAACCTCGATGGTCGTCCGGGGCAATCTGGCACACTCCCCGGCGTAGAAATCAACGGTCTTAATGCTGGAAGTCAATACAACACAAACTCTGGGCTAACTTTGGCGGGAACAGCTAGTGGTAGCGCAATCCGGGGTTTATCAGTAACTGGGTTTTGGGGCAATGGGATTATGCTATTCCAAAGTGATGGCAATACTATTGAGTTTAATCATATTGGTGCAGATATCACAGGAACCGTAGCTCGTGGAAATAGCCGTGCTAACGATGCAGAGGTTTATCATGCGCTGCTTCTACGTGGTTCTCAGAATAATACCATCCGAAATAATTTAGTCTCTGGAAATTTTGGCTCTGGCATTGTTCTTTTTGGTAGCAACCTTGGTCTCAACGGAGGCTATCCCGGTGTTTCCCGTAATTCCACGGGTAATCAAATCATTAATAATATTGCGGGGCTAGATATCACTAGAGAGCGAGCCATGAGCAACGAGAGGATTGGGATTTTCGTTGAAGGCATGAATAACCTGATCGAATCTAACTGGGTCGCAGGCAATGGTACTGATTCCACTTCTTCAGGAACTTATCCTAGAGGACTAGCGGCGGAAGCTAGTGGGAGTACGGAGCTTAATACTTTTAGAAATAATATTGTGGGGACGAATCCTTCCCGGGCTGTAGCTATACCCAACCGGACTAGTAATGGGGACATTGAAGACTTAGGCGGGGCAGCAAAGCTGAACTACTTTCAAGGAAATTCCTATTACGGTGATTTTTATGGTTTCAACACTGGCACCCCCAAAGACTTGGGCGGAAATTTCAAAGTAGTTGGCCCAGTAACAACTAACCCTGTCCTAACACCGATCGCTCCCCAGCTCACTGATATTACCTCTAATCAACCAGTCAATAATGGCGACCTGATCGATACTTTAGTCGGTGGTTCCATTACCAGCACTCCGGGTAAAGGAGTTGCAGTAACAGCGGTGGATAACACCAACGGTATATGGGAGTATTCCACTGATAATGGGGGAAGTTGGTCAAACTTAAAAACAGCCTTAGATATTCCCCCGATTCGTCCAGAGTATGGTGGTGTTTGGTCTGATGGCACTGCAAATGGAGGTGTGCCTCCCATTAAGGTTTTTATGTTGGCAGCAGATGGGAAAAATAGAATTCGTTTTGTTCCCACCGTTGGTTTTACGGGGAATGTAAACAATGGTGTCACCTACATGGCTTGGAATCAAGTGATTGGCAGTAATGGCGGCTGGACAAACCTAACTCCGGCGGGGAAAGTGCGGATAGATATGATGCGAGTCGCTTTCAGTATGGATGCTGTTGGCAATATGACTACGGATAATTTGAACATTGAGGTATTACCCGGTAATAATGCTCCGGTGTTAGACCCAGTTTTGGTTCAACCTTTGGCTCCTATTGACAAAGACCCCGTAACTAATCCCGGAACCTTAGTAAGTGCTTTAATTCCCGGAGCCGCAGTTACTGACCCCGATGCAGGAGCCTTGGAGGGCATTGCTGTTACCAGCGCAAATAATAGTAATGGCAGTTGGGAATATACCATTGATGGCGGGACTAATTGGTTAGCCTTTGGCAGTCCTAGTGCTACGAATGCTCGTCTATTGAAAGCCGATGGATTAACAAAAGTTAGATTTGTACCGAATGCTGGGTATGAAGGAACACCAAATATTACTTTCCGGGCTTGGGATCAGGTGATTGGGATTGCTGGAGGGACAACGGATGTATCTGTGAATGGCGGGGTGACTCCCTTTAGTTTAGTTCTGGGGACGGCGGCGATCGCCATAGGAAGTGCTGTTTTGCCACCTCCTGTACTACCTGAACCTCCCACAACCCCCAATGCCCCGATCGACCCCGGCTTTATCCCGCTCCTCAGAAATCCCCCTGCTCCCCCGACTCCCGACCCCATAGTAATTGGCAATCCTCCCACCCCAGATTTACCTAGTCCTCTGCCGCTACCTAATTCTCTCTTTTCTCTTTTTCCTTTTGCTTTCCCCTTCCCCATCCGCTTTCCCAACCTGAACCCTACTCTGGAGAAGTTAGTTGCCGCAGGCAAGGGAGAAGAAGGAGAAGGAGACGGCTGTCCCTGTGCTACGATCGTTAACCAACAACAGCCCAACCCAGTTATCGACACAATTTGGGGAACTAACGGGAACGATCGCCGCCTAGTCAGCAAATCTAAAAAGAACGAAAAGGGCGCCAATACAGTTTATGGGCTACAAGGTGATGACACCATCTTTGGGGCTGCGGGAAATGACAACCTCTTTGGTGGGGCGGGGATCGATCGCATCAACGGTGGCAAAGGCAGAGACTTTATCAAAGGTGGAGCTGGGAACGACCAGCTTTATGGTGGTAAAGGCAATGATATGATTTTTGGCGGGGCAGGGAAAGATTTCATCCTTGGTGGCAAAGGTAACGATTTCCTCTCTGGCGGCAGTGGTAAAGACCTTATTTACGGTGAACAGGGAAATGATGTGATTGCTGGAGGTGCAGGGAACGACCTCCTCTTTGGTGGCACTGGCAATGACACCATCTGTGGTTGTGATGGGGATGACCGGATCTCCGGTGGTAAAGGTGATGATATCCTCTACGGCGGCCGAGGGAATGATGTGATCTACGGCGGCAATGGCAAGGAGCTTATCTATGGTGGTTCTGGCAGCGATATTCTCTCTGGTGGAGCCGGAAATGATTTCCTTTCTGGGGGTGCTGATAATGATGCTCTCTACGGTGATAAGGGGAATGACATTCTCTTTGGTGGAGTCGGGAATGACCTCCTTGTGGGTGGGGATGGCAATGATATCCTCTGGGGCGGGGCTGATAATGACCTGCTCATCGGTGGCAAAGGTACGGATATTTTGATTGGTGGTGAGGGGAGCGATCGCTTCCGTTTAGCTGCGAATAATGGTGTAGATA
>Ga0209490_10004476_pt1 | contig 12899 bp, 9 predicted proteins | sample MAT06_FD_187209 | JGI IMG/M metagenome (GOLD analysis project Ga0209490, IMG submission 187209) | Freshwater microbial communities from Lake Fryxell liftoff mats and glacier meltwater in Antarctica - MAT-06 (SPAdes) (version 2) | ecosystem: Environmental > Aquatic > Freshwater > Ice > Liftoff...
GAAAAAATGAAAAGGTTACGCAACAAACGCTAGCTGATTTTATTGATTCGCTTAAAGTAAGTGACTTACTAAAAGAAGAACTGAAAAAAATTACACCGTTTAACTATACGGGGATTTAAAACGACAGCCTTTGACATCCTTTAAAACGGTTGTGCTCTTTGTATTTCTGTCCTTACTAGGACTGGCAGTAGTGCACAGATTTTCCATTGATCTGCAACCAAACTATAGCCTTCCTACGCTCACTGTTTCATTCTCGCTAGCCGATGCCTCACCAGAAACCGTAGAGCAGGAAGGAACCGCTCCGTTGGAAAATATACTTTCTCAAATCACAAACATTAAAAAGATATATTCTGTTTCCGGATACAGCCACGGAAGTATAGAAATTACTTTTGACAAGCAAGCGGATATTAATTTTAAAAAATTCGAAATTACTTCTTTGGTAAGACAGGCCTATTCAAAACTAAACCCCAAAATAAGTTATCCACAGATAGAACAACGAGCACGGGAAACGGAAGCGAAAAAAGTTTTACTGCTTTATCGAGTGAATGCTAGGTTAGCTCCCTACCAAATAAAGAAAACGACCAGTGATCTATTTGCAAATGAACTGGCACAGTTGACTGGCATCAAAGAGGTACAAATTACGGGTGCCGAAGATATTCAAATCTCCATTGATTATGACGTGAATAAACTCAGGCAGTTTGGGATAACTCCGGAAATTATTTCACAACAAATTTCGGAGGCCTTTACCTCTTTTTTCCCAGGACAAATTAAATTGGCCACAGGTCAGAAAATAGTACTGAAGGTAGAAAATAACCTCTACGACCTAAGGCAATTGGGTGAAATAGAAATACCGACAAGCAGCCAGCCTGTAAAGTTAAGCCAGCTCGCCAAAATTTACTTTGAAGAAACAGCGCCAAACCAATATTTCAGAATCAACGGGTTTAACTCTGTTACACTTGGCATTTATGCCGACAATGGCATAAACCGGATAGCAACTGCCAATCAAACAAAAAATAAAATTGAGGAATTGCAACGGCAGCTCCCCGCTGGTTTTCAACTACAGTTAGACTATGACGATACCGAGTTTCTGTTAAAAGAAATGAACAAAAATTATCTCCGTTCAGGGCTGGCCATTGTCATTCTTCTTATCTTTATTTTGGTCACTTACCAAAGATGGCAACACCTTGTCATTTTATCAACAGGTATCTTAGTCAATCTCTGCCTTACTGCATTGGCTGCATATCTACTCGGCATTTCTATCCACCTTTATACTATTGCCGGCCTTACCATATCTTTTGGTATGATGGTAGACAACAGCATTGTAATGCTCGACCAATTAGACCGTAATAACAACCGAAGCGTATTCAAGGCCGTAGTAGGTGCTACCCTTACTACTATTGTGGCACTACTCTTGGTCCTATTGTTGCCCGAAGATGAAAGACAAAACCTAACCGAGTTCAGTCTCATTGTTGCAATCGCTTTGGCTTGTTCCATTCTGGTATCCACTTTTTTTGTGCCCGCCATTCACCGCATGTTGTTCAGCAAAGCTCTTGCTGTGAGGAGAAAGTATTCAATGCAATCACTTCGAAAAAAAGTTTTGCTCTTCAATTATTATTTTAGGTTCATCTCTTTTGTTGCGCAATACAAAAAAACAGTGGCTACCGTACTTATCTTGTCCTTTGGTATTCCCGTGTTTATGTTACCTCCAAAATGGGAAGACCATGAATGGTACAACCAAACCATTGGAAGTGATTTTTATCAAGAAAAAGTAAGACCCTACACCGACAAATTTCTGGGGGGATCCTTGCGACTGTTTGTACGAAATGTGTATGAACGAGCAGGCTTCCGTGACCCAGAAAAGACAAGGCTCTACATTGATGCCGCGCTCCCTTACGGCAATACACTAGATGATATGAACCGGATAATCATGGGCATGGAGAACTATCTGCAAACCATATCAGGAATTGATAAATTCATTTCGGTCGTTTCTACCGGCCAACAAGGGTCCATCGTTATTTTATTTAAAGAAGAACAAGAGAAGGGTTCATTCCCGTATCAACTCAAGAGCAGGCTCATTGCTCGTTCGCTCGACTGGGGAGGAGTAGAATGGAATATCTATGGAGTGGGGCAAGGGTTTAGTAACAGTTCGGGAGAATCTCTCCCAAGTTTTAAAGTACGGTTGAAGGGCTACAACTATGCCGAGTTGGAAAAGCAAGCCACGCTATTGGCCGATGAGCTCTTAAAGCACAAGCGCATTCAAAAGGTCAACACCAATGAGCGGTTAAGCTGGAGTGAAAAATCGGCCGAGCAATTAGTGCTACGCGTTGATCACATATTGAGAGGCACTCTTTCCTTATCGCCCGCGCAGGTGGCCGCCTCGCTTAGGGAAAAAGCAAGCTCACGTGTACCCTCCCTGCAGTTAACGCTTGCACAAAAAGAAGTACCCATTTACCTAAGAGCCCGTGATGGAAATTCTTTTTCCACATTTGCTATTATGCAAGACTATCTATATACCGATAGCATTCATTACAGGCTTGCTAGCACTGCTACCTTGATAAAAGAGCGCACCAGCAATTCCATTCATAAAGAAGACAGGCAATACATCCGATTGGTAGGTTTTGACTACTACGGTAGCCACTTTTTCGGAGATAAATACTTGGATGAAGTACTCGCGCACCAGAAACCATCCCTGCCGGCTGGCCATACTACCGAAAAAATAACGTGGTCATTTTCTTGGCAGAAAGTGAAACGGCAATATGGGCTGCTCGCCCTGCTCATTGTTGGTATCTATGTCATTGGCACTATTTTGTTTGAAAGTTTTAAGCAGCCCCTATATATCGTTCTCGCCATCCCTGTTTCATTTACAGGTTTGTTCCTCGCCTTTACGGTTTTTGATTTTTATTTTGACCAAGGCGGGTATGCCGCCTTTATTTTGCTGGGTGGGCTGGTGGTAAACTCGTCTGTTTTTATTTTAAACGATTTCAATCAATTGAAGCGAAAAACAAATCGTACTTTTGTTAAGGTTGTTGCCGCCAAGATAAAACCGATTACCCTTACCATACTATCCACCTGCTTGGGGTTAGTGCCTTTTTTAATAGGCGGGCAAAATGAAGTGTTTTGGTTTTCGCTGGCGGTAGGAGCAATAGGGGGGCTGTTAGTTTCAGTTTTATTTAGTTTTGTGATTTTACCTATGGTCATGTTTACAAAAGCAACCTTTAGATGAGTGAGTTGTCATTTACTTTTTCAAGGAACAGAATTGAAGCTTATCTCTAAATTCTTTTAAATTTTTTTTTGATATCAGTCTTTCAATTGAAAAACCCGATGATTTTTCCCGAATCTGCCAAGCGTGTGCTAATACTTTTATCAAGGAGTTGGTCAAGGATTAGGATATGCTTTTGCGATAAGGCTTTATCCATTTTGTATGCTTGGTTCATGATCCTTTCCTTGAGTTCCTCAAGGCCTCCCACATCTAACCTAGTTCCAAACGGAAGGCTGCCTCTGGTGAAAATTTCGTATAGCACGCACCCCAGCGACCAATAGTCACTTTTACAATTCAACTTTTCTTTGCGAAAAACCTCTGGCGCTGTGTACTCAGGCGTCCCTACAAAATGTACTGGGGCTTCCCCTTCCTCACCCAGCATATCCAAGTCAGTAAGTTTTATGCCTAGCCCGCCTTTTTCCCTGTTGTAAAAGAAAATATTAGAACATTTGACATCGCGGTGTACCAAACCTAAACGGTGCAAGAAATCAAGCCCGCTCAGGATTTCTGAAACGGCCTGTTTACAAAATTTTCTGTCCTCAAACTTTATATAGTGATGACTGATGGGTGCGCCATCTAAGTACTCATTCACCACCGTGCTGTATTTCTTTTCACCATCGCCAAGGTCAACGGTCAATTCAAATAGATTTAAGCAGCTTAAAAGATTGGGATGGCTGATCAGGTACCATTTACGTTTGTGGGTGGCAAAAAGTTCAGGCGTTTTTTCTGCCTCTGTAAATTTAACGGTGACCCACCGAGTGGTTTCTTTATCTTTCGCTTTGTAAAGGGTGGAATAATTTCTTTTTTTTATGCCAAGTTCTGGCAAGAGTTGGTAACGGTTATCAATTACCATGCCAGACGCTTTGCAGGCTATTGGAAAAATTCGCTGGGTCGAAAACATACCGTTGCGTAATCTCTTTATTGACTGTCTTGTAAACAACTGGGGCGTTATCCACCAATCCGTTTCTCACCATCACATTTTTCGTGTCCACAAGTACACTCTTCATTTGAATTTCATATTTGTGCAACATCCCTCTGGCGACCACAGGGTCGCTGGCACAAAATACTACCAGCCACTTGTCCGTCACCATCGTTCTGTAATTGGCAAGTAGTTGTGAAGTGCAGCCCCCACAGCCTTGCAACGGCACGATGAGCACGTGAGTGGTTTCTGTTGTCAGTTTGTCTTTCTGAAAATTTTCCAGTGCCTTTTGCAGCGATCGAGTCTCTTTCGCAAACGTTGTTTCTTGCCTGCCCACACACGACAGCAGGAATAAAACACTACAGCCGACCAGTAGCTTGCTCATTGTTTTGTTACCTCCAGCTTAAAGAGGGTAAACTTTAGCTTGCCCTCCTGCAGGCTGGAGTTGTATGGGTTGGAGTTGCAGATGAGCAGACCATCGGCAGTGACTACAAAGTTCCTGAAATCATAGAGATTGGGCTCCAACAAAGTTTCTCCAATTTTCTTAAAAGATTTATCTAGGATGATGATACTGATGGGCTTGTTCCAGAGTGTGTTCTTTTCATTATTGACGTTGAGCGGGGGCAGCTTCAAGCTGGTGGTTCGGTAGTAAACCTTGCGGTAGGGGTCATAGAGAATATTTCTAAAGCGATTTACAATTACACCGCCAGCTTCATTTCCATCGGGTATATTCTTATCCCAATTTTCAGTTTCTTTAAAGTACTTGCTTCCAGCAAAATACTTTTTATTTAAGCTTGCATGGTCACTTTCATGTAAGTACGGGTCTGCACCAAATGAATATAGAATTGTCCCACTACTGGTAGCTGTTTGCGTTACATCTACAATGAACATACCCCACGGTTCTCCATTCTTATAAATATCAGGATAGTTGTACATAAGTTGAATGGAGGAATCGCTTATGCTGAGGGATAACACCATATTCATTAGTTCGTATGGTTTACTTTCTGGGTAGGCAACAAAGTAAATTTTATTTTTAAGTACTATGGGCCGTGTAGAAGTGTAAATAACAGGCATCGACCAATCCCTCACGGCTGTACCCTGAGTGATTAGCCTGTACCGGTTTAATACGGCACCGGCTCCATTGATCAAAATAAACTGATAAAATTTTGAGCTCATCACATAAATCGAATCTAAGCTCTTTGCATAAAATCCCCTTATTTTACCCACGCCATCAGGGCCTTCGCGCTTCAGTGCTATCTCTTTTGCCAGCGTGCCCTTGTCATAGTCATAAAACTGAATGGTGGATTTTATACGGTTCTCGTAAAGCAAATATTGTTTATTGGTGGCCTTCTCATGGAAAATATCCATGAACAGCGTTTGGTAGCTGGTGGTGGAATCAAGCTCAAAAATTTTTTCATCTGTCTTTACAAGCATCACAGAATCTCTTTGATCCTGTTCTGACGGTTTGTCCTTTTTTGATACACACGCCCACGTGGCCAAGAAAATTAAAGTGTAAAGCAAAACATTATTCCTCATAGCGTGCAAATTCAGTAAAAGAGAGCCCAACCAATGGAAGGGCTATCTCCCGTAGTCATCATTACTTCATAATAACCGAATAACCAGAGTGTCAAAACAATCCGATGGAGCTCCTATACAGTCTCCCGCATCACTAGACCAAGTGTCCTCAATTCCCCCACCTTGGGCCGAGACAGTATTGGGGTTAAAAAAGAAAAACCCACCAACTGCGAGTGCAGCGGTAAATACCAACAACCTCCTACTGATTTTTGATGTTAAATTTTTCATAAATTTTTTATTTTAGTTACTGCCCCCACGGACATTGAGATAAAACTAAACCTATTTTTTTTTTTTTTTCAAAATTTTCCGCCACAATTTTTTGCGTTTTTTCAAAAATAGCCTAAAAAGCGGTTTTATCCATATCTTGCCGCCATGCTCCTTTATCTAGCACGATGGTCTTGTGCTTTTTATTGCCTTTACTCACTTCATCAACACAGCCCGTTACAATTTGTGCAAGTCCATTGCCCCTAGAATTTAATTCAGGGACACAACAGAGAAGCGCCAACAGTTCGAAACCGCTGCAGCCTCGCATCGCACAAGGAGGCAGTGCCTTTATCCGCTGGTCAGCATTAAAAGGGTATAAAATTCGGACGCATCTTGTCAAAGGTAAGCGTTGACAGACTATTTGTTGGTAGCTATCGTCAAAATATCAAAGGCCAGCTCGTCATCACTGTATGAAGGACTTTTGGGATGTGCTTTTGATAAGTATAATCCCCTCTCGCCTACAAAGAAATTTTCAATGTAATAGCGGTTTTCGGGCATTAATGTTTCACCAAGAATTGAAAAGTCTTCATCTAAAATGATCACCGAAAAAGAATTCAAATAGCGCCAAGAATCCATCACTTCCTGATCGCTGCCAACCTCAATCTTTCCCAGCAAGGCAAAAACATAGTACAATCTGCGATAAGAATCCCAGATTATGTTGTAATAAGCAGGCGAAGCCAATAAATCCCTCAGATGTTCAGTTACATCATTTCGTAGCGGCACTTTTCCGAACGATTTAAAATACCTGCTACGAAGTGGATGCTCAACAACTGAAATGTGATCTTTTGTTACCAATAGTTTATTGTAATAGCGCCAAGAATATACAAAATTTTCACCGTTGAATATCCGAGCATAGGAAGGCTCATAATAGTTATCATCTTTCCAGTAGTCGGCCATATAGGTCATGGGTAGAAACCTTGCTTCACCTGTTTTTACATCCAACTCAATGCATACAGGATGCTTTGCCAAACTGGACGAAGATTGAGCGGTGTAGTTTCCAAAAATATAATTGGTTAAATATATTTTTGATCCTCTTTTGATAAGGGGTGTTTGGATATCCGATCTTGAATAAAATGCCATTTCAATATCTTCCCCGAATACGGTCGTCTTATATGGAATTTTCCTGATTACTTCTCCCTCACCGTTAACAATATAAATTATTCGTTGCATCTGCGAGGTTATGTAAATTGAGTCTGGGGAAAAAATCATAAACCCTTTCACATTCCCCACCCCCTGATCGCCTTCTCTTTGCAAAGTGATCTTTTTGGTAAGGGTGAGGCTATCCAAACTATAAATCAAAATTTCATTCTCGTCTCTGTTTAAAAAACTCAAATAGGGTCTATTAAGATACTGAAATGGGAACAATGCAAAAGTATGGACTAATGCCCTCTTGCCCACAGGCAGACTGATTGTGTCTGTTACCTCTAAAAAGTATTCTTTTGAACCGCCCTCTCTATTTTTTTTGTTGCAAGAAATAAGCGCTAAACAAATAATTACGATGCCTACTATTTTCATTTTTAATTATAAGTCGAACATAAGCTATTTCGAGGATTGTTAAAATAAAAAACTGGAGTTCTTTTAAACTCCAGCTTCGGTACGTTGCTCAATACTGCTAAACAAGTTGTGCGCCACCACCACACATACCGCAGCACATGCTGCCGTTCTCACAGCAATCCCTATCTACGTCATTCCACCAACAACCATTGCAATTTCCCTGTGCCATCGCTTTTTCAGCGGGTACAATCTGAAACATCGCCAGCGCGGCAATAAACACAAAAAATAAAACAGCTTTTTTCATAAAATTTTTGTTTTAGTTATTGCCCCCACGGGCATTGAGATAAAACTAAACCTATTTTTTTTTTGCAAAATTTTCCGCCACAAATATTTTGCGTTTTTTCAAAAATAGCCTAAAAAGCGGTTTTATCCATATCTTGCTGCCATGCTCCGCTACCTTTTGCAGCGCCCTATTGCCGTAAGCATGACATTGTTTGTGTCATTGGCACTTAGCGTAGTGCTTTATTTTGGCCTACCCGTTTCGCTGTTGCCCGCACTGGATGTGCCCGAGATAACCATAGCCGTGCGTTACCCCAACGCAAGCCCCGAAGAGATTGAACAAAATTTATTAAAGCCCATTCGTGAAGCCATGCTTACGCTGGCCGGATTAAAAACCACCGAAAGCCTGGCACAAACTGAAACAGGCAAAGTTTCTCTACAGTTTGAGTATGGCACCCAGATGAGCCTGGCCTACATAGAAGCAAACGAAAAGATAGACCGCCTCATACCGTTGCTGCCTCGGCATGTAGAACGCCCCACTGTAATCAAGTCTAGCACGGCAGACATACCCATGGCGCGCCTACAAATAACGCCCAAACTAAAAACCGATTTGTTGGCCACCTCTGCGTTGGTGACCAAAGTACTAAAGCGCAGGCTGGAACAACTGGAAGGCGTGGGCATTGTAGATGTAAACGGCATTCAAGAAAGTGTGATCACCATAGCGCCTAACGAGGCCATGATGCAAAGCCTGGGCCTCACCGATGGCGATATCATAAAAACCGTGCAGAACGCCAACCTGGCACTGGGCTCCCTCTCGGTGAAAGATGGCAACTACCGCTATTTTATTAAACTGGCCGCGCCCCTCCGCAGCGCAGGAGAAATAGAACAGTTGCCGATAAAACTTCCCAACAAGAACGGAGCGCTACAATTAAAACAAGTGGCAACTATTGTGTTGCAGCCGGCCCGTCAGTTGGGCTACCATATCTTTCAAGAGCAAGAGGGCATTGTGATTACCGTGCACAAACAAGCACGCGCACGCCTGCCCGAGCTAATGCCGCGGGTGTATGACGCGGTAGAATTATTTAGGCAAGAATATCCACAGCTTGGTTTTGAGGTAACACAAGATCAATCGCTTTTGCTCACGCTCAGCATTCAAAATCTCTCGCAGTCGCTAGTGTGGGGCGGGCTTATTGCCTTTGGGGTATTGTTCCTGTTCATGCGCGGCTGGCGCGAGCCGCTCATTATGGGCATTGTGCTACCGCTCTCGCTCTTGCTGGCGTTCTCTATTTTTGCGCTCTTCCAAATTTCACTGAATGTAATTTCACTGAGTGGCCTGGCACTGGGGCTAGGAATGTTGGTAGACAACTCCATTGTGGTGATCGACTCGATCATGCTCAAGCGCAGGGAAGGCCATGAACTATTAGATAGCTGCGTGGCGGGCGCTCAAGAGGTCATCGCCCCCTTAATCAGTTCTGCGCTCACCAACTTGGTGGTGTTCACTCCACTTATTTTTCTAAGCGGCATCACGGGCGCGTTGTTCTACGACCAAGCCATATCAGTGGCAGCTATCCTCTCGGTTTCTTTGCTCTGTACTTTTCTAGTGGTGCCACTGCTCTACTTACTGTTTTTTAAAAACAAACCTTTTGACCAGCGCGAGGACAGTTCCTTTTTCGTGGTACTGAAAGCCGCCTATAAAAATTCTTTTGCGAGGGTGTGGCGCCATAAAAAAACAAGCCTTGCACTGATGGGTTTGCTCATTCCCACAGCCATTGCTTTGCTTTTCACTTTACCCAAAAAAGGGTTTCCAGAAATAGAGCGCACCGAAACATTGATCTTCATTGATTGGAACGAGCCTATTGATGCAGCCGAATCGCGCAAGCGTATCACCGAATTTCTCACTGCCACGCGTGCGCTCTTTAAGCTGGCCGAAGCCGAGGTGGGCTACCAACAATTTTTGTTGGGGCGCGAAAGTTTTTCGGCACAACATGCCGAAGTATATGTAGCGTTTACCGATAAGCGACAAAAAGAAAACAGTGATGAAAGATTGAAAAAATATTTTGCTGTTAAGTTTCCGCTAGCATCCGTAGGTCTACAAAATGCGCCCAATGCCTTTGAGCAACTTTTTGCCTCCAACCAGCCATTACTCGAGGCGCGCTTCCGCGATTTGAAATCGAAGCAAGCATTGTCAATAACGCGGGCAGATAGTTTGTTGAGCCGCACCTTCAAAAAAGTGAACGGTGAAATAAAAAAGGGATTTGAAAAAGAAACAATGGCTTTCTTGCACATCGATTTTACCAAACTACAACAGTACGGCATACCCTACCCCACGGTAATCGAAAAACTGAAACTTTCGTTTGGCGACTACCTAATCACAGACTTGACCGATTTTGGGGAAGTGCTGCCCGTAGTGTTCAAGCCTTTCGATGGCGATTTCAGTCAGGCGCTGCAAACCGTACAGGTAATGTCCTCTCAAGGTGTGCAATACCCTATGAAAGAATTAGTGCAGGTAGTATTTAAGGAAAGTTATCAATATATCACTGCCGATGCTTCGGGCATTTTTCAAGCGGTGGGAATAAGTGAGGTGAGCGACTTCGATACAACTACCTCAACGTTGCTAACCCTCGCCAAGGCCAACGGAGTAATTGTTGAGTTCACAGGCCAATGGTTTGACAATGAAGAGAACTTTAAGCAGCTTGTTATCATCCTGCTTATTTCCATGTTGCTCATGTACGTTATATTAACCGCGGAGTTTGAATCATTGAAGCAACCCTTTTTGGTTATGATAACCCTGCCACTTGGCCTAGCTGGCAGCCTGATACTGCTCTGGGTTACAGGGGGTACACTCAATATCATGTCAGGCATTGGCTTGATTGTAGTGTTGGGGGTTTTAGATAACGATGCTATTTTAAAGATCGATCGCATCAATCGGTTGAGACAAACATTGCCGCTACAGCAAGCGATTCGTCAAGCTGGGTTGGATCGGTTAAAACCGATTGTGATGAACACCTGCACTAATGTGTTGGCTCTAACACCCATCATTTTTTCTTCTGGCTTGGGTGCCGATCTTCAACGGCCGGTCGCCATCACTACTATTGGAGGTTTGCTTGTAGGCACTTTTACAGCTTTATATTTCGTACCATTGATCTATTGGTATTTTACTAGGAAGGATGAGCGGTGAATTGAAATTAAAGGGCAACTCTAAAAACCTTTGTTTTCTTCACCTCAACCCTTTCCCTTCTCCAACCCGATAGCTATCGGGAGAGAAGGGTGAGCGTAGTTTTTTAAAGGACTTTAACGGGAGCATCATGAGCCAACTGTAAATTGTTGGTTATGATTACCGATTGGTTTTCTTTCAAGCCCTCCTAGTATTTCAATTTCTTCTCCATTTTCTCTGCCAACCGTAACATAATTCCACTTTGCCAGTCCATTTTCAGCTGTAAATACCACATACTTACCAGACCGGATCACTACTGCTTCTTTGGGCACAATAATATTTTTATTGTAGGGGATAATAAAGGTGAGTTGCACACTCATACCGGGCAATAAATCTTTATTCTTTTGAAGCTTCGCTACCACTTTCACAAGATTTGATCTCTCATCTACCCGTGGATTAATTTCGCCTACCGTGCCTTTTATTATTTCTGCTGTCTCAGAAAGTGTTTTTACACCTACCGAACTGCCGATATGAAGTTTCAGTGCGTCTACCTCCAATACATGCGAGATCACCATTAAATTATTGGAGTCGTGTACACTACAAAAAAACTGTCCTGCGGCCATCGTGCTGCCCTGCTTTACATCTAAATCAGAAACAATACCTGAAACCGTTGCTTTTATATACGTATTTTCAAATTCCATTCTCGCTTCTTTATAACTGATCTCCACTGCAGCTAGCCCGCTGGTGACCCTGATATTTTCAATTGCTTTTTTAAATTTAATACTATCAGCGTTATTTGGATATCCAATGATTAAATCATTATAGGAAACCTCTTTTTCTTGTAGCTGTACGCGCGCTTTTTCCAATGTCAATTTTTGTCTTTCATTGTTCAGCTCGGCAAGCACTGCACCCTTTGTTACAAAACTTCCATTGGCTGTTCTAATAATTGAAATCAATCCCGCTACTTTACTCTGGATTTGAACATCTACCAACGACTGTACTTTGCCAGCGGCATGCACTAAATATTCAAAACGAGAACTTTTGGCCAATACCGTGGCCACTTCTGTTGCAGGGATTTCGCCCCGCAATCTTTGAACGTCCTCTTCTTTTACTGACTTGCTAGTACACGACCAACATATCAATAAAATCAATACTTTTTTTATCGCCAAGCCTTTCATAATTGCTATTCTTGCCGAAAAGATAGGGTTTTATTTTAAAACGTGAGTTCTGGCAAAATTACTTTTCTGGAGTATACAACAACGTTCCGCTGGCAAAGTCAAATAGTGTGAGCCTCCTCAAGTTAAAATAGGAAGTCCAGAAAGAGCGGAGCGCCTCTACGTAACTTCGCTTTGCATTGTCTTTTTCCGTGAGGGCAATATTCAAATTCGTAATATCAATTTTACCAATTAGATAACGGTTTTGCGCAACATTGTAGCGTTCACGTGCCACCTCATCTGACTTTTTGGTGATCTCTATTTGCAGACGCAGTAAATCAAATTGACGGACTTGCGTAACAATCTCCTGATCGGTATTGACTTCATCTTGTGCAATGATAAAATCGTTTAGCTTTTTGTTGGCAAAAGCGGTATTCATGGCTGCTTTGTTTCTTCCCCAGTTAAATACGGGAACGCTAAAGCTAAGATTGAATTGCTGTTGCTGCTGCGGGCTTACATAAAGATCATTGATCATTAGCCCCACATTGTTGAGGCCGTACGATGCTGACACCGTGGCATTGTCTAATCGCCCACCACGGGCACGTGCTACCTCCCGATCAGCTTCAATCCGCCTTCGCTCGAAAGCGATATAGGAAGCTCGGTTCTTCCGTGCATAGGCAAGAGCTTCCTCTAAGTTCAAACCAAAAGTAGGTATGCTTTCCGGCAAGGCCAACTCAAACGACTCATCATCTTTTAAGCCCAAATAAATTCGTAGCAACAAACTATTATTCTGAATGTTGA
>Ga0209490_10004482_pt1 | contig 12887 bp, 9 predicted proteins | sample MAT06_FD_187209 | JGI IMG/M metagenome (GOLD analysis project Ga0209490, IMG submission 187209) | Freshwater microbial communities from Lake Fryxell liftoff mats and glacier meltwater in Antarctica - MAT-06 (SPAdes) (version 2) | ecosystem: Environmental > Aquatic > Freshwater > Ice > Liftoff...
GTTACTTCCAACGGCGACAACACGGGCGAGTACTCGAACAACCGCATCATCGTTACTCCTGAGCTTCCGAGCACGGGGCTGCCACCAGGGGGGACCGAATCGATGATCCTGACCGCGACGGGCGTGTCGGACCTAGACGTTTCATACGCGCACATCGGCACGTTCGACGCCCTGAGCTCGGGCACCGGCACCGCGCACCTGGCGGAGGTTTGCACCAGCTCAACGGGCGAGTGCACGCCCGCCACGGCCAAGCTGGTCGCGTCCAACATCGGCAGTAGCGGCCAAGACGGCGTGGAGGTCAAGTGGCGCAGGACAGCGCAGTCCTCGTCGGGCGATGTCACTCTCGGTGACATGATCTACAGCACCGGCTTGGCCACCTTGCATAAGAGCGGGTTCCTCGCGGGTTCCTCGCAAGAGATCGAGCTGACCAGCCTGACCGTGAAGGGGCTGAGCGATCAGGCGTATGTCGCTCCCGATTTTTCGGGGATGGGCGCGACAGAGTATCTTGTCACCGGGTACCTCAACGGAGCGATCGTTCAGCAGACGGTAGAACCGAACGGGGGCGGGATTATCTTGACCACGGACCAGATCGTCTGCGGGCCCAACTCAACGGTTGTGTACGGCTGGATCACCTGGTACGACTACCAGTGCCAGTGCTTGACGACTTTCTGGGGAGTCACGGGTTGCATCTATGGGAGCTGGGGCGGCGGAAGCCCGACCTATATGGACCGGATCGTCTTCAGCCCGATCAATCCCATCCCGATGGGCGGTGACGCGGCCTTGAGCGTCGCGGGAAGAGATCTCACCAATCCGATCGAGATCAGCAACGTTCAGTGGACGAAGCTCTGCCCGGCCGACTTTAACGACGATGGTTTCCTGACCGGCGAAGACTTCGACGCGTACGTCTCGGCCTTCGAAACCGGCGGGATCGACGCGGACTACAACGGCGACGGGTTCGTGACGGGCGAGGACTTCGACGCCTTCGTCGCGGCCTTTGAGATCGGGTGCTGAGTTTCGGCAGCCGATCGCTCTTCAATCAATCAGGAAGCCACAGGGGACTACGGCACGCCGAAGTCCCCTGTTCATTTCAACTGGGTGATGATCAGCGTGGGGGGAGAGGGGGTCAATCGACGGCTTGAGAAATCATTGTAAACCGACGCAGACTGTTGTACGATACGGATGCTTTGCGTGTCGTCATCGCCCGATGGTTCGCGCATTTGATGCTGAGAGTTTGTTGAAGTGAAAAGCAAGGCGATTCGTTGTATCGGAGCCGTCACCGCGATCTTGACCGCATGGGTGTGGATGGCCGGTGCTGTGGCGCAGCCGCAGTATGTGCGGACGGTGATCGTGGACCAGACCTCATCCGCAGCCGATCGAAACTTCACGAAGATCCAGGACGCCATCAATTCGGTCAATGCTCGCCCGGAAACCGAGGAGGTCTGGACGATCCTCGTGTACCTCAGCGTGTACGCGGAAGCCATCACGCTGAGGGTGAGGAAGTAGATCGAGTTTCAGGGGGTGGCGCGTGATGCGGTGGTGATCAAGCCGCGGGAGGACAAGGATGCCATCACCTTTTCGGGACAGCAGGTAGGACCAGTCAAATACCAGATCGCCAACCTGACTATCCGCGCCAACGACCCCGACTTGAACCAAGAGAACGCGGTCGTCTTCAACTTCGATCTCGGGATCGACCCGCCGCCGAACCCACCGCTTGCCAGCGAGATTGTTTTCGACAATGTTTGGGTGAGCCTTGACGGGGGGGGGATGCGATGGATTCAAAGCACTGACAAGAGTGGACGACGTGACACTTCGCGGAGTTACAATTCCAGCGGCTGAGTACACATCGCATCCCATTCAGGGAAACATAATTTCGCGCCTTAAAATCCACGACTGCGATTATCTCGCGGTCGACGGTGGCGTCACCCTCGGTGAGAAGGCCGAAGTGCGTGACTCGCGCATTGTCATCGATCGGTCGTTCGGGTCTGCCCCACAGTCTTTGGACGACTTTCCCGCGGTCGCCATCTTGCAGTCAGAAGAGACCACCATCCGAAACACGTACATGGAGAGCGGGTACGCTGCGATCTTGCTCGCAGGAACCTCAAAGTTGACCGTCCAGGACTGCATAATGCAGGGCGGCAATTTCGAGGTTTTCATGGCCACCAACAGCCGGTTCGGCCAGACTCCCGGGGTGTCCGATGTCACCATCGACAACTGTTCCATCTCCGCCGAATCCTCCCGTGGTGGCTTTGACGTAGGGTTAGGCAACCCCTTGCTCCCGTATAGAGCCGTGGCGATCCAGTCTCCGATCGGGCTTGTGACCTTGCGCGGTTGCGATATGTTGGCGATGGCGAACCGTTTCCCTCAGGCCACAAACGGAAATCCTATTGCCGCGTCAAGCGAAGGTGTTGTGGTTGAGACCAACACGAGCGGTGCAGCACCTCTTGGCGGCGCGGTTGTGCTTGAACGGTGCTCAATCCGCGCAGTGTCCGAGCCCGACGGCGAGACCGACGCCACGGGTATTTGGAGCAAGTCCATTTCAGGCATCATTGCGACGGATTGCACGATCTCGGCCCGGCAGACGTGGATCGGGGACACCGCGACACCAAGGAAGGCGCACGGCGTGCTGGGGGCTACCCCTGAAGCGGTTTCGTTGGTCGGGGGCCAGATCACTTCGTTCGACGTGAGCGAACGAGAGAATGATCAGTTTGATATCCGAAACGATTCGACGAGCGAAGTCCGGGTCCGCGTCCGCGGCACAGCAATGAGCAAATGGAAGGGCGCGATCGGATCGTCCGAGCGTCCGCGTGTGAACGTGCAGCGGATGGTCAGCGTCGCGGCGCCGATTGCTACAGCGATTCTTTACGCGAAAGTTCTGACAACGATGGAGGTAGAAATCACCAAAACGGACCTGTCCCTCATGCAGCTTGACAATTGTAGGGTTCTCACCGCCACGCTTTCCGGCGGGACCGGGCTCCAATCGTCGCTCCCCGTCACCATCATCGGAACAAATTGGGGCGGGGAGCAGATCGCGGAAACCAAAAACGTCTTGGGGACTACCGAGTTTCAAAAACCCTTTCGAAGTGTGCGAAAGATCATCCTGCCCGCCCGAGCGCTCCCTGGCCAGCAGATTTCGATCGGGACATCGGCACGCCTCGGTCTTCACTCTCCAGTGACCGACCTGACTGACTTCCTCGTCGTGAGCAAAAGCGTCGGAGGCGCTGCGTTTCTTCCCGAGGCCTTCAGCACAGCCGACCTGGACCTCGTCAACCACACTTACAAAGTCCCCAGCATCACCGCTGGGGCTGCCTACGAGTTCTCGTACCGCGCGAGCGAATGATTGATTTCCGGCTTGCAAAGATTCTAGGAGTTTGCCGTGCCAAGGCCCCCTCCACCGTGTGCTTGGGATCATCGCGGTAGTGACCGCATTTGGGCGGGCGACCGAGGCCCAGACGTGCATTTCGCCCGTCTGGATGCCAAGGATGGGGCTTTCAGGGTTCCAAAACGGAGCGCAACAAGGCTTGGTGATGCTCAATTTCGGAACCGGGCTGCACCCGGTTGGGTACGGCAGCATGTCGCGCTGGGACTCGCACTTTGAATTCACACTCTACGGAATTGCTGAGTGGGATGGGAAGAACTGGTCGCCTCTCGTCGGCGAGCTGCCGGAGACTCCGATTAACGGTGCCAATGTCTGGGTGGATCTGACTGGAACATCACTGCTCGTCACCGGGAACCGAGGCCACTTCGGGACCGTGTACGGTGGCGGTGTCGGTCGCTGGAACAACGGCGTGTGGAGCGCCATGGGATCGGGGATCACCGGCTTTGGCTCAACCGGGGGCTGTTCTGCGCTGTATGACGACGGCATCGGGCTCGCTTGGTACGTGGAGGGGATTTTGACACAATGGACGGCGTCACCTGCCACGGCATTGCGAAGTGGAACAGAGCTTCTTGGTCAGCCCTGGAGACCGGGTTCCAAGGGGCCGTCCCGGTTGCATACTTCATGGCGTCGTATGACAAGGACGGGCCCGGCCCCAAGAAGCCCGCGCTTTTCGTTGCCAGAGATTTCGACAGCGCCGGCAACGTCAATAATACGAAATACATTGCGCGATGGAACGGGACCGCCTAGAGCGCAGTCGGAACCGGGGCTCCGTTCAGCGACTCCGCCTTTGGCACGATCGTCGCCGATCTCGACGGCCCGGGTCCTGGACGCGAGGCACTCTATGTCTGCAGCCGCGAGGATATTGGTTTCGGCACCAAAGGTTTCGTCAAGCGAGGGGACGGCGTGTCGTGGACGAGGCTCGGCGACGGATTCCTCGGGCAGGCTTTCTCCGCCGACGCCGTGTTCCTGACGGTCACAGAGTTCAACGGCGTAAAGCGGCTAGTGTGCAGCGGGAACTTCACGAGCGCCGACGGCAAGCCAGTCGAGCGCGTGGCGTACTGGACCGGCGCGCGGTGGGACCTATTGCCCGAGCCGGGGGTAAACCGCAAGGTGAGCCTCAGCTGGCTTCCCCCGGGCACCCGCTTCGGGCCTTCGATGGTGGTCGGTGGGGCGAACACCGTTGCGGGTGTGCCCGTGGGCGGGGTGGGTGAGTTCCGCTGCCCGCCTTGCCCGTCGGACTTCGATGAGGACGGGTTTGTGACGGGCGACGACTTTGATGCGTATGTGTTGGCGTTCGTGGCCGGGAACATTTCGGCGGATTTTATTGCGGATGGCTTTGTGACGGGTGATGACTTTGATGCGTTTGCAGAGGCGTTCGAGGCCAGCTGCTAGCGAGCACGCTGGCAACAGTCGTTCCGTCCGTGAAACACGATTCATCTGAACCCTTTGGCTATCGCGGCCGGGGGTTGTTTGCGTTGAGTTCGCACTTCGGTGAAGGTCGAAGAAATCGCACGGCGCTCTTGGTTAGCGCATGACGTCAGGCCCGACACCCAAGAGTTTGAAAAAAGTCAGAACCGGTCGGTCCATGATCTTTTGATACTGTGTTCGTCGATGTTTGCACAATGTTCGTCACTACAGATCTCTGCCCGGAATCTTTTCGAATGCCAGCGCCTGATCGCAATTATCGAGTCTTGCCTTAGCTTCGCCAGCCGCATTCTGCGGCTGGGTTGTACCTCATGAAGGAGATCCGCGATGGAGAGCCTCTCAAAGAACTTAAAGACGTGTTTCCGTGCACCAAGTTCGAACAACAAGCCGGGCGATCGTCGAGGTCTGGCCGCGCTGGCCGTGGGGCTGATGACCGTTGTGAGCGCTGGCACGGCCAGCGCTCAGTTCATCTTCCAGGAAGCCGTCGGCACTGTGCGCGACGACCGTGCGAACGCAATCGAGCAGACGAAGGACGACGGGTTTGTCACAGCCGGTGTCCGGCAGAGTTCGATCGGTCAAGGGCGCGACATCTATGTATGCCGCTACGCGGCCGATGGCTCGCTCATCTGGGACCGCTTCATCGGGCTCGTTGGAGAAGACGTTGGCTATAGCATCCGTCAGACCTTCGACGGCGGGTTTATCGTCGCCGCCGAGACCAACAGCATCACGGCGACCACCGGCGTCTCACTCTTGCGTCTCGACGGCGCGGGCAACCTGCTCTGGTCTCGGATCTATCAGGGTACGCCGTTCGTCGGCGGGCGCATCGGGGTGATCGTGCGAGAACTCAACGACGGCGGGTTCGCGCTCGTCGGGCGTGTCCGGATCGCGGGCGCGGCTGGCCAGTACGGGCTGCTTGTCCGCACCGACCCAGCTGGCAACCCTCTGTTCATCCGCCGCTACGAGAACCTCGCGTTCCAAGCCTCGACATTCGGTGGATTCTCGGATATCCGCGAAATCTCCGGTGGGTTCATTATCTCTGGCTTCGACAGCCCATCGTCCACCGCGACCAAGCAGGCCTTGCTGCTCCGCACCAACGCTGGGGGCTTCCCCATCTGGGCGATCAACTACGGCCAAGCCGGCTTCAACGAGGAGGCCGACAGCCTTGAAGCGACCAGCGACGGGGGGTACGCGTTCACGGCCTCGGACGATTCGATCGCCGCGCCGGGCGGTTCGCACTTTGTGAAAACCGACGGAGCTGGCAACCAGACCAGCGCCTGGGTTTATTCAAACTTCTTTTCCGCACACGCCGCACTGCGCGAGGACGCCCACGGCGACCTGATCATTGGCGGTCGCCGTGTGAACACCGCTGCGGCGGGGACCACTTCGGCTGTGATGATGCGCACCAAGCTCAACGGCGTGCCGCTCTTCACGATGGCGTACGGAGGGTTCGGGACCGCATTCAGCGACGCGGGCGAGGCGGCCATCCCGACCAGCGATTGCGGTTACGCGCTGGCCGGTTTCACGCAGTCCTTCGGGTTCGGGCTTTCCGATAAGTACATTGTCAAGACCACCGACCGCTTGGTCAGCGGTTGTAACGAGACACAGATCGCCCAGCCTGCGGACTTCAAACTTCTGCCCCAGCAAGCGATCGTGATGCGAGCATTGACGCTCGACCTGGCCACGTTCTGGCAGCCCGCGGCGACGAGCGGTTCACAGCTCAGGGTTCTTTGCAAGGAAATCTGGTGCAAGTCAGATTTCAACGGCGACGGCTTCGTCACCGGCGAAGACTTCGACGCCTACACCGCCGCCTTCGAGGCCGGGCTCATCATCGCGGACTTCAACTGCGACGGCTTTGTGACGGGTGAAGACTTCGACGCCTTCGTCGTCGCCTTCGAGGCCGGGTGCTGAACAAGGCCAAGCATCGAGCGAAAACTAGCTCGAGATAACCCAGCCAGAGCCGAGATAGAACATCTCGTGCGCAAGAACCCCGCGACAGCGCGGGGTTTTTCGCATGAGTTCAGACCGAACGAGGCCACTGGGATCGGTAGGAACCGATCCCAGTGGCACGAGAGCAGCGCCACGCCGTGGGCAGGGTCAGGAGATTTCGACGCCAATCGCCAGGGCACGCCACCCCTTGTTCAACGACGACGCGCGGAATTAAAGAGATTCAACCCGAGACATAACCCGCAACGCCCGCCTCGCGGCATCCGCGAGCCTGCTGAAGCAGGGTAGGGGAGGCTGAGCTTTGCGGATATCGACCGCTCAGAAGCGGCGTCCGGTGCCGAGCGCCGCCGTGGCGCCGAAGTCTGTTCCGCCGACTTCGATGGTGTTGGTGAAGGTGAAGACATCGAAGTCTCAAGGCGGACTTCGATGCCACGGGTCAATCATTCGGGTTAGTGGACTCCGATGCCACTGGCCCTGGATTCTCGTCAGCAAGTTGATTCTTGAGATTTTCACAATGGCCCTGAACACCGCTGCCAAAGAAAACTTTGGTAAAATCTTCCCACGTTGGATACTCGAAAAAGAGCCGATTGTCTAGTCTATAACAAGCTTTATCGATTGTGTTGAAGGCAGACTCTAGGAGTCGAACTTCTTCAGCTCCTTTCGGGATCATCGCGCTTAGGTCGCACATAGCTTTCATTGTCGCCTCTCGCGCCGTTTTCACCATGTATCCTAACTCAATCCAATCTCGCTTGCGCGAAATTCCCATTTTGGAGGCACGCCTGATATTTGTTCCGCCTTCAGCAAGATTCTGGAGCGGATGATCTTCCTCGATGAATTTTTTTATCCAACGACGTTCCGCTTCGTTGGCTGCGCGAACACTGCCGCACACTTCAAGAATTTCCATGATCGGTTGAATGTCGGCAGATTCCATGTCATGAAGCCACACCGCTTTAGAAAGATTCCCGTGGAGTCCTCTAGGCGAGATATGAGATTTAAATCGTTTTAGGGGTTCGATCGACTGGCCCACGTAACAGCACTTGCCATGGCGTGGGTCTTTGAGAACATAAATTGTAGGCCTGTTATCGAGCGTAGTGTGGCTAATTAATATTGGTTAGCGCATACTGCTATCTTTCAAAAAACGTAGTCTTGGCGATTCGGAAGGGATTATTTACGTGTGATTCGGTGGGGCTGCCTCTCTCTTGTGATCGCTCCGTCCTCCATCCCTCCTTCTGGAGTGGTTCAACTCCTCACACCCTCGGCCTAATCGCCGCCGCGTGCACATCCTTCAACTGCTCATCCGTCACCGGCCCCGGCGCGCCCGTCATCAAATCCACCCCGATCTGTGTCTTCGGGAACGCGATCACGTCGCGGATGTTGCTGGTGCCCAGGAAGTTCATGACGAGCCGGTCGAGGCCGAAGGCGATGCCAGCGTGCGGCGGGGCGCCGAATTGCAACGCTTCCAAAAGAAACGAGAACTTCTCTTTCGCCTGCTCGGGCGTCAAACCTAATAACTGAAAGACCTTGGACTGGACCTTGGGGTCGTGGATGCGCACGCTGCCGCCAGCAATCTCCTGGCCGTTGAGCACGATGTCATACCCGGCCGAGACGATGGACTCGATGACGACCTCGTCATTAACATCCGCCGCCACGAACGCCGCGGCTTGGTCGTCGTTGGGGGCCGTGAAGGGGTGGTGCATGGCGACCCATTTGCCGGTGTCCTTGTTCTTCTCGAACATCGGGAAATCAACGACGACAATAAAGTTCCAAGGCCCGCCCTCGGAACCCGGCTTGGGCACCATGCCAATGTCGCGCGCGACCACCTGGCGCAGTTCGCCAAGCGATTTCGTGCAGGTTGAATACTCATCGGCGACGAACAGGACCGTGTCGCCCGGCGCAAGCTTGAGCGTGGCCTTGAGCTCGTCCTTGACCGATGCAAGAAACTTGGCGATGCCGGTCTCAAACTCCCCGGCCGCGTTAACCTTGACGACGGCGCACCCGCCCGCGCCGAACCCGCGGACGAACTCGTTATAGCCGTCGGTCATCTTGCGCGTAAGCTTTTCAGCGCCGCCCGGCACACGAATAGCCTTGACCACGCCGCGCTTGCTGTTGAACTTGGGCCGCTCGCTCCCGTTGGCCAGCGCGTCCTTGAAGAACGCGACCTCGCTCTTGGCGGCGATGTCAGAGATGTCCGTGATCTCCAGCCCGTAGCGCGTGTCGGGCCGGTCGATGCCAAATCGCTCCATCGCCTCGCGGTACGGCATCTTCAGGATCGGCGGGACGTCGTACCCGGTCATCTCCTTCCACAGCCTGCTCACGAACCCTTCCATCATCTCGATGACGTGCTCGCGGCGAACGAAGCTCATTTCCAAGTCAATCTGCGTGAACTCGGCCTGGCGATCGGCGCGCGGGTCCTCGTCGCGGAAACAGCGGCAGATCTGCATGTATCGCTCGCAGCCGGCCACCATCAGGATCTGCTTGAACAACTGCGGCGACTGCGGCAGCGCGTACCAGTTCCCGGCCGCGTGACGGCTGGGCACCAGGAACTCGCGCGCACCCTCGGGCGTCGATTTATACAAGATCGGCGTCTCGATCTCGAGAAACCCGTTCTCGTCGAAGTAGCGGCGCGTGACCTGGTACAGCTTGTGCCGCGTGGCGAGAGCCTTCTGCATAGCGGGGCGGCGCAGGTCGATGTAGCGGTGCTTGAGCCGCAGCTCTTCGTTGGGCAGCTTCTGCGTGTCGTCGGGCAGGAACGGCGGGTTGGCCGTTTTGTTAAGAACCTCGAGCTTGGTGACGACGACCTCGACCTTGCCCGTGACCAGCTTGGGGTTCTCGCCGCCGGTGCGCACGCGGACGACGCCCTCGATGGCCACGACGTCCTCGTTGCGGAGGTGGTCGGAGACGTCAAGGATTTCCTTACCCAGGTCGTTGCCGTCGAAGACAACCTGCGCCAGCCCGGTGCGGTCGCGGACATCGACGAAGACCAGCCCACCGTGCCCGCGATAGGAGTTGACCCAACCGTTCAGGCGGACGGTCTGCCCGACGTGAGTTTCGCGAAGTTCGCCGCAGGTGTGGGTCCGTCGGAGCATGGAAGTCTCTCGCGTGCAAGCCCGGCGATTCTGGCCGGGAGTGTTCGCCGAGGCCTAAGGCCGCAGCGTTTGGGGTGGTTTCTGTAAGGAAAAACGACCGCGAGTATAGGAGGAGTGAATGGAGGATCAGCGGCCGAATGTGGATTGAAAACCTGTCACTGGTGAGACATCGATTCAACCCGCATTTACTCGCCAAGCCGCTGAGGTTTGAGAAAAAGGCCGAAGAAAACAGGTTCAAAGCCTGTTCCACAAAGTGATTCAGAAAAATACAGGAACGAGTGCGGTGATCACTCGCCGAACACGACTCCGACGCCGCATGCGGCCGCGATGAGCGGGTCGTCCGGTCCGACGGTCCGCTGCTTGCCCGCGCACAGTCGGATCTCGACGTCGGTGAGTTGACCATCGCGCACCGCCACCATGCGGTTGAAACGGCCCGCCCGCAGCAGCGTCATCGCGTGATGCCCCAACTGAGTGGCCAGAACTCGGTCCGCCGCGACAGGCATGCCGCCGCGTTGAACATGCCCCAGGGCAACGTACCTTGATTCGATTCCTGTGCGGGCTTCAATCGTGTCGGCGACGAGCTTGCCGACGCCGCCGTAGCGGACAGGGTCGGGCGAGGTGAGGTCCGTTCGAGCGACCACGGCCGCACCGCCGCGCGGCTTGGCGCCCTCGGCCACGCAGATAATGCTGCAACGCTTGCCATGCGTCGATCGCTCCACCACCACGCGGCAGACAGAATCGAAATTGAAATCAATCTCAGGGATCAGGATCACGTCCGCGCCCGACGCCACGCCCGCGTGCAGCGCGATCCAGCCAGCGTTGCGACCCATCACCTCGACCACCATCGCGCGGTGGTGGCTGGCGGCCGTGGTATGCACCCGGTCGAGCGCCTCGGTCGCAATACTGACCGCGGTCTGAAAACCAAATGTAATATCAGTACCGAAGAGATCGTTGTCGATGGTCTTGGGAACGCCGATGAAGCGCAGTGGCTGGCCGCGCAACGCGGCGTGGTCGATCAGTTCCGCCGCGATGCTCATCGACCCGTCGCCGCCAGCCAGCACGATCGTGTCGATCCCGTGCCGCGCGAGCACGCCCAGGCAATGGTCGGCCCGGTGTTCAAAGATTGGTTTCCCGCCGCTGTCCTTGCTCGCGGCATAGCGCATCGGGTTCGCCTTGTTCGACGAACCCAGCACCGTGCCGCCGACGGTAAGTATGTTCGAAACGTCGTTGAACAACAGCGGCCTCACGCGGTCCTCGATCATGCCGAGGAACCCGTCCTCGATGCCCAGGACCTCGATGCCCAGGTCGATCGCGGACTTGGTCACGGCCCGAATGACGGCGTTGAGCCCCGGGCAGTCTCCGCCAGCCGTGATGAGCCCGATGCGGGCAAGGAGCGTGGTCATGCGCGATCGTAGTGCGCTGGCGGGGGAGTTCGATGAGAAGCAAGTCGCGCCGCCTTGTATCCGATGAATCCCGGCGATAGGCTGAGTACCAGAGATGCTGAGTCGTTCCCGCGCTCCCGGATCGAATAACGAGACGCATCCAAACTTCCAAGCATCTCTGGCGGCTCGGTCGGTTCTGAACGGTTCCCTCGGCAGTTGAGGAGTTTGCTCATGCCCACAATCTCGTCGTCCAAATCAAAGCCCGCGACCAACGCAACCACGGGCGGCGCAGGGAGCGGCGGCCTGCCCGGCGCACGCGCCGTTCGCGCCCCGCGCGGCCGCGCCATGACCTGCACAACCTGGCAGGCCGAGGCCGCCATGCGCATGCTGATGAACAACCTCGACCCGGAAGTCGCCGAGCGCCCCGACGATCTGGTCGTGTACGGCGGGCGCGGGCAGGCGTGCCGGTCGTGGGAAGCCTTCGACGCGATCGTCGCCACATTGCGGTCGCTCAAGCCCGATGAAACTCTTCTTGTACAGTCCGGCAAGCCCGTCGGCGTCGTGCGGACAACCGTGGATTCGCCGCGAGTGCTGATCGCCAACTCCAATCTCGTGCCGCACTGGGCGACGCAGGAGAAGTTCGACGAGTTGGCCGCGAAGGGCCTCATGATGTACGGCCAGATGACAGCCGGCTCTTGGATCTACATCGGCACGCAAGGAATTCTGCAAGGCACATTCGAAACCTTCGCCGAGTGCGGACGCGCTCACTTCGGCAGCGATGTCGCCGGTGATCTGAGCGGCCGCCTGTGCGTGACAGCTGGCTGCGGCGGCATGGGCGGCGCGCAACCGCTCGCGGTTACCATGAACGGCGGCGTCTGCCTCATCGCCGACGTTGACCTCACCCGCCTGCACCGTCGCGTGAAGGATCGCTATCTCGACGTGGTGGTGGACAGCCTCGACGCCGCGATCGATCAATCGCTCGCGGCCCGGAACTCCAAAGAAGCGATCAGCATCGGCGTCTGCTGCAACGCGGTCGAGCTTCTCGAACGCCTGCTTGACCGCAACGTCACGCCCGACGTGCTCACCGACCAGACCAGCGCGCACGACCCGCTCATGGGCTATGTCCCCGTCGGCACGACACAGGGCGAGGCCGACGTGATGCGGCGAGTTTACCCCGACGAGTACCAGAAGCACAGCCTGTCCACGATGGCGCGGCACGTGCGCGCGATGCTCGCGTTGCAATCACGCGGCTCGGCAACGTTCGACTACGGCAACAACATTCGCCAGCGCGCGCTCGATCAGGGCGTCACGAACGCCTTTGATTTCCCCGGTTTCGTGCCCGCGTACATCAGGCCTCAGTTCTGCGTGGGGCGCGGGCCGTTCCGCTGGGTCGCGCTGTCGGGCGATGAGAAGGACATCTTCACGACCGACCGCGCACTGCTCGACGCGTTCCCCGACGACGCCGGCCTGCACCGCTGGCTGACCATGGCTCGCGAGCGCGTCGCGTTCCAAGGCCTGCCCGCCCGCATCTGCTGGCTGGGCCAAGGTCAACGCGCCAAGGCTGGCAAGATCTTCAACGACCTCGTCGCAACCGGAAAAGTTTCCGCCCCGATCGTCATCGGCCGCGACCATCTCGACTGCGGCAGCGTCGCCAGCCCCAACCGCGAAACCGAA
>Ga0209490_10004489_pt1 | contig 12871 bp, 8 predicted proteins | sample MAT06_FD_187209 | JGI IMG/M metagenome (GOLD analysis project Ga0209490, IMG submission 187209) | Freshwater microbial communities from Lake Fryxell liftoff mats and glacier meltwater in Antarctica - MAT-06 (SPAdes) (version 2) | ecosystem: Environmental > Aquatic > Freshwater > Ice > Liftoff...
GATCCCTGGATGCCAGAGGCGTGCGAGTGATCAGCTGCTCGTTCTGGTCCGCTGACCTCTGCGGTCTTGCCCGTGATGTTATACCATTTCGCATTACAGATCGACCCAAAGATGCGCCGCTATTTTTTCGCAGGACGATCCGAGGAGGTCGTTGCGTAGCCGTAGCTACGGGATGACCTCCTCGGAGAAGTAATGCGGAAAAAGAGCAAGTAGATCGGGTGGATCTGTATTGCGAATTGGTATTACGTTGAAGATCTACGCCCTGGGGGTGGATCCAGGGCTATCGCGTCTTCTTTTGACCGCAGATCCGCGCTGGCATTATGACTTCTATGTTCTGTGACCCCGCTGGGGTCATACCGTTTCGCAATTCGTAATGGCCCGATCTCGCCATACGGCTCATCGAGCCAAACGTATTGTCTCACGCGCATGTACCACTTCTAATTCCAGCCCAGCCTTGGGGCTGTCCTGAACTAAGAATTGGGGTCAGAAGCACGCATTCGTTGTTGGGCTTGGGCCATGACCCCAGCGGGGTCACAGAGCATAGGAACGATCGACGAACGAAGGCATTCGACCCGCCGTACGGCGGGTCGCAGAGAAGACGCGACAGCCCTGGGGGGGATAGTTGGTCTTCTCAGTGGCTTTGTAACTTCGGCCGTCATTCAAACCAAATACAGCCATGCCCATACTTAAAGTGATCGAGATCCTTGCCAGTAGCAAGAACAGCTGGGAAGAAGCCGCAGCCAATGCCGTAAAGGAAGCCAGCAAAACCGTTAGGGGCATCCGCAGTGTGAACATCACGAACCAAAGCGCCGTGGTGGAGAAGGGCAAGATCGTGGAGTACAGGATCAATTGCAAGATGTCGTTCTCCATTGAGAAGTGATACCAATTCGCAGTTCAGATCCATCCGATCCCGCAAGGCGGGACAGGTTCTGCTTGCTCTTTGATCGTGCTGAGAGAAGCCGAAGCATCCGCATTACTTCTCCGAGGAGGTCGTCCCGCGAATGTTTCATCCCGCTGGCGGGGAAAATAACGGCGCATCTTTGGATGGATCTGCAAAGCGAAATGGATAAGTACATCCCGCCTGGGGTCCCAATATCCTGCAAGGCTGGTTTGTAGCGGTCTACGCACGTGATGGCAGTGCCGTGGCTTTGGTCCATGTGCCGCTGGATCCTGGCGCCGCACGAGTAAGGGCTAGTGCCCCCTGCATGCTAAGGAGCATGATGGCAGGAAGCAGCGGCACTAGAAAACGCCCACTCCATTCGTCGTGGGTAAGACCGATCAACAAGGTGTAGCCCAGCACGATCGTGGCGAGCAGTGTTGTTCGTTCGTCTGCCCTGAATTTCCACCACCCGAACAAGGCCAGTGGATAGAGAAGGAATAGAAGGCTATTGATGGCGTTGTGTGGTTTAGAAAAGTGCAGCCTCGTTGGGTCGAACAAGGACGCCATGCGTTCAAGCGTGATGCATGACCAAGTGCCGATGCCTGCCCGGTAGATCAGGTAGCGCTGAGCATCCCAGATCTGCGTTCCCTCGAACCCAACAGCAGGTACTTGGATCCCATCCACGCCTGCGATCACCTGACCAGAGGCGATCGGTAGCAATTGTGCACGCTCGATGCCGGGCATCAGCAGGGCAGTCCCGAGCACGATGCAGATGCTTGCAACCCGCAAGGCTAACCTTGCCGCGTGGGGTAGGGCCATGGTCCATTTCCACACCAAGGCTGGTACAACAACAAAAAGGCCCACGGGCCTGGCGAATAGCGTAACCAGCGCAAGGCCATAGGTCAATGGCTCCACGCGTGTTGACCGATCCAACCGCTCAAGGAAAAGCACAGTGGCGCAGGTAAAGAAGTGTTCGGTGTACAAGGCCAAGGTCCAGACCTGGATCAAGGGGCAAAGAAGGAAGGCGGCCCATGCGATACGACTAAGCACGATACTGTTCGTCATCCGCTGAGCAAGCCGTGCAAAGGCATCCGCAGCCACCAGCCCAAGCGCGATCTGTGCCAGTACTGCCAAGCTTGGCAGACCGAGGGCTACGAAGGGGATCAAGAACAGCACATAGGCACCATACTTCAGGTAGTTGCCTGTCAGGTCGTGCAGGTCGCCATGGAGCACCTGTTGAGCGCAGCCTACGTACTTCAGCGCTTCGTTGTCCACAAGAATGCCTTGATGCAAGAAGATGGCCGCCAGCAGCACTAGGTGGAGACCCCAGATGCCCCATCGGGCCTGTGGCCTTACAAGCCATAGCGTAAGTGCGTTCACGGGGTGGTGATCAAAAGTAGGTCGCCGTTATCAACAGCTGTGGACGATCTGCGACAAGGAGTAGTACCTGCCGGGATATCTTTACGCCCTCACCCGAACATCCGCTCCGTATGCTTGTAAGCCAGCGCCCCCAGGCCATTCTCCTGCTCGCCGATGGGACGCTTTTTCGGGGCAGGGCGATCGGAGCGGCGGGGATCACAACGGGCGAGATCTGCTTCAATACCGGTATGACCGGCTATCAGGAGATCTTCACCGATCCCAGCTATACAGGTCAGATCATGACCATGGCAGCCTCGCACATAGGGAACTATGGTGTGAAAGACGGCGAAGAAGAGAGCGGAAAGCTCACGATCGCGGGCTTGGTGGTGAAGAAGTTCAGTGAGGTATGGAGCCGCCCGGGAGGCACCGGTTCGTTGGACGATCTCTTGAAAGCGCAAGGCGTTGTGGGTATCAGCGACATTGATACTCGCAAATTGGTGCGCCACATCCGCGACCAGGGTGCACAGAACGCGGTGATCAGTTCCACGGAAATGGATGTCGATGCGTTGAAGAAGACCCTGGCCGCAGCACCGGACATGGTGGGCCTTGAACTTTCGAGCAGGGTTTCCACCCCGGAGGCCTATGAGGTTGGATCCAGTATGGCCAACTACCGCGTAGCCCTGATCGACTTTGGGGCGAAGCGCAACATGGAGCGGTGTTTGGTCGAGCGGGACTGCAGGGTGAAGGTCTTCCCGATGGATACCCCACTGGAAGCGATCGAAGCGTGGCAGCCACATGGCATCATGCTGAGTAATGGACCCGGCGATCCGGGCGCCATGCCGAAGAGTGTGGCACTTGTGCAGGCCATTGTTGCAAGCGGTATCCCCGTTTTCGGGATCTGCCTGGGTCACCAGCTACTGGCAGAGAGCTTGGGCATGGCCACTGAGAAAATGCACCACGGGCATCGGGGGATCAACCACCCGATAAAGGATCTCACCACCGGTAGGGACGAAGTCACCTCCCAGAACCATGGTTTTGTGGTGCGGCGCAGCGATGCGGAGAAGAACCCAGCCGTTGAGGTCACGCATATCCACCTCAATGATGGAAGTCTGGCTGGCTTCCGGCTGAAGGATCGCCCCGTTTTCTGCGTGCAGTATCACCCAGAGGCTGGGCCGGGTCCCTTCGATAGCCGATACCTCTTCGATCGATTCGTGGAGAACATGCGGAGCGCAGTTCGCGTAGAACGCGTCCAACCGCAGAACGCATAACCTTCAGCAGATGAGTTTGATCGCCAAGATCCAAGCCCGTGAGATCCTCGATTCGCGTGGCAACCCGACCATAGAAGTGGACGTTTGGACCGATACCGGGCACATGGGCCGCGCCGCAGTGCCCAGTGGTGCTAGCACGGGTGCGCACGAGGCTGCGGAATTGCGCGATGGTGACAAGAAACGCTACTTGGGTAAAGGCGTTCAAAAGGCTGTGGAGAACGTGAACAGCACGCTGCACGCCGAACTGAACGGGGCCATGGTGAACGACCAATCCATGATCGACAAGGCCTTGATCGCGCTGGATGGCACGAAGAACAAATCGAACCTGGGCGCCAATGCGATCCTGGGCGTAAGCCTTGCTGTTGCCAAAGCCGCAGCAAGTGAAGCCAACTTGCCGCTCTATCGTTACGTGGGCGGCGTCAATGCGAACATCCTGCCGGTGCCGTTGATGAACATCTTGAATGGTGGCGCACATGCGGACAACAAGGTGGATGTGCAGGAGTTCATGATCATGCCAGTAGGAGCGAAACATTTCGCCGATGGCTTGCGCATGGGAGCCGAGGTCTTCCACCAATTGAAGGCCGTTCTAAAGAAAAAGGGGTTGAGCACGAACGTGGGGGATGAAGGTGGTTTTGCGCCCGATCTACCAAGCAATGAGGATGCGTTGAAGTTGGTGATGCAGGCCATTGAGCAAGCAGGCTTCAAGCCCGGCGACGATGTGGTGCTCGCCTTGGATTGTGCCAGTACCGAATTCTACGACGCCAAGAAAAAGCGGTATACGCTTGAAAGCACGGGCGACGTACTCACCAGCGACGACATGGTGGCCATGTGGGCCGATTGGGCCAAGCGCTATCCGATCGTCAGCATCGAAGATGGCATGGCCGAAGATGATTGGGCTGGTTGGAAGAAGCTTACGGAGACCATTGGCGACCGCGTTCAATTGGTAGGCGATGACCTGTTCGTAACCAACACGGACCGTCTTTCAGAAGGCATCGAGAAGAACATCGCGAACAGCATATTGGTCAAAGTGAACCAGATCGGAACACTTACAGAGACGATCGAAGCCGTGGATATGGCGCATCGCGCTGGCTATACGAGCATCATGAGCCACCGCAGTGGCGAAACGGAGGATAACACCATTGCCGATCTGGCTGTGGCGCTCAATTGCGGCATGATCAAAACGGGTAGTGCCTCGCGCAGCGACAGGATCGCGAAGTACAATCAGCTCTTGCGTATCGAGGAACAACTGGGAGCGGCGGCGCGCTATCCCGGTCGCAGCCTGCGGTATGTAGGCTGAGCGGATCTTGGTGCCGCAGCTATCAATGCTCGACAACCAGAGGACCGATCAGTGTGCGCTTACCATCGGGCGCTAAGTGGCAGGCGGTGTATACGCCATTGGCCAGATCAGCTACAGAGAGAGCAGTATGGCTGCCGTACATGGTTGCCTCAAGCACCTTCTTGCCAACAGCATCGGTCACTTCAATGCTACCGCGCACAAGGTCGCGGTCAGCGACCACCAAGGTCTGGTCGTTGGCGGGGTTGGGTTGAATGGACCAGATCGTGGCGCGCGCGTTCCGGTCGGTCATGCCCGTAGTGCTCGTTCGCAGCGCGAAGGCATATTCTCCAGGCAACAGACTATCCACATCCAAACGGCAGTATCCATTGGTAGCGCTGCCGAAGTTGACCACCTCGTCGGCCCATTTCACCCAGGATGCATCAGGGCCAGAGCGATGCAATAGCACCAGGCTGTCCTCCTGGAAGCTGGGGCCAATGGCGTTCTGGAAGAGCCCCACATCGTAATTCGAGCTTGCCGTATTGCGTGCATCGAACTCGACCCGAGCAGTGAAGCGCAAGGCATCGGTCCAGTTGCCGGTTACCCGCCAATACCGGTCTGGCGAGATGGTGTAAGCAAAGGGCTCGTCGAACGTGCCGGGATCCGGGGCCACCCAATACTGCTCTGTACGCACCACGATCGTGTCCCCGAACACCGGTCGCAATTCAAAGTTCGTAAGTGGCGATGCGATGATGCCACCAGCGCTGATCGTATCGGTTTGCCCTGTAAAGGCCAGGGAAATGCGGTCATCATCATTGAGCCAGACCCACGCGGGTCCAAAAGGCACGGTCAGGGTAACGTTGGTACTTTCTCCCCCCATCAGCACCGTGTCACGGAACACGTTGGATACGTCGGTACCAACAACTGCGATGGTGACAGGCACGTTGTTATAGAGGCTTGCTGGTCCGCGAAGTTTCTGCCCAATGGTGAGGTTGACGATCCAGCCATCTTCTCCAGGGGTGAAGCTTTGCGCATCGATCTCGAACGCGGCCCAGCCAGGTTGGTCGATCCAGTTGGCGAAGAAGTCCGTAAGGTCCATACCGCTGGATTGTGAAAGATGATCGCGGAGCATGGGCGTATTCACCGGTTGGAATGCGTGTATGGTGAGAAAGCTCGTGAGCCCTTGCGTGAAGGCTTCGGCACCCATGTAATTGCGGAGGGTGTGCAGCACATCAGCGCCTTTGTTGTAGGTGTGTTCGCCGTAGGTAAATGACTGTGGCATGTCGCTCAAGGTCCACCACCCTTCATCCAATAGGTGTGCACGGTGTACCATATCCCGGTGATTGGTGCGCACTTGGCGCATGTACCTATCCTGACCATAGACCTGTTCCAGGAAGAGGTAGCTGAGGTATTCGGCAAAGCCTTCGTTGATGTACATCTCTTCAGCGCGCTCGCACGTGACCAGATTGCCGAACCAGCTGTGCGCCAATTCGTGGGCCATGGTGGCTTCGTATTGCAAACTTCCGGTGGCGATGGAGCGCGGGTAATGTACACTGGTAGCGTGTTCCATGGCGCCAATAGGGGTCAGCACATAGCCAACCTTCTCCCAACGGTGCGGACCGAAGTCGGCTTCGTACAGATCGAAGGCATCCTGCAGATGGACGAATGAGTTCTTCATGCCCGTGGTATCGCCCGGCGCGGCGATGAGTTCCACCGGCGTTAGGGTGCCTGCCGTGCTGGGGAAAGTGTCACGGGCCACTACGAAATTGGATGCTGCGACCGACGCGAGATAAGAGGGAATGGTCTCGTTGATACGCCAATGGCTTACCACCGTATCGCCGCCTAGCTGGGTGCGTTCCACGAGCGAACCGTTGCACCACGCCTTCTTGCCGCCAGCCGTCTTGATCAGGAATTCGTAGGTGTTGCGTTCGGTGAAATTGTCCAAACACGGGAACCAGACCCTGCCGTAGGAATGGGGAACACTTTCGAAAGCCACGCCCAGGTTATAGATAAGGGAGGATCCTGTGTAGAAGCCGCCAAATCCACTGGGGTCGGTCACTGGGTCGCCCCGGTAGTGAATGCTTAGATCCACAGTGTCGGTCACGTCAAGTGCGGCAGGGAAGGTGATGTCCAGCACTTCGCCGGTTCGGGTGAACGCTAGGGTGCCAGTCCAACCAACGACGGAATCGACCGTGAGTGCGGTAAGGTCGAGTTCGATGTTCGATACCCCTGAGTTGCGTGGCACAGCCCTGATATCGCAGCGACCGGCGATCAAATTGCCCAGGGTCAGATCCAGAGTGATCCGTTGGTGCAGGAGATCCATGGGAGCGAGCTCAATGTCCCGATGTTTGGCAAGTGCCCCAGACCGACCGCGCTTTGAAGAAAGGCAATTGGTTTGGGCCTGTGCGCCGAGGAGATGGACCAACGCCAAGCTGACCGTAACTACACGCAGTGGGGAGGTGCCGAAGCGAAATGGAGCGACCATCTAGTGCTTATCGTAAAGTTGAAAAGTGAAAAAGCCAAGGGGCAGGGAAGGTTGATGAACACCTTCCGGGCAAGGGATGGCCCCAGGCTCCATCGAATGACCTACTCTGCGTTAAGGAGTGTCCCAGGGAATGTACCACGATCAAATGTAGGCAAGCAAGGCGCGTCTTTTCGGTGGGCTTTACACGATCCTCAGGATCCCTAACTTTGGAACGCTCCTTTGGGATCCTAACGACCCCATGAACCACTATGAAACCCAGCACGGAACTGCATGACCTGATCAAGTCGTTGTCCAAATCGGAGAAACGGTTCTTCAAACTGCATTCTTCGCTCCAATCGGGCGACAAGAACTACCTACGGATCTTTGACGCCATTGACAAGCAGAAGGTCTACGACGAGGAGACCTTGAAGAAGGTCTTTGCCAAGGAGGTCTTCATCAAGCATCTCCCTTCGGAAAAGAACCACTTGTACAAGTTGATCCTGAAGGCACTTCGGGCCTACCACTCAGAAAGCTCCGTGAGCGGGATCCTTAAACAGGAGATCAAGAACATCGAGATCCTTTACCAGAAGGCACTGTATGTGGAGTGCAACAAGTTATTGCACCGTGCCAAGAAGATCGCGAAGGACAATGAGCGGTTCTACTACTGGTTCGAATTGCTCAACTGGGAGAAGATGTTGTTGGAAGAGGCCTACGAGTCAGGGGAGTTCACAAAGGACCTTGATGCGCTGATCGAAGAGGAACGCGATGTGATCGAAAAATTGCGCAACCTCGCGGCATATCACATCCTGTACAGCAAGATAAACTACGTGTTCCGCAGTGGTGGATACGTGCGCACGGATGATGAGCATGCCATGGTGGAGGAGATCAGCGAGCACCCGCTGATCAAGGGCAAGAACACGGCTCTATCACGCAGGGCAGCTACGATCTGCTATTACACACAGGGCTTCTGTCAATGGGCCAAACGTGATTGGCTACTAAGCTTGGAGAAGTTCCAGCGTGTGAAGCAGATCCTGGATGACAATCCATTGATAAAGGCCGATCTGCCGAAGCGATACATCCGAACGGTGCAATACATCATCAATGCGCAGATCGAGTTATTGGACCTGCGTAATGCAAAGGCCAACATCAAGTTCATGCGCGAACTTCCTAGTGAACCCGGTTTCCAGGGGCAGAACATCGAGGCGCAGGTCTTCGTGGCCAGTTTCTTGAGCGAGTTGCGACTTTTAGACCGATGCGGTGAACACGTCAAGGCCATGGCCTTGACCGATACCATTGTGAAAGGCATTGACGAGTTAGGCGATCGCTTGCAGAAGGAGTATGCACTGGAGTTCTATTTCACGCTGGCCTGCGTGCATTTCGGTGGAGGAGAAATGAGCAAGGCACTGTTCTGGTTGAACAAAGTGCTCAACGACAACGAGCCCACGTTACGGCAGGACATTTTCACTTACGCTCGGCTCTTCAACCTCGTGATCCACTACGAATTAGGGAACTTCGATCTGCTGGAGTACATCGTGCGAAGCACTCAGCGTTTCCTAAGCAAGCGGCACCGGGCCGAACAAATGGAGACGATCCTTATGGATCACATCAAGAAATTGGCCCGCACCACCAACGAAGGTGCCAAACGCGAGCTGTTCATCACCATGCTAGCTGGCTTTCAACCGCTGCTCAAGGACCCGAATGAAAGTTTGGTGTTGAAGTATTTCGATGTGATGGCCTGGGCGAAGGCACATGTGGAAGGAGTGTCCTATAGCGATATGGTGCGCAGGAGTGCTATTCAATCTCCTTAGGCCATTCGTTCAAGGTTTCGAAGAGAGGGTTGCCACACCCGCAACGCCGGTCACTTTGAACTGTGTGCGCCGATTCTCTTGATGCTCCGTCTCGGTGCATTTAACGCCATTCTTGCACTGGTTCACACGCACTTCCTCGCCGTAGCCTTTAGCTGTGATCAGGTTCGGATCCACGCCATGTTGGATCAAGTAGTTCACGGCGGCATTGGCGCGTGCATCGGAAAGCACGAGGTTATAGATATCTCCCCCTCTGCTGTCGGTGTGTGAACCCAGTTCGAAGCTCATGTTCGGGTTACTCGTGAAGATACCCACGAGCTTATCCAGTTCGGTAGCCGCATCTGGACGGATGTCGTATTTGTCGTAGTCGTAATAAATGTTGTTGATGGCGATGGCCTCACCAATACGCAAGGGTGTCATATGGATCTCGGTATACAGGGTATCGCTTTTCGAGAGGCCTTTGGTGCTGACGGTGGAGGTTGTAGTAAGCATATCGCCATGCGATATGCGAATGGCGTACTCGGTATTCGGCTTGAGCGGGGTGCCGAATTTTCCATTTGGGCCGGTCATGAACAACTGTTCCTCGCCTGTTTCCAACTCTTTAAGCCGGACCTCTGTATGTGGAAGGAATTTTTCGCCATCATCCATCACCACACCATCCAGGTAGAAAACAGGATCGGGCATGATGAACGAGTAGACCTGGTCCGTTCCATCCCGATCGCTGCTGAGGTAGCCTGCTTTGGACGTGCTATCCAACACGAAGGAGAAGTCATCTTTTGGTGTGTTGATCGGTGCGTTCATATTCAACGGGTCGCTCCATCGGCCGTTCTGCTGGTGGGTTTCAAAGATGTCCAATCCACCCATGTTCGCATGCGCCGAACTGGAGAAGTAGAGCGAGTTCCCGTTGATGGTCGGGAAGAGTTCGTTCCCTGCTGTATTCACTGCAGGGCCCAGGTTCATGGGCTCTCCCCAACCGGTTCCTTTATCCTGGCAACTCCAGATGTCCGATCCACCATATCCTCCGGGTCGATCGCTGGCGAAATAGAGGGTGCGGCCATCGGTGTCAAGTGCAGGATGTCCCGTGGACCACTCCTCGCTGTTGTAAGTAAAAGCATGTAGATCGCTCCATTTGCCAGTGCTATCGAGCTTGGCTCGGAACAGTTTCAGATGGCTCGTGTTCCGATCGTCCTTCTGGAGTTTGCGCTGCAAGTAATTACTCCGTGTGAAGAACAAGGTCCGTCCGTCCTGCCCCAGTACTGCTGGCCCATCGTGGTATGGACCATTTATGGAGCCGGGAAGTGGTTCGGCCTCGATCCAGGTCACGATGGTCTTGGATGCGCAGAAGTAGAGGTCCAGGAACGAGCGCTCGTTCCATGGGTTGCCCTTCGGGTCACGTAATTCGCGTTCGCCGGCTACGATGATCCCGTTCTTGTAGGGTATGCTGCCGAAGGCGGTTGCGATACCCGGCAGGGTAAGGCGGTTCACCAAGAAGCGGCCACTATCCGCATAGAAGGTTTTGTAGCCCAAGCTGGATTCATACAGGTCCAGTGCGCGGCCATTCTCCGGTGTTTGCTGAAGCACTCGAAAGAATAGATCGGTCGCCCGCTCGTGCTGTCCCAAGGCCAGCAGCACTTCACCGAACACCAAGGCCGTATCACCACTCAGCTCATGGGCTTTTTCCATCACGGTATAATTGGCGTGGGCTTGGTCCAGGGCATTGTGTTTGCGATACGATCCCGCAAGCCGCGCTCGTGCGCCACGGTTTTCGGTCTTGGCAAGTACACGTTCGTACAAACGCTCGGCTTTGGGGTATTGCATCAGGTCGTAGGCCTCGTCGGCCTGTTGTAAGCGCACCGCCGTACATCCGGTGCTAAGGACCAGCGCAACGAGAAGGAAATGGGATATATGGCGCGTCATGGTCATCAGAAGTAGCGTGGTGTCTTGATGCGGATCGGGTCCCTGCCGAAGTCCATACCCAGCATCACCTCATGGCTGCCGTTGTTATAGTTCCGCAACTTGGAGGTCGTCATGTCATACGCATAGCCGATGCGCAGCAAGGGGCTTATCTGGTATTCCAACATGCCCACGATGGCATCGCCGGTGCGATAGCCCACACCCACCCAAACGCGTTCGCGGTATAGCACGTTGCAATTCACATCAGCCTCCACGGGGGCGGCTGGCGTGTATTTGATCATGGTGCTCGGCTTGAAGTCCAAGGATTCGTTCAACCGGAAAACCTTGCCTGCATGCAGGTAGAAGTGCTGGGTGAAATAGTGGTCCAGAGCTGTGCCCGCGTTCATGGAGATCTTGCCGTCCGCCGCATAAATGGTCGGCACGGAAACGCCTACGTAGGCCGTAGCGCTGTACCAGTACATCCCAAATCCGAACTTGCCCACTGGTTTGTTCGAGATGTTGCCTTGGAACACTTGGTCATTCGCATCCCAGTAAGTTAGCTCGCTCAGTCGTGCGGAATAGAGGGAGACACCGGCTCGTAGACCAAAAGCCAGTTTGCTGGTCTCGTTCACACGGATGTGGTAAGCATAGTGTCCGGAGATGTCCAGGTCACGGCTAACGCCGATCTGATCATGTACGATGGAGAGTCCGGCACCCATTTTCCCTTTCATCAGGGGGGCGTCCACGGCCATCATGCTGGTCTGGGGTGCGCCATCCATCTGCGTCCACTGCGTGCGGTGCAGAAGGCTGCTGCTCATGTATCCGTGGCTGCCCGCATAAGCCGGGTTCAGGAAGAGTTGGTTGAACATGTACTGGCTAACCATCACCTCCTGCTGCGCAAGTGCAGTGGAGAGGTAGCCTGCGGCCAGGGCCGGAAGCAGGATCCACCTTAAGGCGGGAACGATGTTGCGGAGAGGCTTCATGGCGTTGGATCGTTGGGCATCAGCGGCGTAGGTCCACATAGCCCTGTAGGGTGCGCATGCCGTCGTTTATACTCAGGATAATGAAGTAGGTTCCATTCGGGAGCTGTTCGCCCTGGTTGCTGGATCCTGCCCATTCGTTCTTGTAGTTCGGTTGCTCGTAGACCACATTACCCCAGCGGTTCAGTACGGTCAGCAGGTTCTTGGAGTAACCTTCTATGCCGCGCACCACGAAGAACTCGTTGGAACCATCACCGTTCGGGCTGAAACCGGTAGGCATTTCCAGGTCGATGCTCTCCGTCAGGGTCACCTCCAGCGAAGCGGAACAACCGCTCGCGTCGGTCACCAACAGGATGTAAGTGCCGGCGGTCAATCCGCTGATACTTTCAGTGGTTGCACCATTGGACCAGTCGAAGACGTAGGGTGAAGCACCGCCGCTCACAGCCGTTGTGATGCTGCCGTCACTGGCACCGTAACCGCTCACGTTGTAGCCTCCTTCGAAGGTGGAAACCAGCGTATCGATCGCAATAGCCGTTGGCTGCTGGATCGTGAAGTCGTCGCTGTAGGTGCATCCAACACCATCGGTAATAGTGACCGTGTAGGTACCTGCTGCAACGCCGCTGAGGTCTTCGGTCGTGGAACCATTGCTCCAACTGAAGCTGAAGGGCGCGGTGCCGCTGCTCACGGTCAGGTCCACACTGCCGGTCGCGCTTCCGAAGCAGTTATTGTCGCTCACGTTCGCACTCGTGTTCATGCCAGAGGAACCAGCGACCACAGCGCTCGCGTTGGCTACACAACCATTGGCATCGGTGACCACTACGTTGAACGTGCCGGGTGCAACGCCGCTCAGGTCCTCGGTGGTTCCGCTGTTGTCCCATACAAAGCCGAAAGGTGCGCTACCGCCCGTGACAGTGAGATCCACAGCGCCGTTGGATGTGGCACATGCCGC
>Ga0209490_10004491_pt1 | contig 12870 bp, 9 predicted proteins | sample MAT06_FD_187209 | JGI IMG/M metagenome (GOLD analysis project Ga0209490, IMG submission 187209) | Freshwater microbial communities from Lake Fryxell liftoff mats and glacier meltwater in Antarctica - MAT-06 (SPAdes) (version 2) | ecosystem: Environmental > Aquatic > Freshwater > Ice > Liftoff...
AGCGTCACATCACGTCGCATCACGTCGCATTACATGACGTCACGTCACACCACGTCACACCACGTCACACCACGTCACACCACGTCACACCACGTCACACCACGTCACACCACGTCACACCACGTCCATTGCATTGCACGGGGTGATGTCGTAAACTCCACACTGCGAATCAGACCGACGTATAGCCGCCGTCAATGAGGTAGTACCCGCCAGTCATGAATGACGCTTCGTCTGACAGCAGGAAGGCGACGAGCGGCGCTACTTCGTCTGGCCTGCCCAGACGTCCGAGCGGATGGCGAGCGATCAGCGCGGCGCGAAACTCATCCGGTAAGTTTCCCAGCAGTGGCGTGTCGATGTACGCCGGACCGACGCAGTTGACGCGCAACCCCTGCGCGGCGTACTCCGCAGCCGCGTTCCTGGTCAATCCTACGACACCGTGCTTGGCGGCGGTGTAGGCGCCGTTGCCGATCGCTGCCACGGTGCCGTGTATGGATGCCATGTTCACGATTGCACACTTCGCACCGCCGACCTTGAGCATTGCGGGAATCTGATATCGCATACCGTACAGCACGCCATTCAGATTGACGTTGATGACTCGATCCCATTCCGCGAGATCCGTTTCGCCCACTGGTGCCTGCGCGCCACCGATGCCGGCATTGTTGATGGCGTAGTGCAGGGCGCCGTACGTGGAGAGGGCGTGCTGCACTACGTTCTGCGACTGCTCCGGTTTGGACACGTCCTGGGTAATCGCACTCGCCACGCCTCCGGCGTCTTCGATCTCCTTCGCCACACGCCTGGCGTCCTCGAGGTTGATGTCGGTGAGCACGACCTTCGCGCCCTTGGCCGCCAGCGATTTACCGATGGCTTCACCGAGTCCCGATCCGCCCCCGGTGACGAGTGCAACCTTGTCATTGAACGATCCCATGCACTGACTCCGCGGGAAGATGTGAAAAAATATCGGATTTTTTCGGGTACACCGTCATCGCGTGAAAGTTTGCGATCCGACCATGGGGTCCGACCATGGGGTCAGAGTCCTTGATCCCTGCCGACCATGGGGTCGACCATGGGGTCAGAGTCCTTGATCGACGTGGAGAAGCGCGCGCTTTTGCTCCCGTCTGCGTCCGACCATGGGGTCCGACCATGGGGTCAGAGTCCTTGATCCGACCATGGGGTCCGACCATGGGGTCAGAGTCCTTGATCGATTTGCAGAAGTGCGCGCTTTCGCTCCCATCTGCGTCGATTTGCGTCGCATCATTCCAGTCGGTCGCCACAGATTGTCGCCATGTCCCGCCACGCATCCATCCGATCGCCCGCAGCCCCTCGTCGCGATGCGCCTGAGCATTCGGAGCGCTGCTGATGGCGCGCTGGCCGCGCCTCGCGGCGCCGGACGTGCCCATGCACATCACGCAGCGCGGGAATAACCGGGCGTCCACATTTCTGTGCGAGCACGACTTTGCGCAGTATCGTGAGCTCCTTTTTGCGGCGAGTGCCTCGGAGGGGTGCGCGATCCATGCCTATGCGCTGATGACCAATCACGTGCATCTCCTGGTAACGCCACAGACGGCGACCGGAGCGTCTCGCATGATGCAGATACTTGGACGCATGTACGTCCGGTACCACAACGCCCGATACCGGCGCTCCGGCACGCTATGGGAGGGGCGATTCAAGTCGGCGCTCATCGACTCTTCTGCGTACTTTCTCGCCTGCAGCCGCTATATCGACCTCAACCCTGTCCGTGCGGCGATGGTCACGACACCAGAAGCCTACGAGTGGTCCAGCTTCGCGCAGCTCGCTCTGGGCATCCCCGACCCGCTCGTTGCATTTCATCCTGCGTATCTCGCCTTGGGTCGTACCGCGCCTGACCGGTGCCGCGCTTACCGCGCGTGGTGCGTTGATGCCGCAGCGGATGACGAACGCGACGCCATCCGTCACGCGACGCACGGCGGATCAGCGCTCGGCAGCGATGCCTTCAGGCAACGAATGGCGCAGCGGTTGCGCCGACGCGTGATCCGATTGCCGCGCGGCGGTGACCGACGGAGCGACGCAGCACGCAGCAGCGGATCGCCTGACTGAGAGGTGATCGCGTACATGCGCCAGTGCGCTGCCGATGCGTCGAGGACTGTGCCGTTATGATCGACCCCATCATCGCGGATGAACGATGCGATCAAGGACTCTGACCCCATGATCGGGAGCCTATGATCGATCAAGGACTCTGACCCCATGATCGGACCCCATGATCGCCGCCCGTCCCGCGCCGCGAATTGTCCCCAACATCGCACCACGAACACAGCTCGCAAAAAGCTGCGCTCGGTAGGCGGTTCGGATTGCCCTCATCCTTCCCGAACCGGCAGCCGCAAGTAGAATTGTTCTGATGAATCGTGCCGCGCCCGGCCATATCGCTGCGGACGGGTCTGTCGTAGGTCAGCACACCTCTTGACTCAGTAACCGAAACGATGACCCACGCTGAGCCTCAGTCGTCCAGTAGTTCAGCGCTGGCGGCCCTGAAATCCGCAACCCAGCACGAGCACGACGCCCTTGATGCGGCGCTCGATCTGCTGAACCCCGAGCTTGGAGCAGCTGCGTACCGTCACCATCTCGAGGCATTTTTCGGCTTTTATGCACCAACGGAGCAGGCGCTGGCAGGCTTCAGCGGGTGGACCGAGCATGGCATCGACTTCAGCGCACGATGCAAGGCGGAATCGCTGCGTGACGATCTCATCATTCTTGGTGTCGATCAACCAGATGCGCTGCCCATGTGCAAGACTCTGCCGTCACTGACAAGCCTTGGAGCTGCGTTTGGAAGTCTCTACGTGCTGGAAGGGGCCAGCCTCGGCGGGCAGATCATCAGCCGCCATGTGGCAAAGCACTTTGGCTACACGGCGACTCACGGGGCGAAGTTTTTCAACGGCTACGGCGCGCGAACCGGTGAAATGTGGATGACATTTCGCCGGTCAGTGGACGCGTACGGTGCCGAGCAGGGTCCGCGGGACGAGATGGTCGAAGGCGCTCTGGCGACGTTCGTGGCGTTCAGGGAATGGTGCGTGCCCGGGACAAAGGCGTGAGCGGCGAGCTGAGCGACGAGCGGCTGCCCTGGGACGGTCAGGCGTACAGCATCAAGCGATTCGGCACCACGATTACGAATTGCGACAGCGAACCGGTGCAGACGCCCGGCTGCATTCAGGGCCACGGTGCGCTGCTGGTGCTGCGGCCAGGCGATCTGACGATCGCGCAGGTCAGCGACAACAGCGGCGTGCTGCTCGGACAGCCGCCGGAGGCCCTGCTCGGCCAGCCGGTCGGTTGGGTCCTTGGCGAGGCCGGATCGGAGGTCTTGCGCCGGTTTCTCGCGCAGGAGCCTGTCGATCACAATCCGTTGTACGTGTTGACACATCCGGGCCACGACGGTGCGGCGCTCGATGTCACCGTGCACACCATCGACGGCGTCGTGGTTGTCGAGTTCGAGTCTACGGCTCACACCGCAGCCGACGGCCTCGATTACTTCTCGCTGATCAAGCACAGCGTTGCCCGGCTGCAAAGCACGTCGTCGCTGCAGGCGCTGGGCGACGCCGCGGCCGCTGAGATCCGCGCGCTGACTGGGCTGGACCGGGTGATGGTCTACAAGTTTCACGAGGACGGCCACGGCGAGGTGGTGGCCGAGAGCCGGCGTTCGGATCTGTCGCCGTGGCTCGGCCTGCACTATCCGGCTCAGGACATCCCTGAACCCGCGCGCGAGCTGCTTCGCCGCACCTGGATTAGGCCGTTGCGCGAGATCGGTGCGCCGCTGTCGGAGCTTGTGCCGCTGGCCCACCCCGACACCGGCCGGCCGCTGACGATGACCCACTGCGCTCTGCGCGGGCCGTCACTGATGCACACCGAGTACCTGCAGAACATGGGCGTGACCTCCGGCCTGACGCTGTCGATCCGCCGTGGCGAACAGCTGTGGGGCCTGATCGCCGGCCATCACTACACCGGTGCCTTCGATCTGCCCTACAACATGCGCGCCGCCTGCGAGCTGATCGCGCAGATCGTTTCGCTGCAGCACAAGGCGGCCGAGGATCGCGATTATCTGTCGCACCAGCTGCGGTTCGATGAAGTACGACAGCTGCTCGTCACGCAGGCGGTGCACGAAGGCAGCCTGTCGGCGATGGTGGACGGAACGCTGACCCTGCTCGATGCAATGGATGCACAGGGGGCAGCACTATTCCACGAGGAGCGCTGGTGGCGTATCGGGCAGACGCCCCCGGAAGACGAACTCGAGAGAATCGCCGACTGGCTGATCAAGCGACCTGATTTCGCGTCGTCCACCCAACCGCTGTTCGTCACCGACAGGTTGGGCGATCAGCTGCCGTCCAGCCCCGAACTGAGCGCCGTGGCCAGCGGGCTGCTGGCCCTGACGTTGTCGCAGCGAGGCCAGAATCTGATCCTGTGGTTCCGTCCCGAAACGCTGCGCACGATCGAATGGGGCGGCAATCCACACGACAAGCCCATGATACCGGGTCCGAACGGCCCCCGTCTGACGCCGCGTCGCAGCTTTGAACTCTTCACCGACTCGGTGCGCGGGCGATCGCTGCCTTGGCAGCAGTGGGAGATAGAGCTCGCACTGCGCTTCCGGCTGGTGGTCATGGAGCTGGTCATCAGCCGCGCCGAGGAGCTGACAGAACTGAATGCGGATCTGGCGCGGAGCAACGATGACCTCGACGCCTTCGCATATGTTGCCAGTCACGATCTGAAGGAGCCGCTGCGTGGCATGCACAAGTTCGCGCACCAGCTGGCAGACAGCGCCGCGCTCGCTGATCCGCAGGATGCGCAGCGCGTGGAAGGATTGATACGACTGACGTTGCGCATGGACAGTCTACTCGACTCACTGCTGCACTTTTCACGCGTCGGTCGTGTTGCCCTGGAACTTGAGGACGTCGATCTCGACGAGCTGGTGCATGAGTCACTGGAGATGGTGGTCGCGCGCCGAGGCGAGAATCCGAACGAGGTCGTGGTGGCGCCCGATCTGCCGCACATGCGCGCCGATCGCGTTCGGTTGCGCGAAGTATTCGTCAACCTGCTGTCCAACGCGTTCAAGTACAACGACAAGTCCACCGTCCGAATCGAGATCGGCTGGTATCCCCCGCACGCAGTCAGTCGGAAGCCACATTGGCCACCTGAAGTGACCCAGCATCCGATCTTTTACGTGAAGGACAACGGTATTGGTATCGAGATGCGCCATGCAGAACAGGTGTACAAGATGTTCAAGCGCCTGCATGGCCGCGACGAGTACGGCGGCGGAACAGGTGCCGGCCTCACCATCGTGAAGAAGCTGATCGAGCGGCATGGAGGCGCAGTCTGGTTCGACTCCGAGCCTGGCGTTGGCAGCACCTTCTACATTTCCTTAAGGTTATCGTGACCGCAACGCCGATATATCACAGCCCCGACCTGCCCATCTGCGTGCTCGTCGAAGACTCGGACGAGGATGCCGATACTGTCGCCGAAGCGTTTCGCCGTTGCGGCATTCCGGGTCGGTTGGAGCGCGTGACCAATGGCGACGAATGCCTGGCGCTGCTGCAGCGGGAGGGGCCGACGAAGCCGCCCGCGCTCGTGTTGATGGACCTCAGTACGCCCGGCATGGACGGTCGCGAGGCGCTGCGCCAGATCAAGGAAGACGGCAGGCTCAAATCCATTCCGGTTGTCGTCACCAGCGCGTCTGCGAATCCGCGCGACCTCGAGTTCTGCTACGGCGCCGGCGCCAATGCATATCACGTCAAGCCAGTGAGCCACCCACACCATCTGGACGCGATGACCAGGGTGCTGCAGTACTGGCTCGGCACCGTCACGCTGCCAGCATACCGCGCACCGACGGCATGAAAGGGCCGCCCTGGCGCATCGTCATCGCCGATGACAACCCTGACGACCGGCGTGAGATCCGGCGTCTGCTGCTGACCGGAAGCGAGTCGCGCTATGAATTCATGGAATGCGAATGCGCCGCCGAAGCGCTGCGACTGGTCATGGAATCGCCGACGCAGAAGCCCGACTGCCTGTTGCTCGACTTTTACATGCCCGATATGGATGCGCCGGAGTTGCTGCCGGCCCTGCTGGCGGCCGACGGTCTGACCGCCTGTCCGGTGTTGGTGATCACGGGGAGGGCCGACCCGAGCCACGGGCGCGAGGTATTGCGTCTTGGCGCACAGGATTTCATCGGCAAGGAGTGGCTAAGCGCTCCGGCCCTGTCGCGGGCAGTCGAGAACGCGATCGAACGCTGGATGATGGGACGCGAACTGCGCGCCGGTCGCCGTGCACTGGAGGTGCGGGAGCGCGAATTATCCACGTTGGCCGACAACACACCGGACCTCCTGACGCGCTTGGACCGCGTGCACCGGATTGTCTTCGTCAACGCCGCGGTGACGCGGGCCACTGGGCTGCCGGTGGAGGAAATTCTCGGTCGCACAATTCGCGAGCTGAGGATACCCGAACAACTCTGCGATCGATGGGAAGCCGCAGTGGCGCGGGTCCTTCAATACGGGACGACGGAGGATATGGAATTTACTTACGAAGGTCCCGCAGGACTGGCCCATTACGCATCGCGCCTCGTTCCCGAGTTCGAAGCCGACGGCCGGATATATCAGGTGCTTGGTGTCACCCGGGACATCACGCAGCTGCGCCGACAAGAATCGTCGGCGCGCGAGAGCGCGGAGCGTCTCCAGCTGGCGCTGGCGGCGGCGCAGGCCGGCGCGTGGTCCTGGGACATCCGCAGCGGTGCGATCGAATGGTCGGCGGAGAACTATGTGTTGTACGGCCAATCGCCGTCGCTCGGTCCGCCGTTGCACGGCGACTGGTTCTCGACGGTGCATCCCGACGATCGCGCCAACGTCGATCGCGCCATGCGGGACACATTGAGCCGTAAGGTGGCCGAGTTCCGCGCCGAGTTCCGCGTGCTTTGGGCCGACGGAGACATGCGATGGATCCTCGGCATCGGTAAAGCGGAGTTCGATGAAGCGGGTGAGGCGGTACGAATGATTGGCATCAACCTCGACATTCATGATCGGAAGCGGATCGAGAAAGCGCTGCAGGACGAGGACCGACGCAAGGACGAGTTTCTGGCCACGCTGTCTCACGAACTGCGGAACCCGCTCGCGCCTCTGACGACTGGGCTCGAAGTGCTCAGGCTGGCACCGGCGGGGGCGGCCGTGGCGGTTTCCGCGCTGGGGGTGATGGAGCGGCAGCTTACCCATCTGGTACGGCTGGTGGACGACTTGATGGATGTCTCCCGGATCCGCAGCGGCAAGATCGAGATGAAGGTCGAGGTGGTGTCGATCGGAGACGTGGTACGGCAAGCCGTCGAGGCCTGCCAGCCGCTCATCGAAAAGGCGCTGCAACGGCTGGACGTGGTGGTGGAGCCAACGCACATCACGGTCACTGGCGACGAGATGCGCCTCACCCAGGTCCTGACGAACGTCCTGAGCAACGCGGCCAAGTACACGGCCAACGGCGGCCACATTCTTTTGCAGGCGGGCATCGAAGACGGGCAGGTGCTCCTGCGCGTCGTTGATGACGGAGTTGGCATCGCGCCCGCGATGCTGTCCGAGGTGTTCGAGCTCTTCGCACAGGTTGACACCAGTCGGCATCGCGCAGGCGGTGGTCTCGGCATCGGCCTGTCGCTGGTACGCAAGCTGGTGACGCTGCATGGAGGGACAGTGCTCTGCGACAGCCGTGGGCTCGGCCTCGGTACCACGGTCGAGATTCGCCTGCCACTGCTGATGTCGGGCGAGGCCGACGTCATCGTCAACGCCGACCCGGCGCCGCAGGTCGTCACGGTCATCAACGAGGACATCGTGCCCGGGGATGCGGTGCGCCGTGTTCTGCTCATCGACGACAACGTCGACGGCGCCGAAACGATGGCGTCCATGCTGCGCCTGAACGGCTATCAGGTCTGGACTGCGTACGACGGCGACGCTGGGCTGACGGCAGCGATGGCGGTGCGACCGGCGTCGATCGTGGTGGACATCGGATTGCCGATCATTGACGGCTACGGCGTGGCGCGCCGCGTGCGCCTGGAGCCGAGCCTGCGCAACGTGCGGCTGATTGCGCTCACCGGCTGGGGCAGCGCGCGCGATCAGGGCCTCGCGCTGGCGGCGGGTTTTGACGTCCACTGCACCAAGCCTGTGGACCTGAAGGCTCTGGCCAAGCTGCTGAGAACAGCGCCACCCGTTTCACGAGACGCGCATGTAGCTCCGGGCTGAGGCGCGCTCGGTTGCCCGGACCATGGGGTCGGACCATGGGGTCAGGGTCCTTGATCTCGGACCATGGGGTCAGAGTCCTTGATCGGACCATGGGGTCAGAGTCCTTGATCGGACCATGGGGTCGGACCATGGGGTCAGAGTCCTTGATCGAGGTCTAGCGACGACTCCCGCCCCGGCTCAGGCGCCCACTACTTCGCCGCGTATCGGATCGGCGATCGTGGTCGCATCCTCACGCGCACCGGCATCGTCTTTGAGGCTGGCCATCTCGATGACCTGGCGGAAACGCACATCCTCGTTCTTCATGCGCGAGAAGGCGTGGTCGATATCCTGCATCCGGATCTTCTCGATCCGCGGGCGAATGCCATGAGTGGCCGACAGGTCGAGGATCTCCTGCGTATCGGCAACGCCGCCAATCAGCGATCCCGCCAGCGTCACATGCTGGAAGACCATGGTTGCGGAATCGACATTGTCGAAGCCGAGAAAGTTGCCGACCACGGCAATCGCGCCCTTGGGTGCGACGAGGGCGAGGTAGGGATTGATATCATGCTTGTACGGGATGGTGTTGACGATCAGATCCATGCTCTGCGCGTGTCGCTTCAGCGCGTCCTCGTCATCCATCATGATCACCTCGTCCGCACCCAGACTTTTGATCGCCTCTTCCTTCTCCGGGCTGGTGGTCAATGCCACGACTCGGGCTCCAAGCATCTTGCCGATCTGGACTGCCATATGGCCCAATCCGCCAACACCGGCAACACCAAGGACCTGCCCTTTCTTGAGCCCGAAATATTTCATCGGCCGATAAGTAGTAATGCCCGCGCACAGAATCGGTGCGGCCTCGGCCGGATCGATGACATCGGGGATGGACAGGACGAATTCCTGTCGTACGACGATACTGGTCGAATAGCCGCCGTACGTATTCGTACCATCAGGCTTCTTGGGACCGTTGTAGGTGAGTGTGCAGCTCTTGGGACCGGTGCAGAATTGCTCGTCGCCCATCTTGCACTGACTGCATTGCTGGCAGCTGTTGACCATGCAACCGACGCCGACGATGTCGCCCTCGGTAAACCTGGTCACGCCAGCGCCAACCCTGGAAACGGTGCCGACCACTTCATGACCTGGCACGCACGGCCAGACGGAATTGCTCCAATCATCGTTCACCTGGTGAAGATCCGAATGGCAAACGCCGCAATGCGTGATGTCGATCGCCACTTCTCCCGCTTGCGGATCAATGCGATTGAACGTCATGGGAATCATGCGGGCGCCCGCCGAGGGCGCGCCAAAGGAGAGAACTTTCATGTATAGGCTCCGTAATACGGTTGCGTTGCTGCACAGTGCGTTGTGCGCGACGATTCCGAACGAGTGCAATTGCCGTACCTGATGGCGTTGTACTCGCCACACGTTGCTTGGTGCATGCAATCAGCATCGTAAAGCGAATCTGCTGAGCGCGACCTGGTGTGACTTCCGCACCGCCTCCGCGGCGGCGTATTGCGGACGATGGGGTCTGCGCACCATGGGGTCTGCGCATCATGGGGTCAGAGTCCTTGATCGCTTGGACCATGGGGTCAGAGTCCTTGATCGCTCGAGCGTTCATGGACTCTGACCTCATGATTCGAGATCCCATGCACCGATCAGGCAAGGCGCGCGGCGTAGTGACTCATGCGACAGATGCTTGACACTCACCGATCACGTCGGCAAGGTTATGTCCTGCCCCGCCCCGCCGACAGCAACGCCGACCACTCAGGAACCGTGAATAGCACCGTCAAGCCACCTGCCGTCAGGAACACCCTTGCCGCCTGCCTGCTGCTTCTCTGCGCCTGCAGTGCCGACGGCGCGACTCCGCCAGTAGATGACCGCCCGGCTTTGACTGGCGGAGAGCGGTACATGACCGACGTGATCGCCATCATGCAAGCCAATTCGATCAATCGGCTCACGATCAACTGGCAAGGTTTCCGGACGCGCGTGCTCGCCGCAGCGGCGGGCACGACATCGGAAGCGCAGACCGAAGTCGCGATGCGGCTCGCCGTTCAGCTGCTCGGTGACGGGCACAGCTTTTTCCGCTTCGCCGATGGCCGCTCCGTCAGTGCGCCGCTCCGTACATGCAGTGCGCCACCCGTGACAGCGCCGGTCCTGCCTAACGATATCGGATACGTTCAAATCGTTGGGTTCTCCGGCAGCGTCGGCGAGGGGAATGCGATTGCGACGGCGTTCCACGTGCAGATCCAGCAAAGCGACACCACGCCCAAGGCGGGCTGGATCGTCGATCTTCGCGGAAACCTGGGCGGAAACATGTGGCCCATGCTGGCCAGCGTCGGCCCGATTCTGGGTGAGGGTGTCGCTGGCCACTTCATCGATCCGGTCAACCAGACCACCGTCTGGGCCTATAGAGACGGCGCGGCGCTGCTGGAGGGGCGTACGCTTGCCATCGCCAGCAACCCGTACCGCCTCAGGCAGGCCAATCCACGCGTCGCCGTGCTTCTCGACGACCTCGTCGCCAGCTCGGGCGAGGCGATCGCCGTTGCGTTCAAGGCGCGGCCGAACACCCGCTTCTTTGGCGGCGCAACCTGCGGGGTCTCGACTGCCAATACCGGTTTCCCGATCGGCACCGGTTTGTTGGGCCTGACAATTTCCACCATGGCCGATCGCACCAAGGCACCCTACGGTGGGCGCATTCTGCCGGACGAGGAGCTGACTGGTGAAGCGACGACAGCGAGGGCCGTTGCCTGGCTGCGCTCGGGGCGGTGACGTACCAGGCGCTGGCGGCTGCACGTGCCGCGATAAGCTCCAATTTCAGACCATGGGGTCAGAGTCCTTGATCGCTCAGACCATGGGGTCGACCATGGGGTCAGAGTCCTTGATCGCTCGAGCGTTCTTCGACTCGGCCCCACGGTCCGGAGATTTCATGGACTCTGACCCCATGAACAATGACCCCATGAACCGGGGAGATTTCAAGGACTCTGACCCCATGAACCGGACCCCATGATCCGGGGAGATTTCAAGGACTCTGACCCCATGATCGGACCCCATGATCCGGGACCCCATCAATTGCGTCGATCACACGCTCGTCGAACACCTCTATGAGACGCATCTCGTCCCCGGCCAGCGATCAAGTCCGCAGGCGCGGTACCGCGGGAGAGATCATGCAGCGCAGCGCTTAGCGGCCGCAGCCGATCACTCGTGCGCCTATTCGCGCAGCCGCTCACCCTCGCTCTTCTGCCGCGAGAGCACGGCGTCCTGGTTGAGGCCGAGGTCGTCCTGCACCGCTGGGGATGAGTCCTTTGGCGCGAGCCCGACGCGCATCCGTAAATCACGCCACACGAGCTTCGCGACGGCCCAGCGATGCTTTGGTGGCTCGTAGCCGAATGCGCGCCACTGCCCCGGCGTCACCTTTCCCTTCGCGCCGACGTGCGCAGCGAAGCGGTTCGTCCACGCGTCGAATGCGCCCATGAACTCCGACTCGCGCACCATGTCCTCGGACTGGTTGTCGCTGTACGGAAGCCCCTTGCCGGTGGTGCAGTACGCCCAGAGTTCGTCGGGCACCTCGATCCCGGAATAACGCGACTGCCAGACGAGCGGCGCGTACGCGTCGCGAGCGTCAGCGAACGGCTCCTTCCCGGGTTCAAACCACTCTTTGTGCCGCAGATTTTTGGGGCGCCCGCTGTCGTCCATCTCGTCGCCACCTTCGTCGCCGTAGCAGAAGAAGCCCGCAGTGCGCCCCTCGAGATGGTTGACGTTCAGCGCCTCCCACTCCGGCGAGTGCTCCAGCTTCATCGCCATCTCGGGATTCTTGTGGTCGATGAGCGACTCGCGCGGATTACCGCCGTTCATGCACACGAGGCGGTCGAACAGGAGCTTGAGATTCGAGCTCGGACCATACCAGTTGTGCGGACCGATGATCGCCCACGCGTCAGCCAGGTCGAGCCGCGCATACAGGTCCATGTCCCACAGGAGGTCCGGTTCGGCGTCGTCTCCCTTTGTGTAGCAGTTGCACGGCCAGCAGCAGAGCGCCATCGAGGTCGAGACGCAGGCGTTGCAGCTCTGGATACGCGCTCGGCCATACACATTTCCGAGGTCTTCGTAGTCGATTTCCCATTCCTGCGGCAGCTTCTCGGCCATGCGCAGCATCAGCGTGCGCGACTTGGAGTCCACGCCTGGGCAGTTGTACTGTCGACGTCCTGAACCCGAGATGATGAGTACACGGAACGGGCGTTCGCTCGTGGGCAGGCTGCCGTTCTCGTCGTTCGGCTTCATGCAGATACTCCGTTGAGATGCGTGGGGCGAGTGTGGGTACGCCACGATTGAGCGGCATACTTTCCCTTCGCATGTCGCGCGCCATCGATTGGCGCCGCGCGGTCACGCCGCTGAGATCGTGGCGCGCCATCGATAGGCGCCGCGCGGTCGCGCCGCCGAGATCGTAGGGCGCGCCATCGATAGGCGCCGCGCGGTCACGCCGCGGAGATCATGTCGCGCGCCATCGATAGGCGCGGGTAACGCGGTCACGCCGCAGAGATTGTTCAGCGCGTGACACCTCCTCGGCGCGTCCCGCTCGCTGCGCGTTTGTGCGCGGGTGTGACGAACCGCGCCACGATTGCCAGCGCTCCGTCCACCAGCATCGCAAGCGCCGCCGCGGGGAGTGCGCCCGACAAGACCA
>Ga0209490_10004493_pt1 | contig 12862 bp, 9 predicted proteins | sample MAT06_FD_187209 | JGI IMG/M metagenome (GOLD analysis project Ga0209490, IMG submission 187209) | Freshwater microbial communities from Lake Fryxell liftoff mats and glacier meltwater in Antarctica - MAT-06 (SPAdes) (version 2) | ecosystem: Environmental > Aquatic > Freshwater > Ice > Liftoff...
CTGCCAATCGAGCTACGGTCTCCGGCAACATATTCTGGCCTGTGCGACCGGGGATGTTATATAACATTATAGACAATTCTGGAGCAGATTGCGCGATCGCCCGAAAATGATTGTACAAACCTTCTTGTGGCGGCTTGTTGTAATAAGGAACGACCTGCAAACAACCGTCTAACCCGAGTTTAGCTGCTTTTTTGGTAGCTGCGACTGCTTCTGAAGTAGAATTCGATCCGGCTCCTGCTATTACCAAGGCTTTACCGGCTACTGCCTTTTGCACCACCTGAAATAATTCGTACTCTTCATCCCAGCTCATAGTGGGAGACTCGCCCGTAGTTCCGCACACTACTAAGCTATCCGTACCGCGATCGGCTAAATGAACTGCCAATTGTTCTGCTACCGCATAGTTAACGCTGCCGTCTTCCTTAAACGGCGTAATCATTGCAGTCAGAACCCGTCCAAACTTTACCACACTTTCTCCGATTTTAGACTTGTGATTTTGATTTTAAATTTTTGATTTCAGATCAAAGGTTTATCTAAAATCCGCATTTCAATCGCCAAATTGCCAGCGTCACCGCTAATTATAAGCAGCCTGCGCTTTGATTCGCAGCAAATCTTTGTCTGCTAGCAACTCGGCTATCTGCACCGCATTTAAAGCAGCCCCTTTGCGAATTTGATCGCCGCACAGCCACATCTCCAACCCGCAGGGGTGAGAAATATCTTGGCGAATCCTGCCGACTAATACCTCATCCTTACCGCTGGCCTCTGCCGGCATCGGAAAATAATTAGCTTGCCAGTCTTCTACCAGCTTAACCCCGATCGCCTGCTTTAAGATTTCCCTGGCCTCGATCGGGCTAAAAGGCTCTTCAAACTCCAGATTAATCGCTTCGGAATGGGCGCGCAGTACGGGAACCCGCACACAAGTTGCAGTAATTTTAATCTCGTCCGTCCCAAATATCTTCCGAGTTTCGTTGACCATTTTCATCTCTTCCTCACAATACCCCAAATCGTTAATCGGCGTATTGTGCGGAAACAAGTTAAAAGCTAAGGGGTAGGGAAATATCTCTGTTTTGGGAGTTTCCCCTGCCAAAATTGCTCTGGCTTGATCTTTCATTTCCTCCATTGCCCTCGCGCCCGCGCCGCTGGCAGACTGGTAAGTCGCCACAACTATGCGCTTGACTGGCCTAACTTTGTGAAGTGGCCAAACGGCAACTGCCATCAAAATCGTCGTGCAGTTGGGATTAGCAATGATACCTCGGTGAGCTGCCGCCGCTTGGGGATTGACTTCGGGAACCACTAGCGGTACGGTCGCATCCATACGGAAAGCGCTGGAATTGTCGATTACCACGGCCCCGGCGGCAACTGCTTGCGGTGCCCAGAGTTTAGATGCAGAGCCGCCTGCTGAGGCGAGCACTAGATCTACGTTATCAAACGATCGCTCTCCCACTGCTTCGACCCGCAGCATTTCGCCGCCAAAAGGCAATTTTGAACCGGCAGAACGTTCCGAAGCCAGCAGCTTCAGGTCAGAAATCGGAAAACTCCGGCTGTGCAGGAGTTCTAGCAACTCGGCACCGACTGCGCCGGTGGCTCCTAAAATGGCAACTCGATAGGATTGAGACAAATTAATTTCCTCCGCAAATTATATTCTAAACATCGAAATCTAAAATTTAAATAACCGCAATAGTCAATATTAAACTTAATTAATCTTATGCGACATCAAGAGCGTGAGAGGATGGCAAGGGTGCAGTTAACCGGAGCGGTCGATCGTACTCAATCCCACCTTAGCATCTTTCGTCGTTAGCGAAGCTTGCAGAAGAGGATCGCCCCGTGCCAATCCGTATCCTTCTGCGAGCAGGCACGTCCTTTGACTTCTACTGGCCGCCGGAAACATTGACATCAGACGGCGATATATGCTATGGTGCATCGGCAATTGGTGGACTTAACCTCCACATTCCTAGCAGCAAGAGCTAGTATCCTCAAACTAAAACTATTTGGCAAAAGCCAAAAAAGTAGCCGGTCACGACTTACAGTCTCATCCGGTAGAGGTGTTTGTAGTTGTGCCGCTACAAGTCAAAGCGTACCAAATTAAAATGCAGGCAAAGTCAGATTTGTATGTATTTTATTACTATTGTTAAATATCAAAAAAAAGCCGATGAAAGTAACCCAGGAAAAACTTCCAGCTAGCCAAATTGGTCTGGAAATCGAAGTGCCATCAGAAAAGTCAAAACAAGCCTATGAGCAAGTAATTAAACAATTTGCTCGCGAGGTCAATATTCCTGGGTTCCGCAAAGGCAAAGTTCCCCGCCAAGTTTTGCTACAGCGCCTGGGCCAGACTCGCTTGAAGGCGACAGCTTTGGAAAATTTGATTAATGATTCTCTGCAAAAAGCCCTCGAACAAGAAAAAATTCAGGCTATTGGCAGTTTTGAACTGAGCATTGAGTTTGAAGAGTTACTAGCTAAGTTCGATCCAGAACAGACTTTGACTTTTACAGCTAAGGTTGACGTAAAACCAGAAGTCAAAATGGGGCAGTACACGGGATTGCAGCTTCAAGCAGAAGAAGCTAAGTATGATGAGGCTCAGGTGGATGAGGTATTGGCAAAATATCGATCGGACAAAGCTACTTTAATCCCCGTAGAAGGCCGCCCAGCTCAATTAGGAGACATGGCTTTGGTTGATTTCGCCGGCAAATTTGCTGACGCACCCGAAGGCGAAACTCCCGCAGAAATTCCCGGCGGCGATGCCCAAGACTTTCAAGTAGAATTGTCGGAAAATCAGTTTGTACCAGGCTTTATTCAAGGCATGATCGGGATGAATTCGGGAGAAACTAGAGAAGTTTCTGTCCAGTTCCCCGATGAGTACAGTAGTGAAGAATTGGCGGGAAAACCAGCAGTATTTACGATTACCCTGAAAGAACTTAAGGAAAAAGAATTGCCGGAGTTGGACGATGACTTCGCTCAAGAAGTCAGCGAATTTGAGACTTTAGCAGAACTGCGCCAATCCCTGGAAACTCGGTTTAAAGCAGACCAAGAAAATAAGACATCTGCTAACAAGGAAAAAGCTATATCAGCAGCACTGGTACAGCTAATAGAAGTCGAAATTCCCGAAACAATGCTCGATCGCGAAATCGATTATTTGCTGAACCAACAAGCGGTTCAGTTGAAAAACTACGGCATAGATATCAACCAACTGTTTACCGAAGAAAACATGGGCCCGATGCGGGAACGCTCTCGTCCAGAAGCAGTCGATCGACTTAAGCAGTCTCTAGCTCTGGCAGAAGTAGCCAAGCTGGAATCCTTATCTGTTGAGACAGAAGAAGTAGTAGAAGAAGTAGCAAGAGTCAGAAAGCAATTTCCTAAAGGAGATTTTGACCCTCTAAAATTGATGGAATTTGTAGAAGAAGACTTGCTCAAACAAAAAACCCTGAAATGGTTGGAGGAAAAAGGTACGATCGAACTTCTACCTGAAGGCTCTCTGACTCCCAAGGAAGAAGAAGAATCAGCAGCAGAAGACGCTGAAGTTTCTGGAGAAGAAGCAGCCACGAGCGTTGTTGATGTGGAAGTTGTAGGCGAAGAGTAAAACTAGAGGTTCGCTACCAACAACTACAAGTGTAGGGTGCGCTTAGCAAGCACCGATTGGTACCAACAAGCACGTCAAACGTAGTCATAGATAGTTGTTTGATGATCGGGCCCAGATCCCCCCTTAGCTTGCCCCCTACTCCCCCTTAATAAGGGGGGGACAAGAAGCACTCAAAGTCCCCCTTGCTTTCGGGGGATGCGAGGGGGATCTGGCAAGAGGCGGTAAACGAGATTTATCAACTTTTAAGCTTAAGTTGACACCAATGCTGCGCACCTGATGCTTGCTAAAACAGGGCTGGCGCGCGGGGGTTAGAAACCCGGTTTCTATTTAGATGCCTCGCCACCAAACCAAGATTTTGCCCAGAAACCGGGTTTAGGTTCGCGCGCACTAGAAACAGCCATGATTTGCAAGTAAGTCTTTTAACTCATTCACTCCGCCAGCGTTGGGCCAAGCAAAAAGCAATCTCACCCACCCATTCACTCCCCATTCCCCCCATCTGGGTTGAGAAGAGGCATAATAGTTATAAGCTGTCGGCTTAATTTCAAGCTTTCATCAGCAGCAAATTGTCTAGTATCCTTGACTGGTGTCTTATGGTTGTATCTCAATCTTCCAATTACCTAATTACGAGCTATAACGATTTTGATGTCAGCTCTAGTCCCAGCAATGTAGTGCCGATGGTACTAGAACAGTCGGGGATGGGCGAGCGGGCATTTGACATTTACTCGCGCTTGCTGCGGGATCGAATCGTGTTTTTAGGAACTCCCGTCACCGACGAAGTGGCTGACTCGATAGTCGCTCAGCTACTATACTTAGATGCCGAAGACCCAGAAAAAGATGTCCAAATGTACATCAATTCCCCCGGTGGCTCGGTGACGGCAGGCATGGCAATTTATGATACGATGCAGCAAATTCGCCCAGATGTGGTGACGATTTGTTACGGTTTGGCAGCGAGTATGGGCGCATTTCTGCTGACAGCAGGAGCCCACGGTAAGCGGATGTCTCTTCCGAGTTCCCGGATTATGATCCACCAGCCTCTCGGAGGCGCTCAAGGTCAAGCAGTAGATATTGAGATTCAAGCCAAAGAAATCCTTTATCATAAGCGTAAGCTGAATGAACTGCTAGGGCATCACACAGGTCAACCGATCGACAAATTAGAGGCGGATACTGAGCGCGACTTTTTTATGTCAGCCGATGAAGCCAAAGATTACGGATTGGTCGATCGAGTTATCGAAAAAGAAAACCTTCCGGCTGCGGGAGAAAATGTCACTGCACTGAAATAAGAGGCTGTTATGTCTAAGTACGACTCCCATCTAAAATGTTCGTTTTGTGGCAAGTCTCAAGAGCAAGTTCGCAAGTTAATCGCAGGCCCAGGGGTCTACATCTGCGACGAATGCGTTGACTTGTGCAATGAAATTTTAGATGAGGAGTTGTTTGATTCGAGTACAGTGCCGGCGGCAACGGCTCCGAAGCAGGAAACGACGCAAAAACGCCGCGCTACCTCGGGCAAAAGTATGTCGATGAGCCAAATTCCCAAGCCCAGGGAAATTAAAAGTTACCTCGACGAAAACGTGATTGGCCAAAATGAGGCGAAAAAGGTACTATCAGTCGCTGTTTACAACCACTACAAGCGTCTGAGCTTTATCCATGCCAAAAATAGCGGCAAGCACCCGCCGGAAGAAGTAGAACTGCAAAAATCGAATATTTTGTTGATCGGGCCGACGGGCTGCGGCAAAACGCTGCTGGCTCAGACTTTAGCCGAGATGCTAGACGTGCCGTTTGCGGTGGCTGACGCGACGACGCTGACCGAAGCGGGCTACGTTGGCGAGGATGTGGAAAATATTTTGCTGCGACTGCTGCAAGTGGCAGATATGGATGTCGAAGAGGCGCAGCGCGGAATTATTTATATTGATGAAATTGACAAAATTGCCCGCAAGAGCGAAAATCCTTCGATTACGCGGGATGTTTCGGGGGAAGGAGTGCAGCAGGCGCTGTTAAAAATGCTGGAAGGGACGATCGCCAATGTACCTCCCCAAGGCGGCCGCAAGCATCCCTATCAAGACTGTATCCAAATTGATACCAGCAATATCATGTTTATTTGCGGCGGCGCTTTTGTCGGTCTGGAGAAAGTGATCGAGCAAAGAACTGGTAAAAAGTCAATGGGTTTTATTCAGCCCGGAGAAGGTCAGCCGAAGGAAAAGCGGGCTGCTGATGTACTCAAGCAACTGGAACCCGATGATTTGGTGAAATTTGGGATGATTCCTGAGTTTATCGGGCGGGTGCCTGTGGCGGCGGTATTAGATCCGCTGGATGAGCAAACGCTGATGGCGATTTTGACTGAGCCGCGCAATGCCTTGGCTAAGCAGTATCAAAAGCTGCTAAAGATGGATAATGTGCAGTTGGACTTTGATGCGGATGCGATTCGGGCGATCGCCCAGGAAGCATATCGCCGCAAAACTGGAGCGCGGGCGCTGCGGGGAATTGTTGAAGAATTGATGTTGGATGTGATGTACGAGTTGCCGTCGCGCAAGGATGTTGCCCGGTGTATGATTACTAAGGAAATGGTCGAGAAGCGATCGACTGCTGAGTTGTTGGTGCTTCCGTCTTCTTTACCTAAGCCAGAGTCAGCTTAAAAGTAGATATTCACAATCACTAGGTGACTCTAATTCAACCTAAAACTTTTAGGGTATTAAGAAACCTGGAAGGGCGGCCACTCTTAGCAGCGCCCCTACTACAAAAACCGGGTTTCTCGGTTTTTTTTAGTGATCTACTTACCAATCTATAAAATCATCCTCACCTAACTCAGAAGATAACTCGGGAAAATCCGGTTCAGATTCCAATCTAAAAGTTTCCGACTCCCAAATCTCTAAGTCATCCGACAAATCGACTACTTCCCCCTCAAACCTATCAGCCAATTGCCTAGCCGAATTTGCGACATTTCGCGCGTCATCACGCACAGCTACAACCTGATCTTTAGAGTCATTCTGAGAGTCTGTAGAGCCGTTGGTCGGCGAAGTTGAGCAATTTCAGGCACATTAGCGGCGGTATTTTCAGCCGCTGAAGAGTCTTTTTACTCTTCTCCAACCTTCCCAAAAAAATCATCGGGAATCTCAGAACCCGCAGACTATGGAATCATCTTCATCTGACTCAGAAGACAACTCAGGAAAATTTTCCTCAGATTCCAATCTAAAAGTTTCCGAGTCCCAAATCTCTAAATCATCCGACAAATCGACTACTTCCCCCTCAAACATACCAGCCAACTTCCTAGTCGAATCGGCGACATCTCGCGCGTCATCACGCACGGCTACAGCCTGAGCGTTAGAGTCATTCTGAGAGTCTGTAAGGTTGTTTTTATCCCGCAGAGGTTCAGAAATATTTGGCAGTTTGGCGGCGGTATTTTCAGCCTCCCAAAAGTGTTTTTGCTCTTCTCCCTCATCCCTATAAAAATCATCTGGAATTTCAGATTCCGCCGAGTTCTGCACCTGTTGCTTCCCATCGCCCGCAGGATGAGAATTCCTCGGATTTTCGGCAACACGTCCGTTAGAAGCTGGCCAATCCTTGATGCTGGAACTATTAGTTTCAGCGGGATTTGTTAATCCCACTTTTACTGTTACTTGACGGTTAAAAACTTGCAAAAAAGCTTCTTCAATATTAGGTACTTTGTCTTTAGCTGTATTGAGTAGCTTCGGTGCTCGGATCTTAACATAGGCAGTATTATTCGTAAAAATTACTAGATTTCCGTGTTGGCGAAGCAGGGCTTGAGTGCTGAACGGTTGCACTTGGGCAAGTACCTGTTCCCACACTCTATCTAAATCAATTTCATCGGCTGAATTAGTTGGTGAATAATTTGTTGGATTCGTTTCAGCAGTTGGTATAGGTGCGGAAATCGGTGCGGTAGGTGTGCTTTCTGTGCGATTAGCAATAGGTTGCGAAGTCGGGGGAGGATTTTGAGGTTTGGCAGCGGGAGGCTGTTCGATATTAGCTGTGGAGCTCCCCCCCTTAGCAAGGGGGGGCTGGGGGGGGTAAATTTGGGATTGAGCAATATTTTGACTTGTTTCGCCTGCTGGTTGTGGCTGAGTTCTAATGGCTGAGGGCAATAATCCCAACAGCGTTACTTCCAGCCACAAACGCGGCTGAGTAGTGTTTTTAATTTGCACTTCGTGGGTTTGCAAGTGTTTCTGACCTGCCAAAATTAACTCGGCATCCCAAGCGCGGGCGAAATCACAAAGTTTTCCCCAAGTTTCGGCTGTTAAAGCTACTAAATCTGAGCGTTTTGGTGCTGCTTTGGCTATTAGCAAATCTCGATAAAAGCTCGCAAGACTTTGCAGCACAATCAGCGGTTCTCGACCCCGATCCATCAGGTGACGAGTCATGTCTACTAAGGCTGTAGGGTCATCGTTGTCAATGGCTTGCAGCAGTTCCATTAAATCATTTTCGGGGACTGCGCCGACTAAATCCCAAACTTTTTCTACTGTTATTTGATCGGGAAATAAGCTGAGTTGGTCGAGCAAGCTTTCGGCATCTCGCAGTCCTCCTTGGGCGAGTTGAGCGACCATTTGTATTGCATCGCTGGCAATGTTGATATTTTCTAATTGGGCAATTTTGTGCAAGTGGGCGGTCATTGAGTCGAGGGGAATCCGGCGGAAGTCGAATTTTTGGCAGCGAGAGATGATGGTTGGTAAGACTCTTTGTAGGTCGGTTGTGGCGAGGATGAATACAACGCGATCGGGTGGTTCTTCTAAGGTTTTTAATAAGGCATTAAATGCCTGGTTGCTGAGCATATGAACTTCGTCGATTACATATACTTTATAGCGGCATTGTACGGGGGAAAATTGCGCTCGTTCGATCAAGTCTCGGATGTTATCTACTCCGGTGTTGCTGGCCGCGTCGATTTCGATGACATCTAGGGTGGAACCTCTGGCAATTTCTTGGCAAACGTTGCATTTGCCGCAGGGTGTTGGGGTGGGAACGCCCGTAGAAATACAGTTGAGCGATTTGGCGAAAATTCTGGCGCTGGAGGTTTTACCGGTGCCTCTGGGGCCGGTGAATAGATATGCTGGTGCTATGCGCTGTTGCAGGATGGCGCTGGTGAGGGTTTGGGCGATCGCCTCTTGGCCGACTAATTCGGCAAATGTCTGAGGGCGATATTTGTGATGGAGGGGTTCGTAGGTCACGATCGAATATTGGTGGTATTAGCTGTAATCTTAGCTAAGGAGACACTGTTCGATCGCACTTGAACTCTACTCTCACAGTAAACCACCCGGTGGGCTGGCACTGCGGATAGTTGGCTCACGTAGCAATTAGCACCCGATCGTGCGTCCATTACTCGATCGTCCGGGTGATGGGCTGTTCGGAGAGAAGTGTTTTTGGCGATCGATCGCAGAGTTACTATTAGTTTATGTGTATGTACTGTTCTTTTGCCAGAAACGGAGCTCGCCGAACCAACATTTTTTTGACTTATATTGGTATAATCTATCACAGACAATTCACCATTTCTTTTTCCCATTGCCCGATCGCGATTTTCCGATATTTCGGGAACCTACTTGCAGTTAAAGATAAAGTATTAATTAGAGGGTGCGTGTTCGAGTTGCAGAAATCCAGTTGTACCAAAATGGTGGTGGAATGATGTCAATATTGGTTGATCGAGTTGCACCGCCTGCTCTACTCTGGAGTCCTGTATAAATATAGCGTCAAAATTTACCCTTTAAAAGCCCATGTCAACCAAAATAATCCTTGTAGAACCAAGGTTGGCAGTAGCCTCTCCCAAGCCCAAACAGGCTAGAATAGCAGGTTTATCCTCAGATCAACTCTTAATGGGAGGGTCGGGATTACTGTTGTTATTGCTGATCGGTTTAGCGGTATTTACCAAGCTAAAACTTGACGATTTGAGTAAGAAGCTCAAATTTGAGGAGTTTAGAAATCGCGAACTCCAGAAAAAATACAAAATGGCTCTGGAAACGATGACAAAGATGGAAAAGAACCCCGACCTCATCCACTCCCGAGACTTTAATTTAGACTACCTGAGAATGCGGATGGCGGAAGAAGTCTTTCACTTTGCGATCGTGAACCAGATCAAGGTAAAAGTCAAAGACAAAATTAGTATTGCCCTGCGTCCGACTCAGAGTGCAGTAGGAGATAAAAATGGGAATGCCGGCACTGGCAGGCAAGTGGATTCGATGTTTGATATCGAATACGAGACTGGCGATCCGGCAGTAAAAATAGAAAAGCGAGTGCTGTTTCGGATTCAAATTAAGCTGATGAAACTGCCGACTCAGGCAACATCCGCGACAATTAATCAAATCATTGATTGTTTGGAAACTTATCTGAGTCCTTCAGACGATCACGACAGTTGGCAGCCGACAATTCAAGGTCGCATCGTTCACATTGAGTGGGATCAAAAAGCAAAGCCGACGCCGATGTTGGTACTGGAACAGTCGAATGAAGGGGTAAATGTTACCTTTAGGACTACGAGAACGGCTACAGGCAGACCTGCAAATGCCGATGACAGGCAGTTGGCAGGATCTAAGGGGCAAAAAAGTAGCAAAAGTAGTTCTAAAAGTCCAGCTAAAGGTGGCACAAAAAGCCCTGCGAAGGTAGGAGGAAAGCGTCCCGGTTCTCGGAAATAAGTTTAGTTGAATTAATTTTATTTTTCCGAAATAACGACTGTTTCAGTCGGTGTTGATGTGTCTTGTGCGAGGTAGCCGTCTTCCATGTGAATAATGCGATCGGCAATGTCTAAAATCCGGTTGTCATGGGTAACGAGCAAGATGGTGCTGTGCTGTAATGTGGCCAAACCTCGCATGATCTCTACCACATCTCGACCGGATTTACTGTCTAGGGCTGCTGTCGGTTCGTCGGCTAAGATTAATTTGGGCTGGCTGACTAACGCCCGGGCGATCGCAACTCTTTGTTTCTGTCCGCCAGAAAGACTGTCCGGGTAATAATCCATTCTTTCTCCCAACCCTACAGCTTCCAGAATTCCCTCTATTTTATCATTAGTTTCTTGGTCAGAAAGATGGTTGTGCAGTTCCAGAGACATTTGCACATTTTGCCTAGCTGTCAAGCATTTGAGCAAATTGTGAGCTTGGAAAATATAGCCGATGTCGCGGCGGACTTCTACTAATTTATTTTTCTTGGTTCCGTGTAATTCTTGGTCAAGAATTTTGAGACTACCTTCTTGGATCGATCGCAAAGCTCCAATCAAGGTTAACAAAGTTGTTTTGCCAGACCCAGAAGGCCCAGTCATTAGCACAATTTCGCCCGGATAAATTTCTAAGTTGATGTCAAATAATGTTTGTTTCTGAAGTTGTCCTTCACCAAAGGAATGATTGAGATTTTCAATTGAAACAACTGGTTTAGCGTTCATAATTAATTGACGGTCGTTCCTGGTTTTGGCATTATTTAATGAAATCAACCCGTAAGCTTCAAAATAATCATACAAGGCTCAAATGAGATCGGGATCGACTCCCTGCGATCGCAAATAAGCCGCCAATCGCTCTTTTTGTTCTCGTTCGCGATCGGCGCGTTGAGTCTCAGCATCGGCGCGTTGAGTCTCAGCATCGGCGCGTTGAGTCTCGGCTTCAGCCCGCTCTCGTTCCAGTTCGGCGTGGAGGCTCTCCAGTCTAGCTCGCTCGCTTCCCGTCAGCAACAAATTTCCCTCGCGATCCCACCAGCGCAACCAGTGTTGTGTCTGATTTTGATAGCTACCAGACCACACGCCTAACTCTACACCCATCAGGTCGATCGAGTAATGTCCGCGATCGTTCGGTTCCAAACGCCGATATCTAGTATTTACGCAATTGTAGACTTCTAATTCATTGGTTTGGATCTTGTAAATAGCGTAGTAGGGAATTCTGATAATCCGCTCGTATACCCAAAACTTTCCCGGTTTCTGGTTTCCCCCGGATGGCAAAGCGGATAAGGGAGTATTGTCGAGTTCTTCTGAACCATCACCGCTAGCAAATTCGATCGCAATCAACGGCACCATATACTCGCGCCACAACACGTAGGAACGCCGATATTGCCCGTCTAACCGGGGAGGCACGTTAGGGACGTAGAACCAGTCAGGTGCTTCGGCTCCGCGTTCTGGAGGGTCGGTTTCGCGCCAGTATATGCCACAATCTTGCCCGATCGCATATTCTCCATCGGGATGCAGATTTTGTAGGGTAATTTCTAGGGAGTCGGTGAGCAAGATGCTCTGAGGATGTTCTTGAAAGTTCTTCACAAACGTGCCGTCAGATTCTGGGAGTTGCGTGTGGTCAGGAAAGGCGGGAGGTAACGCTGTGGGGTTGAGACTTTGGGTCATAGCGCAGAACCGAGGGAAAGTGCGATCGAGATGAATGCTCTCCTATAGCATAGCGTTCGATCGGCACAGCTTTTTTTCTTCTTTCTTAGAATTTTCAATGAGATAAACCTGTAAAATTCAAAATAATCACACCAATCATGATTAGGGAAATAGCCGTGACTCTAAAAATTGTGATGGGGTCTTTAAAAAAGAAAATGCCTCCAATAGTAACAAGAGCAATTCCCAACCCGGAGAAAATGGAATAAGCTACACCCACATCTAGCTTTTTAATCGCTAAATTTAAAAAGACAAAACTAATTCCATAAAAAATTAGCATCAAAATCGAGGGAACCACTTTTGTGAAACCCTCAGAGAATTTCATATAAATAGTACCTGCTGCTTCTAAAACGACGGCAAGCATTAAATAAATCCAGCTTACAGAATAATGTGGCTTTGGTATCGGCATTTTTTTACTCAATAACTTTTCGTGTTTTGCTGTAGCCTTTCGAGCGAAAGATTTGCCGACGCAATGGGAACCGAAAAGCTTGGTATTAGTGGGTTTTGGCATACCTCATGTCACGCTTGAAAGGCTATATATTTTAAATCCGTTAAATCCGTTAAATCCGCTATATAATCCGCTGCCGAACTTTCTTGATTAAAAAATATCTGCCGGATCAGCCGCCTGCAACTTCCTAACTGCAACTGCCCCCGACACAGAACACATAACAACTGTCATTACAAACACAGTTACAGCCTTCCCCACAGTCATATACATCGGCAAACTCGTAGCACTTCTCCCTAAATTGTACAGCACTACAGAAACCCCAAACCCAGGCAAATAGCCAAGAATTGCTAATATTAAAGCTTCTTGAAACACCACCCCCAAAAAGTAAAAATCCTTATATCCCATCGCCTTCAACGTCGCGTATTCCGGCAAATGATCGGTAACATCAGTATAAAGAATTTGATAAACAATCACTATCCCCACGATAAATCCCATTGCCGCGCCG
>Ga0209490_10004494_pt1 | contig 12861 bp, 17 predicted proteins | sample MAT06_FD_187209 | JGI IMG/M metagenome (GOLD analysis project Ga0209490, IMG submission 187209) | Freshwater microbial communities from Lake Fryxell liftoff mats and glacier meltwater in Antarctica - MAT-06 (SPAdes) (version 2) | ecosystem: Environmental > Aquatic > Freshwater > Ice > Liftoff...
CCAAAAATGGCTCAAAGACCGCAAAGGACGCGAACTCAGCTTTGACGACCTCACCCACTACCAAAACATCATTTCCATCCTGTCAGAAACTATGCAGATTATGACTTCGATCGATGAAATTATTGATATGTATGGTGGTTTTCCCTTTGGATAGTTTTGCTATTACAAATCAAATAGATGGAAAAGGATAAAGCAATGAATACCAGCACTACAGTTGAGCAAAGATTAACTAATAGGAATTACGCAGGAATTACGCAAGGGCAATTCATGAATTGCCCCTACTTTAGATCAACTGGACTACGGCTTGATTTTCGAGCAGAGTTCGATCGATCAGTAAATCTTCGACCGTAATGCGGAGAGTGCGTTGCTCATCGACCCGAAAAATCACCTTTATTCGATCGATTCTAGGTGAGCCAAGTGGGTTAAGTTGTGCCAGCGTACTAGCTTTCTCGTTTAAAGCTTGGACGGCGACTTTTTGTTTATCGATTCTGCGCGTTACCAGTCGATCGTCCCTGTAGCAGGAATCCCACCAAAGAAGGGCACGACGATATTCGCTAATCCCTGTCCGATCAATTCTCGATCGCTATCGTGTCGATCGCTGACGGTCAAACTATCAGCAACTACGGCTGACAACAGAGATTCGATACTGCCAAGGGCTGCTAGGGCAATCGCGGGATTAATTAACTCTCGAATTAGCCCGAAATTATTCCAGTGGGGAATTGACTACGGCATCGGTAAAGATTGGGGAATCGCGCCAATGGTCGGCACATCCAAATGCCACAAGGAAGCCACTGCCGTTGCTACTACCAGCCCCACCAAAGAACCAAGAATTGCTTGATTGATCCGATTCCACAACAGCTTGGTAGCAATGGTCAAAAACACCAAACCTACTGCCACCCAGTTCAAGCCTTCTAAAGGGAGAGCGACAACTGCGGCTGTGAGTCTACCAGTTAAATCACCGCGCCAATTGCCAAAAAACTTGGAAAACATCCCTAGCGGACTAGCTCGATCGATTTTATCCGTACCTGCTGTATTTGCTTGTGTCATGGTTGCCCAACTTACTTATGCTTCTCACACATAGACGCGCTCCATCAAAGCTCGAACCAGCTTGGAGCTTTACACCATCTAGTCTTGCTCAAATCAGCCCCAGAAAACAAAGCTGGACTGTAAACTAGACTAAGTTACCCAATCGTAATAAGATCTGCGCGTGGGTAAAAACGCTTAATGTTATAGAGGAAGAGTTACTGTGGGGATTTTTCGTCACCTGTCCAAGGATATCGGCATTGACCTAGGCACAGCCAACACTGTTATTTATGTGTCTGGTGAGGGCATAGTCTTGCAGGAACCTTCTGTCGTTGCGATCGATCAGCGTGACAAAACCGCCTACGCTGTAGGTAACGAAGCCAACAAGATGATTGGTCGTACCCCAGGTGATATTGTTGCGGTCAGACCATTGCGCGACGGTGTAATTGCCGACTTTGAGTCAGCCGAATTAATGCTGCGGGAATTTATCAGGCGGGTCAGACGCGGACTGTTCAATCCTCGGATTGCGATCGGGATTCCTAGCGGAGTCACAGGTGTAGAGTGGCGGGCAGTGATGGATGCAGCGCGGCGGGCTGGAGCTAGCGAAGTTTATCCGATCGATGAACCAGTTGCAGCGGCGATCGGGGCAGGCTTACCAGTGAATGAAGCTACTGGCAACATGATCATCGATATTGGTGGTGGTACAACCGAAGTTGCAGTCATGAGTTTGCAAGGGATAGTTTTGAGTGAGTCAGTGCGCGTCGCAGGTGATGAACTCAACGAAGCGATCATGAACTACATGAAGAAAGTGCATAATCTCGTGGTGGGTGAGCGGACTTCGGAGCAAATTAAAATTCAAATTGGTTCGGCTTACCCCACAGAAGAAGAAACAACGATGGAAGTACGCGGCTTACATTTATTGTCTGGGCTACCTCGCACGGTTGTGGTCAAAGGCACCGAAATCCGCGAAAGTATGGCAGAGCCACTATCCGTAATTGTCGAAGCCGTCAAGCGCACACTAGAACGGACACCGCCAGAACTCGCTGCCGATATTATCGATCGAGGGATTATGCTGGCTGGTGGCGGGGCTTTGCTCGCAGGGATCGATACGCTGATCAGTCATGAGACTGGCATTGTCACCCATATTGCCTCCGCGCCACTTAATTGTGTGGTGATGGGAGCAGGACGAGTGCTCGAAGACTATAAAAATCTCAGCCGCGTCTTAACTAGTCGTATGCGTCATTTCTAGATCAGGTAATCATTGAGATGGAGTTAGTACGTCGTTGGTGGATTCGCTACGGTTTACAGATGGCAGTAGTCAGTCTGGGCATTGCGATCGCCTGGATCTTGCGGCAGTCTCAAGGCTTAGCACTAATGGAGACATACGAATTTCTCAGTCGTCCATTTCAAGCTCAATATTCGGCACAGCAAGAACTCCAAGATGCTAAATTACGAGACCTACAGTACCGCCTGACCGAATCAGAAAATCAAAATCAACGATTTAAAACTCTATTAGGAGACGAGCCAAGGATTACCGAATCTTCTAGCACATGGGCAACCGTAATTGGTCGTAGTGCTGACTCATGGTGGCAACAGATCATGGTGGGGCGTGGCAGCAACGATGGGATCAAAATCGGTTCGATCGCAGTTGGGCCTGGTGGTTTAGTTGGACGTGTGACGAATGTATCGACTTATAGCAGCCGCATTTTGTTAATTAGCGATCCTACTAGTCAAGTGGGCGCAATTATCAGCCGTACTCGCCAGATGGGTGTTCTACGTGGTCAGACTCAAGATTCAGCCGTTTTGGAGTTCTTCGAGCGCGATCCTGCGGTTAAACCTGGTGATATTGTCATGACATCACCATTTAGCACACTGTTTCCACCTGGTATCCCGATCGGTAGAGTTCGTTCGGTCAATATCGACAAGCAACCAGCTCCAGAAGCAATCGTCGAATTTTCTGCGCCGATGGGGTTACTAGAATTTGTCAAAATTTACCCTTTTACGGCAAAAGAGTAGTGCCTAATTCCAAACTTAATTGGCTACTGAGCGCACTGATCACGTTAGGATCTCTCCTGATTTGCCTACTTGCTCTACCGACACGGTCTCCTGGCATGACTTTAATGGGGATCGGGCCGAATTGGTTACTGATCTGGCTAGTGGCATGGAGTCTGAACCGACCTGTGGTAATCGCGATCGCGGCTGGGATTGCCTTAGGTTTTTTACAAGATGCGATGACCTTAACCGATCAAATCCAAATCGTGCCGACTCATGCGGTGGGGATGGCGATTGCGGGTGGTTTGACCGCGATTTTGCAAAAGCAACGCTATATTCAAGAAGACTTCATTTCTGTCGCTTTGATTGTATTTGGCATGGCTGTGGTGGTTGAAACTTCGATCGCGATCCAGTTAACTTTGATTAGTCGAGACATCAGTACGATTTGGATGATGCAACAGAGAATTGCCCTCAGCTCAGCGATTTTGAGTAGCTTGTGGTCGCCAGTTCTACATTTTCCTCTGAGTCGCTGGTGGCGAAGGTTAGACAGCACAGAAAAGTAGTTTTGAGTCGATCACTTACTATATCCTGAACTATTTATTCATATTTTTTAATTGATGTAGATCGAAACCAGTAAATTGTGGGTAGGTTGATCTAACATAACTTAATACTCACGAATCTAGAGCTTTTAATTCAAAGTTCCTGACGTTTTCTGTTAGTTAATTCTCTTATACTTTATCGATAGAGCGCAGACGCAAATGGTGCAACAGCCAAAGGCTAAAGCATTTCCCATAGATCGAGGCATATGTCAGTTTGACTTTAATGACCACTATGCTATCTTGGGCGTGCCTATTACTGCTAATTCCAGTCAAGTGCGGAAAGGCTATCTTCTTGTTGCCAAGTCACTGCATCCTGATATCTATGGTCTATCCCCCGTAGATAAAGTCATAGCTACGCAGTATCTCGCTAAGATGGTTAACCCTGCTTATCAAGTTTTAAGCCAAGAGCGCGAACGGGCAGAGTATTCAGCTATTCTGCGGCTTTTAGGCAAACGTCTAATTAAAAGATCCCAGCAAGTTTCGCCCATTTCTGAAATCGCCAAAAAGTTGATCGCTGTCCCCAACACAATTAACTACGAGCAATCTGTCGTGTCGATCGCTAAAATTCAATATGGGCAGATCGACAAGATTCTGGAATATACGGCTCACCTGAGTGAACTAAATTTAGTCTACATTCTGTCGCAGGAGGGCTATAAGTTTTCTGAGATCAACCCCACCACTCCTATTCCTCCTATATATACAGCTAGCTCCCCAAGTAATTTTAAAAGTAGTTCTCAGGGTAGTTCGCAAACTAACTCGCAAACCAGTTCTCAAAATAATCGTAATGATGAGACTTTGATCCAGCAAAATGGATCGAATGCTACCAGATCTAGTACAGATCCGAGGCAATCAGCACAGTCTGCTAAGCCTGCGGGTACAGTACAATCACATATTCGGGCGGCAGAAGAATGTATTGGACAAAAGCAGTGGTCAGCCGCCCTCAAAGAGCTAAAAGCCGGTATCCAGATCGACTGCAATAACAGCAAATGTCATGCTCTGCTCGGTGTGGTTTATATGAATCAAAAGCTGTCTGGCATGGCGAAGGTGAGCTTTAAGCAAGCCTTGAGACTTAATCCCCAAGAACCGATAGCTATGCAAAATATTGCCAAAGTTGATGGTACTGCGGCAAAGCCAAATCCTGAGACCCAAGCAAAAGGGAAAGAGGCAGGTAAGAAGGGTGGTCTGTTTGGTTGGTTAGGAAAGTGAGGAATGTTGAATTTAGGCTCATTGTCAGTTATTTGATCGATCGTCAAGATTAGTGGGTAGGCTAGTATAACTCCACAGTCCCGTCTGGGTTGAGAGAAAGCATATGGTAAGTCAGCTCCAAGTATTCAAAATCGATCGAGGGATTGCTCAGTTCAATTCCAGTGATTATTACGCTGTCTTGGGAGCACCAGTGACAGCAGATGCTGGACAAATCCGCAAAAGATACCTTAGCATTGCCAAGAATTTGCATCCAGATATTCCTGGTCTTTCACCTGAAGAGAAATCGATCGCGACCAAATATTTTTCCAAGTTGGTCAGCCCTGCTTATAAGGTCTTGACTCAAGAAAGAGAGCGGATTGAGTATTCGAACATCCTGAAGCTTTTGGCAAAACGGTTGATGAAAAGACCACAAAAAATTAGTCCCCAATCGGAAATCGCCAAGCGGCTGATCTATTCGCCGAGTGATTTGGAGTATGAAAAAGCGGTGGAATCGATCGCAAATCTCCAGTACAGCTCTCTCAACGGCATTTTAGAATATTCAAATCAGCTCAGTGAGTTAAATCTGGTCTATGTCTTGGCAAGAGAGGGCTATCAGAATTTCACGCGCGAGACTACGACTGTGCCTGTGAGTGCCTCGACTGGTTTTCGCGATCGACCACAAGATCGCTCAGATGAAACTGTGATTCAGTCTCGACCGTCTGTTGCTAAGGGATCGGCACAGGGAGCGACTCAATCATCTTCTCAGGCAAGTAAAGCTGCATCTCAAGCTTATATTCGCTTGGCAGAAGGCTACATCGTCAAGCAACAGTGGGCTTTTGCGCTCAAAGAATTGCGGAGTGCCTTGCAGATCAACAATGCTGACAGCAAGTTACACGCCTTACTGGGTTATGTCTATATGCATCAGCAGCAAACTGGCATGGCGAAAGTGAGCTTTCAGCAGGCGTTAAAGCTTAACCCTCAAGAACCACTGGCTTTGCAGTACATCAATAAAGTTAATGTCGATCGAGCCCAAAAGAAAGATCCGAAAAAAGGTGGTTTCTTTGGTTGGCTAGGCTAATAACTAGAGCAATCACTAGACAATGCACATCGATCGATGAACAATGAGAAACGAGCAGTTATTTGCTTACAAAATCTCACGATCGCAATTCATAACTAGATATTGATGGTTCACTCAACTCTTCCTGCTGGGTCGAAAGATCTATTGCCCTTGGATGTGGCTCAAAAACGTTGGATCGAAAACTGCGTTCAACATGTTTTCCAAGCTTGGGGCTATCAGCGCATTATTACACCGACGTTGGAGCGACTGGAAACTCTCACGGCTGGAGGCGCGGTGCAACCTGAGACGGTGATCCAGATGCGGGGCAGTGGTGCTGATGTGCTGGGTTTGCGTCCAGAATTAACGGCATCGATCGCTCGCGCCTATGCACCTCGGTTAGAAGCGGTGAATTGCCCACAACGGCTTTACTATAACGCCAATGTCTTTCGGGCTTTACCGACAAATGGCTATCCTGCCCAGCAAGAGTACTATCAGTCTGGGGTGGAGTTGCTTGGTGGTTCGGGTTCGATCGCGGATGGCGAGATTTTATTACTCTTAGCAGATTGCTTGCAGCAGTTAAAGCTAAATAATTGGCAAATGATTTTGGGTGATGCTAGGCTCACAGGCGCGTTGCTCAATACTTTCCCCAGTCAGTATCGGGAGATCATTCGGCGTTGTATTGCCCACCTCGATCGAATTCAGTTAGAAAGTTTACCCATATCGGCGGAGATGCGCTCAAGGGCGATTCAGTTGCTGGAACTGCGCGGCAAACCATTAGATGTATTGGCGAAAATGCGCTCGCTCGACTGGACTGCCGAACTAGTGGGTGAGATTGACTATTTGAAGTCTTTGATCGAACTCTGGGAGTCTTTAGCCCTACCAGATACGATCGTGCTTGACTTGAGCCTGATCCAGACATTTGATTACTACACTGGCATTGTGTTTGAAGTCGTCAGCGACAGTCGTGTAGTTGCCCAAGGTGGTCGCTATGACAAGCTCTTGGGACTATATCACCCTCAAGGTGTCAACTATCCCAGCATTGGCTTTTGTTTAAATCTCGATGATTTACAACGAGTGTTGTTGCCAACTCTGCCCCAACGTACTCAGATCAGCCATTGGTTAGTCGTACCAACTTCGCCCCCAGCCACCAAGCCAGCTTTTGCTTATGCCGCCAAACTCAGGTTAGATCATGAGGTGCAAGTAGAGCTAGAACTGGAATTTCGCAGCAAAGCTACCGTTCTTGCCCATGCCAGATCGCGCGGGATCGAGCAAATTGCTTGGGTGAGCGATCGAGACGTTGAAATTAATCAAGTTGAGTCAGAATAAATTGAGCCAGAATAATATGTCAAAGCCAGATACCGTATGGAATCACAAGCCTTGGTGGTGTCAGCCTTGGTCGATCGGGCTGACAGGAATTAGCCTGATCGCTGGGAGTTGGCTGTGGCTAAAACTAGTCTGGCTGACCGTGATTGTGGCGATCCCGATCTCGGCTTGGATGATATTTTTTCTGCTGATCTATCCACAGTCGATCGGGCAATCAGAATCAGTGGATCAGAAATCCACGTAGCAGATCATAATCAAGATTAGCTGTCTGAGCGAAGTCGAAACTTTAGCTATGATCAGGTTATTTTTTACCAATACCTAGCTGATCTTTGCTGCGCTTTAGATCTTGCCATAGGGACTCAATCTGGTGAAATGACTCCTGCGGTGATAGCTTGCCATTAACTTCCAAGCCACAAATAAAGTTGATCCGCTGGGCAAATTCTTGCAAATTAGCGTCAAACATTAAGTTCTCAGGCGTGAAATGCCCAAAGAAGCGTCTACGCGGAAACAAAAAATCTGAAGTCTGCATGTCTTTCCCTCTGACTAACTTTTTCGTTGATTTTTTCGCTAACTTTTACTAGAGATCAGCTAATCGTAAATTTAGAATTTACATTATCACTTAATCTTACCCAAAATTAAACTAGTCTTAACCTTTAATTAACCTAATTTTATAGCTTTGCAATAATTGCTAAAGTGGGGGTGTCACCGCAAATTGTAGAAAGCATATGACAGATGTAGCCTTGGGTCATAAATCGTCGATCGAACAAACTTGGTTATGGCGTGGACACAAAATTAATTACCAAGCCGCAGGAGAACTACACGATCTCAATCGTGCTGCTGTGGTTCTGATTCATGGGTTTGGGGCTTCGGTAGGTCACTGGCGCAAGAATATCCCCGCGTTGGCAGAAGTTAGTCGGGTATTTGCGATCGACCTGATTGGATTTGGAGGATCTGACAAGCCAAAACCTAGACAAGGAATTGACTATACGTTTGAGACTTGGGCAATGCTGATTGCCGATTTTTGTCGCGAGGTAGTCGGTGGTGCGGCGGTTTTGGTTGGTAATTCGATCGGGGCGATCGCCGCAATGCAAACAGCAATTCTGGCTCCCGATCTCGTCCAAAAAACGGTTTTGATTAATTGCTCGTTGCGCTTATTGCAGGAAGAAAAACGGCTAACCTTACCTTGGTCTCGGCGCGTTGGTTCCCAATTTGTTCAGAGGTTGTTGCAAAATCGATCGATCGCCCAGTTTTTCTTTAATCAAGTCCGTCGTCCTAAGACCGTGCGAAATATTCTACTGCAAGCCTATGTGCGTCCCGAAGCTGTCACTGATGAACTTGTTGATATTTTGCTGAAACCTGCTCAAGATTCAGGCGCAGTTGATGTGTTTGTCGCTTTTGTCAGCTATTCCCAAGGCCCCACACCCGAAGGTTTACTAGCTCAATTACCCTGCGAAGCGATTTTGATCTGGGGCGAACAAGATCCGTGGGAACCGATCGAACTCGGTCGAGAGTTAGCTAAATTTAGCTGTGTGAGCGAATTTATCACGATTCCCAATGCTGGACATTGCCCTCAGGATGAAGCCCCTGAAGCAGTTAATCCCATCTTGATCGATATTCTCAAAGCTAGCTCAATCATTCAGTAAAGCTTGGAAGTCTTCCCAAGTTAAGCCCTGTTGGATGTGACGGGGATGAGCGGGAGTGTATGGTGCTTCGAGTCGATCGATCTTAATAATTTTTGTTCGATCGGGAATCACTGGGATATCTGGATCGAATGCGGTGGAGCGCATCAAAGAACTAGAGAAACCTTTGAAGATCGCAATCTCATCTAGTTCACCATCAATTTCAGCCTGCACCAGCAAGACTTCTTGAGGATGTCTCAGTGTATATTGCTCTAACTGTTGTCCGACTTGATTTTGCATGGATTCTAGGTAATTTGGTCAACTATTCCAGAAATAAGTGAGAGAGATGAGTTAGAGATAACAGAAAACCTCAGTGTCGTGAAATATTTACGATCAACTCAGACTTTTCAATGACTGGATTGTAACTGTGCCACCCTCGATCGCATCAAGCTGCATCCGATAACCATAGAGCAAACTCATCCCAACTAAAGGTTCTGTCTCAGATGCATTGATATCAATTAGTCGAGATTCCCCATCACAAATGACCAAGCCACGATGCACATCAAAAATACAAGTGCTTCCATCCCCTAATGTTCCCGCCTCACGCCTATACAACCGTAGGTTGATAGTGGTAAGCACTGACTGAGGCAGAGTCAGAAAACCTGTAAACCCTGTATCAATGACAGCATCAATTACTTGTCTTTGCGAATTGGCATTGCCTACGACCAACCGAATTTTTGCCTCGCAGTTTTGATCGACAATTCCATGCATCATAAAGTTAAAGCAGACGACCTACGCCAAAGCGATGAACACCTTTATACCCAATCCGAACGCACCAGATTTGAGCATCCGAGTACCGTTCAAGTAATCGATCAGAGGCAGTCATAGTATCATCCGCAAGCTCAAAAGCTCCTGTCTCGATATCGATCGCAACAATTTTGCCGTGATTACCTTCTTCAACTTTGGAACGTACCTGAGATACATAAATCTCATTACCACGCCGAGCAAATTCCTCTTTGCTGTAGCGAAGTTGCTGAATTGTCATAAAAATAACCTCGTTTCAACTTTGTGCATACATTGTACCCTGCACAATACCTCTGCAAAACTCTTACTAGTCAAGTTTGTCGATCGACGCACGATCGACCAGAATTTTTTGCGTGAGTAGGTTTCCTTCGATCGGGGAGAATGAAAGTAGATTCCAAATCACCTCTAATCAGATTAATCTCGATCGATCCAACTAAACTTCTGGTAATCAAATGCAATTCTCTCTAGGCTGTGCCGTATGGGCATTTAAAGGATGGGTGGGTGAATTTTATCCACCTAAAAGTCGTGCTACGGATTTTCTCAATCTCTATAGCCGTCGCTTTGATACCGTGGAAGGTAACGCTACTTTCTACGTCGTGCCCGATCGAGAAGTGTTAAAACGTTGGGCAGCCGATACTCCAGCAGGTTTTGAGTTTTGTCTGAAACTGCCGCGTGACTTTACTCACAATGGTTTACTCAAACCTTCGATTCTAAATGCCCTCAAGTTTTTGGAGCATGTGCAGGTATTGGATACTCGCTTGGGCGTGACATTTGCCCAACTCCCTCCGAGTTATAGCCCAGATTCGATCGATGACCTTACAGAATTTCTCACGGCTCTATCTTCCACCAAAACTCCATTAGCATTGGAAGTTAGGCATCCTGATTGGTTTACAGAGCCACATCAGAGCCATCTCAACGACCTACTCCAAAAATTGGCTATAGGTAGGGTGATGCTCGATTCCCGTCCTGTCTACGAGGCAGAAGACGATCCGCAAGTTCATTCCGAACGGCGTAAACCCAGACTGCCATTGCAATTCAGCCTTACTGCTAACTTTGCGATCGTTCGCTTTATCAGTCATCCCACTTTAAAATTAAACGAGCCTTTCTTCCAAGAATGGGTGACTCAGATCGATCTTTGGCTCCAGCAGGGTATCCGTATCTACTTCTTTGTCCATTGCCCGACAGAAGAGAGATCGCCTCATAACGCTCGACATTTCCAACACATGTTAGAAGCTCAAGGTGTTGCCGTTCCGCCTCTACTCTGGGATGGTTTGGAAGTTCCGCCTACTCAGCTCAACCTATTTTGATGGACAAGCTATCCTGAAGACTAACAGTTGGCAAGATGATAATTTTGAGCGTAAGGTTTAGTTCTTCAAACTCAGATTAGCTCTTAGATTTAATTTCTCGAGATATATTGCACTCCCTCAATATCTTTAAAATCGATGTCCTGAGTCCAGAGCGTTGCTTTGTAAATTCGGGCTGTTGTCAAAATTATGCTGTCCGCCATTGGTAATTTGAGATCGATCGAAGTTTTGGTCGATTCAAGTGCGATCGATACATTAAAATCCACAACCGTACCTTGCATCATAAAAGCCACCGCTTTCAAAGCTTCTTCCTCTGTCCGTTGCTGCAAAACCTGTTTAAACACCTCGTAAATGCTGATCGAAGGCACAATTAGTTGAGCAGGGTTTTCGATCGAAGGTGCAAAAAAGTCGGCACTGGCTTCATCTGCAAAGTAGGCAAGCCAGCCAGAGGAGTCAACTAAATTCATGAGTGTTCTAGTTCTCTCTCAACTTCTCGCTCAACACTAGTATTAATTCCTTTCAGAAATCCCCGCATTTGCTGAATCGATTGGATCGGAACTAGCTCGATTCGATCGCCATTGTTGACTAATTGAAACTTCTGCCCGTGAGTAATGCCAAGTGTTTGACAAAGTTCGGCAGAAATAACCAACTCTAACTCGGATGAAACTGTAACTGTGTCCATACTAACCCCTGACCTGTTCCGATCTGTCTTTTGCTCGATACCCTCTGATTTTAGATCTTTTAGAGCGTGTTTGAGAATGAAAAAAAGCTCTCGAATCGATAAACTGTGAGAAAGAAAAAACTTTTTGTTTACTCCCAATCACCTATACTTACAGGTACAGGTTTTGAACAGTCCCTAGCCCAGTTGTCCCAATACTCCAAGCGATTAATGAGAAATTCTTTACGTGGTGTGGATAAGTAGTTGTTTTTGCGAATAGCAATTTCCTTGTCACGAATTAAGCTTCTATCTTTTGCATTAGAAGGGGAAAGCTTAATGGTGGGAGGAACTGAAATAGCTTTGTAGCCTTCATCGTCAAGCTTTACTGTCAAATTTTGGTCATAGTATTGGTTTGGAAAAAGCCGATCGTAAGTCATATATATTTCATTTTCACCCTGCAATTCTATTCTCTTTTTATTAAACTTTTCTGTGAGTGTAGGATCAGATCGTCTTCCATAAACCAGAATATATCTTTGTTCAAAAGAGCGTTTACGAGTCAAAAACTGAGGAATCCTATAGTCTTCTATGAATCTAGTTTCATTAGTTGGATTTTTAAACCAAGATTTCCAATCTTTAATTTGATTGATTGCTTGAGTAAGTTTGGCGTTTTGCTGTCCTGATTCAGTAGCCCAAGGTTTGCTTGGTTCTTCAATTTCAACAAGAACTGCATAGACACTAGCACTATCACGAACAATCCAGAGGAAGTCTGGGATTTTACCGCCTAAGCCTGAGAGTGGTGGTTGAGAAATTAATGCTAATGGAAATACGCCATGATGTCCCCCTTCAATACCACAAGGCAACATACAAGGATGTCTCTCAAAAAACGACTGGAAACTTCTCTCATCAGGTGATGACTGGCTAGATTCAAGTAGGCTTGACCATTCATGCAAAACAGTCTGCTCATAGTCATTCCAGCTCATTGGTGGCTCAAGAGAATTGACAATGGAATAACTCATAATTTCTAATAACTGAACTCAGATTTTTATTCTAGCTTTTATAGCATTATGAAATTCGTCATTATTTACAGTAATTTGTAGCAATAAAATCGATCTTAGCTACCAGCCGCTTTTTTTTGTAATATTCAAAGCGACTGCCTCTGCCACTTTGACGCCATCGATCCCAGCCGAGAGAATGCCACCAGCGTATCCTGCCCCTTCACCTGTGGGATAAAGCCCTGCGGTATTGATGCTCTGACAGTTCTCCTTGCGTTTAATCCGAATTGGTGAAGAAGTGCGCG
>Ga0209490_10004495_pt1 | contig 12860 bp, 13 predicted proteins | sample MAT06_FD_187209 | JGI IMG/M metagenome (GOLD analysis project Ga0209490, IMG submission 187209) | Freshwater microbial communities from Lake Fryxell liftoff mats and glacier meltwater in Antarctica - MAT-06 (SPAdes) (version 2) | ecosystem: Environmental > Aquatic > Freshwater > Ice > Liftoff...
GCAGGCTGCTGTCGTTGAGCTTGAGCTTTTCCAGCGCATCGCGCAGCTGGTCGTACTCGCTGGCTTCTGTGGGGTACAGGCCCGCGAACACCTGTGGCTGAATTTCCTTGAAACCTGGCAGCGGCTGGGTGGCGGGGCCGGCGTTGTTGGGCAGCTTCTTGTCCAGCGTGAGCGTGTCGCCGACCTTGGCCGCCTGCAGTTCCTTGATGCCGCAGATGACGAAGCCCACCTCACCCGCCTTCAGCGCATCACGCGGCAGGCTCTTGGGCGTGAAGACGCCCATGTGTTCGATGTTGTAGACCGTGTTGGTGGCCATCATGCGAATACGCTCGCCCTTGCTCAGCGAGCCATCGACCACACGCACCAACATCACCACGCCGACGTAATTGTCGAACCAGCTGTCGATGATCATCGCGCGCGGCGCGCCCTCCGGGTTGCCGCGCGGCGGCGGCATGCGGGCGATCACGGCCTCGATGATGTCTTCCAGACCCATGCCGGTCTTGGCGCTGCAGGGAATGGCGTCAGTGGCATCGATGCCGATCACGTCCTCGATCTCGGCCTTGGCGTTCTCCGGGTCGGCCTGCGGCAGGTCCATCTTGTTCAGCACCGGCACCACGGTCACGCCGAGGTCCAGTGCGGTGTAGCAGTTGGCCACCGTCTGCGCCTCTACGCCCTGCGAGGCGTCAACGACGAGCAGCGCACCTTCACAGGCGCTGAGTGACCGGCTCACTTCGTAAGAGAAGTCGACGTGCCCGGGCGTGTCGATCAGGTTGAGCTGGTAGACCTGACCATCGCGCGCCTTGTATTCCAGCGCGGCGGTCTGCGCTTTGATGGTGATGCCGCGTTCACGCTCGATGTCCATCGAGTCGAGCACCTGCGCCTCCATTTCGCGGTCGCTGAGGCCGCCACAGCGTTGGATGATGCGGTCTGCCAGCGTGCTCTTGCCGTGGTCGATGTGGGCAATGATGGAGAAGTTGCGGATGTGCTTCATCGAACCTGATTGCATCGCGGCGGTGCCGCGTTCTGTGCCTTGGCGCGGTGTTTGCGCAGCCGGGTGTGTCGGTCTGCAGCGTAGCGCGACGAATGGCACCCCGCACCGGCAGAACAGCTAAAAAAAAGGCGCGTCCAAAAGGATGACGCGCCTTCCAACAGAACGTTTGGCAACTGCTTGTTGGGGCCTCATTGTAGCCAAAACAATCGGCCGGGAACCCGCGCCGTTGCTTGATTCCCGGCCGTTGCACTGATCAGACACGGGAAACTTGTAAACATATTATCCACAGGCCGGGCGATGCCCTGTGGATGCAATAGACAGGGCCAGATAGCGCCTGCAAGGCAGCTAAAGGTCAGCCTGTATGCGCTAATTCTAAACGACGCCAAGGCTAATCACTGAAGCCGCCAGTTTGAAGTGATAGGTCACTAACTTGAGCAATCAGCAGAATGGGTTGGGAACAGCGCCGGCGGCAGACCCATTTCCCACAATGCGGAAAGACCCGGTTTTCGGATCAACTGGAAACCCGCCGGCGCAGGACCGGCGGGGTGGCTTGAACACCGCTTCAGCGTGAGGGTCGGATGACCAGATAGTTGGTCCATTCACCACGCCGCACCATCACGCTGACGGCGCGTGCCTTCTCGGCCTTGGTGGCCACCGTGATGAACTGCTTGCTGTCAGCGATCTCGATGTTGTCCATCGAGAGGATGACATCGCCTTCACGCAGCCCGGCACGTGCGGCCGCGCCGTCGGCAGCTTCCACCTTCACGCCACCGCGAATGCGCAGCTCACGCCTTTGCGCATCGGTCAGGTCAGACACCGTCAGACCCAGGATCGCCTTGGCCACCGGCGCAGCATTGCCCGGCTCGGGGGCGCCCGCGCGCCGCGTCGGACGATCGGCCTCGAATTCGGCCACGGTGAGACTGAGGTCACGCGTGGCGCCGCGGCGGAAGACCTGCAGCGTGCTCTTGCTGCCGGGCTTGATGCCGCCCACCAGACGCGGCAAGTCGCCTTGCTTCTCGACGGCACGGCCATCCACCTTCACCACGATGTCGCCGGCCTCAACGCCAGCCTTGTCGGCCGGGCCGTCCTTCTCGACGCTGAGCACCAGCGCGCCGCGCGGCTGGCCCAGGCCGATGGCCTCGGCGACTTCCTTGGTGACAGCGCCGATCTGCACACCGATGCGGCCGCGGATGACGCGCCCGTTGGTGCGCAGCTGCTCGGCCACACGCTGCGCTTCGTCGATGGGGATGGCGAAGCTGATGCCCATGAAGCCGCCGCTGCGGCTGTAGATCTGCGAGTTGATGCCGACCACCTCACCGCGCAGGTTCAGCAGCGGGCCGCCACTGTTGCCGGGGTTGATGGCCACGTCGGTCTGGATCAGCGGCAGCAGGTCGCCGGTGTCGCGCTGCTTGGCGCTGACGATGCCGGCAGTGACGGTGTTGTTCAAGCCGAAGGGCGAGCCGATGGCCATCACCCATTCGCCCACCTTCAGACGGTTCACGTCGCCCAGCTTCACCGGTGGCAGACCGGTGGCATCGATTTTCAGTACCGCAACGTCAGAGCGGCGGTCGGCGCCGACGATACGGGCCTTGAACTCGCGGTTGTCGGTAAGGGTGACGATGACCTCTTCGGCACCGTCCACCACGTGCGCGTTGGTCATGATGAAACCGTCAGCCGTCAGCACGAAGCCTGAACCCAAGCCACGCTGCTGCGGCTCTTCTTCATTGCCACGCGGGCCGCCGCGGCGCTCGGGCTGGTTCGGCATGGGAATACCAAATCGTCGGAAAAACTCTTCCATGTTCGGGTCCATGGAGCCGCCGGGCCGGTCGGCGCTGGGGCGGCGCTCTGTGGTGCGGATGTTCACCACAGAGGGGCCGACACGTTCAGCGAGTTCCGAGAAATCCGGCAGCGTCACGCCGGGCGTGGCCTGCGCGAGGGCGGGCGCCGAGTGCAGGGCCGTTGCAGAGACGGTCAAGGCGGCAGCAGCCAGCGCCATGCGGCCGGCCCAGGTGCGAACAAAAGACATGGTGCGTGCTTTCAGACGAAACGACGGGGAAATGTCCAGACAGGACACATATGCGTTGAGGCCGGCGGAGAACAAAAAGTTCAGAACGCCTTCAGGGGTTGCGCAGTTCTACCGCAGCAGCGAAGAGTTTGAGCGTCGTGGCCGGCACGTCACCCACGACAGTGATCCAGTGCTTGCCGCGGCGCAGCATCAGCGTGCTGGTGGCGCCCTGCTGCGCTTGCAGTTCGCCACGGTGACGCTCTGGCTTGAAGGGTTCGATGAAAAGCGAGACATGCGTCAGCCCATCGCTGAACACGGCCTGCAACACCTGGGCGCCCTCACCGGCTGTTTCGATGCCACGGCGCACGCAGCGGCCCAGCGTGAAGCCGGGCACCGGGCGGGCCAGGGCCCAACCTTCGGCTTCGAGCTCGGTGCTCTGCTGCTGCGGCCGCACGACACGGTAGCCCTCAAGCTGGCGCGGGTTGCGCAGCGGCTGCAGCACGGCCTCGGGCTGTGGACGCACGCCGATGCTGATCTCTGAGAAGGCCGTCGACTCCAGCACCTGCCGGCCGTCGCTGGCCTGGCCCAGGACATCGGCGCGCAGCATCAGGCCGGTGGCACGGTCGGCCCACAGGCGCTGGGCATAACGCAGCACGTCGCGCGGTTCCAGCAGGAAGACGGCGGTGTCTCGCCCGGCGATGCGCGCATATCCCTCGCGCCGGAACTCGTAATGCTCGAGTGCCTGCGGATCGACCTCTTGCGGCGTGGTCGACCACGCGCCCCGCGTCTCGCGCTTTTCAATCACCACCACGCGTGACTGCGGCCACAACGTGTGCACAGCGTCGTTGTGGCGCAGGATGCGCTGCTGGCGGCCATCCAGCGCTTCCAGCACCTCATAAGTCTGGTCGCCGACGGTGTAGTGGCCCACGCGTGAGCTCGACATCGTGCCGCCCACGCTGAAAACCATCGTGCCCTGGTAGTTGGCGCCGCTGGCCGCCGCACGCATGCGGTCGACCCAGGCCTTGGCCTCGGAAGGCGGGACCGCACCAACTTCCGCCGCCACAGCGACCAACGGCAAAACGCACGACACGAGTGCCAGCACCGACACCCAACGCAAGACCCGGTACTGCATCAGCGCTCGGGCGTGGCCGGCAAGGTCAGCTCAATACGGCGCACGGCGGTGCTGGGCGCCGCCAAGGCGGCACCGCCGCGCGCGAACTGATGCACGCGCAGGTATTCGTCCAGGCGTTCGTCGCGCAGCAGCGCGTCACCTTCCGATGCCGGAGAGGCCACCATGCGGTTCGCGCCGTTCGTACCGTTCGCACCGTTCACGCCATTGCGGGTATTCACACGATCCACGCCCACGCCCAAGCCGACCCCCACGCCCGTTAGTACCGGCATCGCACCCCCCGGCGCAGCCGCGAAGCCAGGGCCTGCCTCGGCGCCCGGCTGTGCCACGCGCGCCACCACCAGCACACCCGCCACCAGCACGAAGCCTGCGACCGCGGCCGCCGGCAACATCCAGACATGACGACGCCGCGCCGGCGCGGCTGGCAGCGGCTCGGGCGCCAGTATCACGGGCTCGGCAGCCAGCCGCTCGCGCAGGCCGGCCAGAAACGCAGCGTCTCGCGCGGCCGGCCGGGCCAGCTCTTCCGAACGCATCACGTCACCGATGAGCTGATAGCAATGCCACGTCCGGCGCAGTTCGGCGTCTTCACGCCAGCCGCTGCAGGCACGTTCCACTTCACTGGCGTCACGCAAGTCGCCGTCGGCCAGCGCCGACAGTCGGGCCCGCGCGACTTCAATCTGCGCAGGCTGGTGCGGAAACGAGGGCGTTGTCTCAGGCTCGGGCTTCATGGCGTGGCGGCTTCGGTAGGGTTCTGCAGGGCATGTGGGGGGTGTGGTGGGTGTGAGCGGGGTGTGAGGGGGGTAGAGCGACTGCGCGCAAATTCGGCGTTCAAGCCTTCGTTCCCGGGCTTCACCATCGCTCACCGGCTCGCGTGTCCAACAGCGGACGCAGGCGCATGGCAATCGCCTCGCGCGCCCGAAAAATGCGTGAGCGCACCGTGCCGATGGGGCAGTTCATCATCTCGGCGATTTCTTCGTAAGTCAGGCCTTCGATTTCGCGCAAGGTGATCGCTTGGCGCAAGTCTTCCGAGAGCGCCTCGATCGCCACATTCACAGCCATGGCAATTTGCTTGCTCGCCAGCAAAGCTTCGGGTGTCTCGCCGTCGGTTAGTTCATTCTCTGCGCGTGAAGTTTCCTCACCATCCTCGCCTTGACTGCGTGAGGACTCCAGCACCAGCGGGTCGCGTTTCATGTCCATCAGCGCCTTCTTGGCGGTGTTGACGGCGATTCGGTACAACCAGGTGTAGAACGCGCTGTCGCCGCGAAACTGCGGTAACGCGCGGTAAGCGCGGATAAAACTTTCCTGGGCGATGTCCTGCACCAGGTCGACATCGCGCACCATGCGCCCGATCAGCCGCTCGACGCGCCGCTGGTACTTGACGACCAACATCTCGAACGCACGCACGTCACCCCGCTTGACGCGTTCCACCAGCAGAGCATCGGCCTCGGCGTCGGACATTCAGTCGGCCATTCGTTCCGGGGCCAGCACTCCAGGCGTGGCGCGAGGCGGGCGTGAATACACCGCGGCACGCAGGGCATGCCAGGCGGGCCCGGCCTCTGCCGCGCCAACGGCAAACCAGCGCTTGCCTCCCCGTTCCACGTGCAGGCACAGCACCAGCACAAAGCCGGCATCCATCATCAGTTGCAGTCGTCCGGGTCCTTCGCCTGCGACCCAGCACTGGCCGTCCCACTGCAGCAGCAGCGCAGGCGGGCGCCAAAAATGAAAGGCTAGGAACCCGGCCGCACCTGCAGCCAACAAAGACCCGGCCAGGGCCCAAGTTGAGCCCGCGCCCGTCAGCAGCAGGCCCCAGGCCACGCAGCTGGCAGCGGCCAACGCCGGCAGCACCGTTTGCAAGGCGAACCACCACCGGCCGCCGGAACAGCGGACGGCCACCGCAGGCGCGGCGCGCATCAGGCTCAGGTACGCCGGAAAACCAGCGTGCCGTTGGTGCCGCCGAAGCCGAAGTTGTTCTTCACGGCGACGTCTATCTTCATCTGCCGCGCCTCGTTGGCGCAGTAGTCCAGGTCGCACTCCGGGTCCTGGTTGAAGATGTTGATGGTGGGCGGCGACACCTGATGGTGCAGCGCCAGCACCGTGAACACCGACTCGATGCCGCCGGCGCCGCCGAGCAAGTGGCCGGTCATCGACTTCGTCGAGTTCACCACCATCTTGCCGGCATGCTCGCCAAACGCCAGCTTGATGGCATTCGTCTCGTTCAAGTCGCCCAGCGGCGTGCTGGTGCCATGCGCGTTGAGGTAGTGCACCTCGTCGGGGTTGACGCGTGCGTTGCGCAGCGCGGCCTTCATGCTGCGCTTGGGGCCGTCGACGTTGGGCGCCGTCATGTGGAACGCGTCGGCGCCCATGCCGAAACCAGACAGCTCGGCATAGATCCTGGCGCCGCGCTTCTTCGCATATTCGTACTCTTCGAGCACCACCACGCCGGCACCTTCGCCGAGCACGAAGCCGTCGCGGTCCCTGTCCCACGGGCGGGACGCGGTCTTGGGGTCGTCGTTGCGCACTGACAGCGCCCGCGCCGCCGCAAATCCGCCTATACCCAGCGGGCTGACGGTGCTTTCAGCGCCGCCGGCCACCATCACGTCGACATCGCCGTACTCGATCATCCGCCCCGCCTCGCCGATGCAGTGCAGGCCTGTGGTGCAAGCTGTCACGATGGCCATGTTCGGCCCAGTGAAGCCGTACTTGATCGACACGTGGCCCGAGATCATGTTGATGATCGAGCCGGGCACGAAAAACGGCGAGATGCGGCGCGGGCCGCGCTCGCGGTATTCGCCATCGGTCTCCTCGATCATCGGCAGGCCGCCGATGCCTGAGCCCACCAGGCAGCCCATGCGTTCGGCCGCCTCTTCCGACAGGTCTGCGCCAGTGGGCAGCCCTGCATCGCGCACCGCTTGCATCGACGCCGCCATCCCGTAATGGATGAAAGTGTCCATGTGGCGGGCTTCCTTGGCGGTGATGTAGTCCTCGATCCGGAAGCCCTTCACCTCACCGGCAAACCGGCAGGCAAATGCAGAAGCATCGAACTTCGTGATGAGGTCGATGCCACCGCGGCCGGCCACCAGGTTGCCCCAGCCTTCGGTCACGCTGTTGCCCACCGGGCTGACAAGCCCGAGGCCGGTGACGACGACGCGACGCCTGGTCATGCCGGCGTCAGCCCTTCTGGTGGCTGCTGGCGTAGTCGATGGCCAGTTGCACTGTGGTGATCTTCTCGGCTTCTTCGTCGGGAATCTCGATGCCGAACTCGTCTTCCAGCGCCATCACCAGCTCCACGGTATCGAGCGAGTCAGCGCCGAGGTCGGCCACAAAGGCCTTCTCGTTCGTGACATCGGATTCGGGAACGCCGAGTTGTTCGGCAATGATCTTCTTGACGCGTGCTTCAATATCGCTCATGACTCCTCCGGGAGTGGGGTCGGTTCAAACAGCCCGCGATTCTACCGGCGGGGCTCGTACCGGATTTTTTGTCTGCAGGCGGCTCGCCCGCTGCGGAACTTCAGCCTGGCGTGACCCAGGTTTCAAGACATGTGCATGCCGCCGTTGACATGCAGTTCAGTACCCGTGATGTAGCCCGCCGCAGGGCTGGCGAGGAAGGCCACCGCAGCTGCCACTTCTTCAGGCGCACCCAGGCGGCCCAGCGGAATTTGCGCCAGCAGCGCCGTCTTGGCAGCCTCTGGCAGGCCCTGCGTCATGTCTGTTGCGATGAAGCCCGGCGAGACGCAGTTGACCGTGACGTTGCGGCTGCCCAGTTCGCGCGCCATGGCGCGCGTGAGGCCCGCCACGCCGGCCTTGGCTGCCGCGTAGTTGGCCTGTCCGGCATTGCCGATGGCACCAACCACCGATGTGATGTTGATGATGCGGCCATAGCGCTGCTTCATCATCGGCCGCGTGGCCGCGCGGCAGGCGCGGAACACGGCTTTGAGGTTGGTGTCATGCACGGCGTCCCACTCTTCGTCTTTCATGCGCATCGAGAGCATGTCGCGCGTGATGCCGGCGTTGTTGACCAGCACGTGCAGGCCGCCTTGGGTCTTCACCAGCGAATGGATGGCGGCATCGAGGGCGACGCCGTCGGTCACGTTCAGCACGATGCCCTGGCCACCGTGCGGCAAAAGAGCTTCGTGAATGGCGGCCGCGCCGGCTTCGGTGGTGGCGGTGCCGGTGACGCGAAAGCCGGCTGCCGCCAACGCCATCGCGATGGCGCGGCCTATGCCGCGCGAGGCGCCGGTGACCAGCGCCACCTGGGCCGCGTTCAACTCATCAGTCATGACAGCATTTCCTTGGCAGCACCGAGATTGGCCGGGGCGTTGATGGTGAGCGAGACGATTTCGGCGTCGATGCGCTTGACCAGGCCCGACAGCACCGCGCCCGGCCCGCACTCGAAGATGTGCGTCAGGCCGCGCGCTTTCAGCGCTTGCGTCACCTCCACCCAGCGCACGGGGCCGAAGGCCTGGCGGTAAAGGGCGTCACGGATGGCGGCAGGTTCGGTTTGGACAGCCACGTCGATGTTGTTGACCACCGGAAAGCGCGGCGCATGCAGCACCACACCGGCGAGCTTCTCCCGCAGTGCTTCTGCCGCCGGCCTCATCAGCGATGAATGGAATGGCGCCGACACCGCCAGCAGCAGCGCGCGCTTGGCGCCCGCCGCCTTCATTTGTTCGCAGGCCGCGTGAACACCCGCCTTGCTGCCAGAGATGACGGTCTGCTTGGGGTCGTTGAAGTTGGCGGGCTCGACGAGATCGCCGCTGGCCGCCGCAACGTCAGCGCAGATCTCGCGCACCACCGAGGCATCCAGTCCGATCACAGCGGCCATCGCGCCCGTGCCCACCGGCACGGCCTGCTGCATGGCCTCGGCACGAAAACGCACCAACGGCAGCGCATCGGCCAGCGTCAGCGCTCCTGCAGCCACGAGCGCGCTGTACTCGCCCAGCGAGTGGCCCGCGGCCGCAGCAGGCTCCGCGCCCCCTTCGGCACGCCAGGCGCGATAGCAGGCCACGGCCGCTGCCAGCATCAGGGGCTGGGTGTTGGTCGTCAGCGCCAGGGCCTCGGCCGGGCCAGCGTGGATCAACCGGCCCAGGTCTTGATCGAGTGTGCTGGAGGCTTCCTCCAACGTCAGGCGCACGGCAGGGTGGTCACCCCAGACGTCGAGCATGCCGACGGACTGGGAACCCTGGCCGGGGAACACGAAGGCAAAGGCAGGCATGGTTTGTCTCGACGATCTTGTTATATATCTGGCAGCAGCGCAGCGCTCAAAAATCGAGCAGCACGGCGCCCCAGGTAAAGCCACCGCCCACGCCTTCCAGCATGACGGTGTCGCCGCGCTTGATGCGGCCGCTGCGCACCGCCACGTCCAGCGCCAGCGGCACCGAGGCCGCCGAAGTGTTGCCGTGTTCATCCACCGTCACTACAAGCTTGTCCAGCGACAACTTCAGCTTCTTCGCGGTGCCCTGCATGATGCGCAGGTTGGCTTGGTGCGGTATCAGCCAATCCAGGTCGGCTTCGGTGCGGCCGGCCTTCTCCAACACCGCGCGGGCTGCACTCTCGAGCACGCCCACGGCCAGCTTGAAGACCGCCTTTCCGTCCATCTTCAGCAGTGGATCGCCCAGCACGAGGCCGCCCGACACCGTGCCGGGTACGCACAAGATGCCGACATGTTTGCCATCGGCGTGCAACTCTGAGGCAAGGATGCCCGGCTCGCTGCTGGCCTCCAGCACCACCGCGCCAGCGCCATCGCCAAACAGCACGCAGGTCGCGCGGTCGTTGAAATCGAGGATGCGTGAGAAGACTTCCGAGCCCACCACCAGCGCGCATCGGGCGCTGCCGGAACGGATCATCGCGTCGGCCACGGTCAGCGCGTAGACGAAGCCTGAACACACCGCCTGCAGGTCGAAGGCGGCGCAGCCGCCGATGCCCAGCTTGTGTTGCAGGATGCAGGCGGTTGAAGGAAAAACCATGTCGGGCGTGGACGTGGCGACGATGATCAGGTCGATGTCTTCCGCGCTGCGGCCGGCCGCGTCCAACGCAGCACGCGCGGCGTGCAGCGCCAGATCACTGGCGTTCACGCCGTCGTCGGCGAAATGACGGGCACGGATGCCAGTGCGCTCGACGATCCATTCGTCACTGGTCTCAAGACCCCTCTCGGCCAGCATCGCTGCCATGTCGGCATTGCTGAGACGGCGCGCCGGCAGGTGGCTGCCGGTGCCGGTGATGCGCGAAAAACGGGTGGCTGTGGCGGTGGCCGGGGCCTGGAAGTTCATGCAGCTTTTTCCGACGGGGCGTCGCCAATGAGCACGGCCCCCAAGCCGTCCTGCAGGGTGTCGCCGATGCGACCTTGCACGCGGTCGAGCAGCCGGTTTCGCGCGGCATCATAAGCCCGGGCCAGGGCCTGTTCGAAGGCGTAGGCATCGGCCGAGCCATGGCTCTTGAACACCAGCCCGCGAAGGCCCAGCAGTGCGGCGCCGTTGTAGCGGCGGTGGTCCATGCGGTGCTTGAAGCGCCGCAGCACCGGCATGGCCACCAGGCCGGCCAGCTTGGACAGCGGCGTGCGGTTGAACTCCTGCTTGATGAAGTCGCCCAGCATCGAAGCCAGCCCTTCGCTGGTTTTCAGCAACACGTTGCCGACAAAGCCGTCGCAGACCACGATGTCCACAGTGCCTTTGAAAATGTCATTGCCCTCGACATTGCCGTGGAAACTGATGTGCCCCGCCTCGCCTGCGGCCCGCAGCAGTTCACCGGCGCGCTTGATGGTTTCGCTGCCCTTGATGGCTTCTTCGCCGACGTTCAAAAGCCCCACGCTGGGTTCAGCCTTGCCATCCACGGCGGTCACCAAAGCGCTGCCCAACAATGCAAACTGCAGCAGGTTCTCTGGCGTGCAATCGACGTTGGCGCCGAGGTCGAGCACGGTTGTATAGCCGTCGCGCCGGTTGGGCATCACTGTTGCGATGGCCGGGCGGTCTATGCCCTCCATTGTCTTCAGCAGGTAGCGCGACACCGCCATCAGCGCACCTGTGTTGCCCGCCGAGACGCAGACATGCGCGCCGCTCTTCAACTGCTGCAGCGCCACGCGCATGGAAGAGTCGCGCTTCTTGCGCAGCGCCACTTCCACGGGGTCGTGCATGGCCACCACCTCGGTGGCGCTGACGAGCATGCAGCGCGTCCAGCTCCGCGCGGGTTCGATGGCCGCTGGCGCGCCCACGAGCACCAACTCGGCTTGCGGATGTTTGTCGAGGAAGGCGCGGCAAGCGGGCAGCGTGACGCTGGCACCGTGGTCTCCGCCCATGCAGTCGACGGACAGACGCACCAAAGTGCGCGGTTCGAAGACGTGGTGCGTGGTGCGCGCGGCGTGGTTCGGCACGGCGAAACTCAGGGCTTCAGCCCGTTGCGCGCAACGCGCGCCAAGCAGACCGATGCACGGCCTGCACAGTGACTCAGGCGTCGGCCTTGGTCTTCAGGACCTTGCGGCCACGGTAGAAGCCGGTCGGGCTGATGTGGTGGCGCAGGTGCACTTCACCGGTAGTGGACTCGACGGCCGTACCCGGGGCGGCGACGGCGTTGTGCGAGCGGTGCATGCCGCGCTTGGAAGGCGACTTCTTGTTCTGTTGGACGGCCATGAAAATCTCCTGGGGGCGGCGCTGTCGGCCTCAACTGCACAGCAGTCGGCTTCAAACACTGAAGGTGGCGTGGTGGTTGCGCTACGGGCTTGCCCTAAAAGGGGTCGTCCCAAGACGAACGGCCAGCTTTCGCAAAGCCCATGACTATAACACCGGGTCCCAAGCGCGAAGGGTGTGAAAAAGCCGAGTCAATCCGACTGGCCCCCGCCGCCCTCGCCGCCTTCGCCCAGATTGCCGCGCCCGCGCAGCGCGGCCAGCGCTGCAAAGGGGTTGGGCGCTGGTGCTTCGGAAGCTTGGGCCCGAACGGGCATGGGCAGCGGCGTTGGGCATACCTCGTGCCGCGGCACGATGGGCAAGGCCAGGATCAATTCGTCTTCCAGCAACTCGAGCAGGTCCAGCCGCGCGGGCAGCACCAGCACATCGTCTTCGCTGTCTTCGTCCAGCCGCAGCGCTTCTTCTTCGCTGCGCATGAAACGAAAGCGTCGCTGCACGCGCAAGGTCTCGCTCATGGCCTGCAGGCACCGCTGGCATTGCAGCGGCACATCGGCCTCGGCTTGCAATTCCAGCCACATCTCGGGCTCAGCGCCGGTAACCAGCAGCAGGCTGCCTTCAGCTTGCCAGGCCGCGCTGCCATCAGTGGCGGCGCAGAAGCTCGCTGCCAGGCGCTCCATCGCGGCCAGCGGATGCTGCCCTTGCAGCCGACCGGCGGTCTTGCAGAAGGTGGCGATGTCCAGCGCGCTGGCCGCCGAATGCTTGTCTTTCATCACCGCCTCGTCATGGCAATCTTCTCGCTTGCTCGTCGTGCACGGCGGGCCGCCTGGTACGCACAAGACCGAGTGCCGTGCAGTGTAGCCAGCAGAGCTGCAAACCTGCGCCGACAATCTGCAGCATGCCAGCCCTGCCCCCGCTGATTCTCGGCTCGACCTCTCGCTACAGGCGTGAGCTGCTCGAACGCCTGCGCCTGCCCTTCACTTGCGTGGCGCCCGAGGTGGACGAAACGCCGCAGCCCGGCGAGACCCCGGCCGCGCTGGCTTTGCGCCTGGCGCTGGCCAAGGCCCGAGCAGTGGCCGCGCTGCATCCGCAGGCCGTGGTCATCGGTTCAGACCAGGTGGCTGA
>Ga0209490_10004496_pt1 | contig 12856 bp, 13 predicted proteins | sample MAT06_FD_187209 | JGI IMG/M metagenome (GOLD analysis project Ga0209490, IMG submission 187209) | Freshwater microbial communities from Lake Fryxell liftoff mats and glacier meltwater in Antarctica - MAT-06 (SPAdes) (version 2) | ecosystem: Environmental > Aquatic > Freshwater > Ice > Liftoff...
CTCCGCCCGCGCCATTTCCGAGAGAAGAGCAAGCATGATGCCCGCTGCCGGATTCCGCTTGCCGGAAGGCAGCAACGTCTCGACCCCTTGCGCGTGCCAGTAAAGAGACACCCCGGATTCCTCCAACGTCTCAACGAACTTGTGCGCGACGCTATTCCGGCGGGCCAGCCGCGAGACTTCATGAACGAGAACCTTCTTGATCTTCCCTTCCGCCGCCAATGCCGCCGCCCGTTTCAGACCCTCGCGCTGGTCTTCATCGGCCTTGCCGGAAACCGTCTCCCGGCAAACCTCGATCACGGCATAACCTTTCTGCCGGGCGTATTCTTCCAACTCCGTAACCTGCCGCGCCGTCTCCTGCCGCTGGGTGGACACGCGAACAAGGATGGCAACGGGAACCTGCATGGATTGTGATTTTGTTTTCATCGGGAGGAATCTTGCATCGGTGTATTCAATTAAACAATTATCCGGCTGAATGCCATGCTCAACCCGGAGCGACCCGCGCTTGTCTTGCCAGTAAGTGAAGGGAACACGAACGCATCCGGCGAGCCATCCGCACCCGGCATCCCTGACAACGCTTTTTCAAGCTCGGGATGGATGGGGTATGCAATCTTCTTCGGTTTGCCTCCAGCCTTTGCCCGACCAGCGGTTTTGCGAGGGATAAATTTTCGCGGTCTATTCAGCCCAAAAACGAGCAGATGTATTGGCAGATGCCGTCCTTGACCGAGATCGTGAAGCCTGAATTGGCGGGAACTTCGAAGAAGCTGCCGCTGGCGCAGGTTTTCGTTTCCGAGGTGCCATCCAAGAGCACATCGCACGCACCGTCGGTGATATCCATTCGCTCAGCGGCGTCCGTGCCGAAGTGGTATTCGCCGAGGTAGATAAGGCCGAGGGTTTTTCGCGAGCCGTCGGCAGCGATGATCGTGTGCGAGATGACCCTGCCTTCAAAATAAACGTTCGCGCGGGCAACTGCTGTGACGTTGGGAAATTCCATCTCCGCGTGATGCCTGACGCGCTCGCGCTTGGCAAGAAGAAGCGCGTGCTCCTAGAAAAATCGTTGCGGAATCGAGACGGGCTGGATGTTCGTGAGACGCTCCACGAATTTTTCCCACGTCGCCTGACCCGCGAGGATCTCGATCTGCACGCGGAGATAAAAAATCGGCACCTCGGGCTCGAGGATGCGCGGAATGCGCACAGCATCTTTTTCCGTTGTGATCACGGCATCCAGCTCGCGACGCGCGCAGCGACGGATGAAACTCTCGATTTCCTTGCCCGTGTAACGATGGTGATCGGCGTAGGATTTGGTGATCTCCAGTTCCGCGCCCAGCTCGCGCAAGGCGTTCTCAAAACTCTCAGGCACGGCGATCCCGCTCAGCGAGCCCACCCGCAGCCCGCGAAGAAAATCGAGCGGCTTAGTCTCTCCAGTCACAAAGTTCCGCAAGTGCTTGGGGCGATGCGAGCACTCGATGATGTCTGCCGTGCGGTTGTATCGACGAATACGGGCAATGAGCTCCGTGTTGTCGCTTCCGTCGCATTTCGTAAGAAAAATATGCGTAGCGCGGCAGAGGTTCCCGGGCGGCTCGCGGAGGGTTCCGCGCGGCAACAAATACTCGTTCCCAAACGGTGCCTGCCGGTCCACGAGAACGATTTCGAGCCCATGCCGCATCCGCACATATTGCAACCCGTCATCAAGAATCAGCGTGTCCACATCGAATTCCTTTACCGCATACGTCGCGCTCTTCACGCGATCCCGATCCACGAGCACCACCACACCGCGAAGATTGTTGGCCAGCATGAACGGTTCGTCGCCAGCCGTCCGCGAGTCCAACAACAACGAACGCCCGTCTGAGACCACACGCGGAACGAAGACGGATTTATTTTTCGTCAATTTGTCCATTAGGCGCAGAAAAATCGGACGCGGCACGCTTTTGTATCCGCGACTGAGAATGGCAACCTTTCGTCCGCCCTCTTGCAGCGCGCGGGCGAGCATTTCGACAACCGGTGTTTTTCCTGTGCCGCCGACTGTGAGGTTTCCGACACTGATCACGAGGCACCCGGGCGAATGATTCCGAAAAATTCTGTGTCGGTAGAGCGCGAGGCGCACTTGCACAATGACTCGATAAATCCCCGAGAGACCGAACAGGAACCACCGCAGAATCCCTGCACGCTTGCCGTAACGACGCCCGAAAATGACGTCGATGGCAAACGTTTCCAGCCCCTCAATCCATCTCCTCATCGCAAAATACGCACGCCTGAGTTGTCCGCTGCCACGACACGCACGATGGCGTCCGCCTGACCCGCCGCCGCGTGCATGGCCACCGCAATCTTCTCCGGCTTACCTAGCGTGAGGCACGCAATCGTCGAACCCGATCCACTCAGCCACCCGCCAAGCGCACCCGCCTCGCGACCCGCTTCGATCACGCGCGACAGACAGGGGATGAGCTTTTCGCGGTAAGGTTGGTGCAACCAATCGTCGAAACACCCCTCCAATTTGCGATAGTCCGCCGCCGCAAAAGCCGCCGCAATCGCCGCCGCCCGCCCGAGCGTCGCCACCGCATCGCTCAAAGGCACGTCCTTCGGCAACGCCCGGCGTGCCGCTGCGGTTTCCATTTCGAAATTCGGAATCCACAGCACAAACGACAATTTTTCATCCACGGCAAATCGCTGCACTGCCGCGCGCGCCGGAACCACCGTAAACCCGCCAAAAGCTCCCGGAGCCGCGTTATCCGGATGCCCCTCAAGATCTGCACAAATTACATACAGGCGACGGCGATCCAGCGGCTTGCCCGCCAGCTCGTTGAGCCCATGCAGAATCCCCAGACGAACCGTCACGCTGCTCCCAAGCCCGCGCGCGGACGGCACATCGCCCTCGATTTTCCATGTAAACGGAAACGCTTCAACGCCAGCCGCGCGAAAAAAAGCTGCCGCCGCCTTCGTTACGATTCCCGCCGACGGCCCGGAACGTCCGCGCGTCACCGTCGTAACATTGTAAAGACTCAACGCGACGCCTAAACAATCAAACCCAGGCCCTAGATTCGCCGTGGTCGCCGGCACTCGAACGCGAACAGATTTCATACGCCAACAAACATGCCGCACCCCACCGCGAACGAAAAGCAAGAAACCTCCCCGCCCCTCCCGAAACTCACAGAAAAACGTTGCAGCTCCCCTCCCCCTCTGTTTGTAGTCACCTGCGGGAGCAGCAAACCAACGAATATACCACGATGAGCAAAAAGCCGGTCGGAGGAACAATCAATTCACGCGATTCGTTAGATAAAACTGACGAGTCCAATCCATCGCCACTCGACAACCTCGGAGAGCTCCCCCGCTCCTACGGAAGCGACAGCATTTTTCTTGTCGCTCAAGAGCCGCATTGGCTATTCACCTACTGGGATCTCGACATCTCGCTTCACCCCGGCGGCAAAACATTTCTCCGCACCACCACAGACGCAGACGTCATCGACAGCGAGATCGAGGTGCCTTTCGAGACACGCAATTGGTATATCCCCGTCAAAACGGCCGGAGCCTCCTACACGGTCGAAATCGGCTTCTATCGCGGCACGCAATGGAACACCCTCGCCCGCTCAGCCACGGTCTCCACTCCCGCAGATCGCATGTCGGGCTCGCAGGATTTCGACTACGCAACCCTCCCTCTACATATCAGCTTTCAGCGCCTGATGGAAAACATCCAAACGGCCATCAATGACGGAGAGACGTTGATTCAGGCACTCGCACGATTGCAAAAAGACGGACGCCTCCTCGCGATGGGTCCTAATCCCGGCCTGCCGAAAGGCTCCGACGAATACATCGTTCTCGAGGCCCTGCTCGGCCAAAATCTCCTCACCGAAATGTCGAGCAGCTCATCGAGTTCGGAGGAGCTGAGCTCGCGGATTCAGGCCCATTTGGAAGAACGCTTGAATTCCGCCCAATCTAGCGAACTCCTCGCCCGTTCACAGTGGAGCCCCGCCGAGAGCAGTCTATTCAGCGCGCTCACCGCCCTTACCGGCAGCACATCTTGGGATACCCCCGCGCTTGCGAGTTGGGTCAATGCCGCGTTGACGAGCTGGGCCGCAGCCGGTCCGTCATCCTGGGCTGCCGGGGCGGAATCCAGTGGTGCTTCGAGCGGCGTGCCTTCTTCATGGACGCCGCAGATGCTCTCCAGCTGGCTCCAAGCCGCCACCTCCTCGTTCTCCGGTGCAGCGCCCACCAGTTGGTCGCAGGCCGCTCTTTCGAGTTGGAGTCACGCAGAGACCAGCAGTTGGGGCGGCTCGGAAAACGTCGGCTCGTTTGGCTTTGCTAAGCGCGAGTTCTTCATGCACGTCAACGCCGAAGTTATTTTCTACGGCGGCACGCACCCCCAAGCCAAGGTCACCATCGGCGGCAAACCCGTCACGCTCAACCCGGATGGCACGTTCCGGCATCACTTCATCTTCCCGGATGGAGCGTATGAGATCCCCATCGTCGCCACCTCGCCTGACGGAGTGGAGACGCGCTCCGCCACACTTCGCCTCGATCGCGCGACGGGACGCGTCGGAGAAGTCGGCCACACTTCTCAACCTCCCCTCCCCGCCCCCATGGGTGCTCTGGCCTGAACGCAAAATCACGCGCCGTTCCCGCCGACCGCTGGGCCGCCGATTTTCTTAAGTGGCTTGACGCTGAGAAAAACGCCTCGCCTCGCACCATTTCCACCTACCGCACGTCGTTGGATGAATTCCGAAAGTTCCGTCCTGACGGGGCTTGGAAATCCTTCACCGCATCGGACTACCGCGCGTGGATGTTGGATTTGATGAAACGCGACCAAGCCCGCGCCAGTGTGCGGCTGCGCTTTTCCGCCATGCGCGCATTCCATGAATTCCTTCTCATGCGCGGCCTCGTTCCTAAAAACATCCTCCGCGAAATCTCGCTGCCGAAGCTCGAAAAGCAACTCCCCCGCTTCTTCACCACCGGACAAATCGACACCCTCATCGAGTCCCCCGCGAACGCTCCGCGCACCAATCAAGCCCCCGCCTGGTCTACCGCACGCGATACCGCCATCATCGAACTTTTTTACTCCACCGGAATGCGCCTTTCGGAACTCGTCGGCCTCGACGTCGCCGATGTCGATGTGATTGGCGAGACCGCGCGCGTCACCGGCAAAGGTGCGCGCGAACGCATCTGCCCTCTCGTACCACAGGCCCTCGAAGCCATATCGCGCTACCGCCACGCCAGTAATGTTCACAACGGCCCGCTCTTCATTAACAAATCCCGCAAACGCCTCTCCGCGCGTTCCGTCTGGGCCATGATCAAATCCCGCCTCGTCCAAGCCGGTCTCCCCGCCAACCTCTCCCCCCACAAAATCCGCCACAGCTTCGCCACCCACCTCCTCGACAACGGTGCCGATCTCCGCAGCGTCCAAACCCTCCTCGGCCACGCCAGCCTTTCGACGACACAGATCTACACCCACGTCACGACCGAACGCCTCAAAACCGCCTACAACGCCGCCCACCCGAGAGCGAAGAACGGATAGATCACCCAACGGCCAAACCTCAACGGCCAAACCTCAACGGCCAAACCTCAACGGCCAACTTCGAGCTCTACGCGCCGAGTTCCTTCTCCGCCGTGTAGATGAAATGCGCTTCTCTTTTCGCGCGCGGATGCGCCTTCGACGCGTCTTCGCTCACGCGAAACCCCGCCCGATTCAGCGCACGCTGGAACGCCACCTCCCGCTCCGCTGACCAAAATGCCACCCGTCCACCGGGCTTCAACGCATACTTGATGAGGTCGATCCCCGCGCGCCCATACAGTCGCGAATTCTGCGGCTGCACAAACGACGTCGGCCCATTGTCCACATCGAGCAAAATCGCATCGTAATGCGCCTTCCCCACCTTTCGAATGCATCGATAGACATCATCCACCATCACGCTCACCCGCTCATCGCGCAGCAACCCGCCATTCAAATCCCCGAGCAACTCACGATTCCATGCCACCACCTCCGGCAGCAACTCCGCCACCTCCACCCTCGCCCGCGGCCCGATGATCTCCAGCACACGCTTGAGACTAAACCCGAGCCCCAGCCCGCCGATCAATACATTCGGCACCTCTGACCCCGTCCGAAAATCACAAGCCAAATCCGCCAGCATCAATTCCGAATTCGTCGAAGTCGAACTCATCAACTGCCTCCCATCCTGTTTCAAAAAATACTCCCCATCATGCCGGTGCAGCGAAAACCGCGACCCATTCGGCGTCCGCGTCTCACCCAATTTCTCAAAAGGCTTCATCCCAAGACACTATCATCCGCACACGCCGCGTCACCTCCGAAGACCAATTCAGTCTATCCGCTTTTTGTAAACAATGTCGTTGAGTTGAGGCAGCCCGTCACGACAATCGCGGGGATTTTGTTCGAGATAAAATAAGGAATTGACGGGCATTTCTTCGCTCTCTGCGAAAGGCAGTTGGCTCGTCGAGCTAAGCTCTGGAGAGAGTGTTCGCACTGACGAAGATATTCCGCTGCTTGAATGCGGTCGGCGACTCCTGAAGATAAATCATCCGAAGGGCGTGTGTCTTCGCCGCAAAATAGGGGGTATGCAGCACCCGGTCGGATTGCCTCACCCAGTCGGGTCGCGGCAACCGGTGCTGACGGCATAAATGGTCACACACAGCAGCAAGGTATGCGTCGGCGAAACCATCGTCATTAAGAGAGAGTGCCAACCGGGCTGGCTCATCGTGAACTTTCTCAGGCACGGGGGCGGCATAGAAACCGTCGAGGAAGTCGCGCAGCGCGTGGCGGAGTTGACCATCGTGGCGGGCAACCTCTGCAACTTGCTTCAAACTGGAAATGCGCCCGGTGGTCATCCTTTGATTCCCTCCCCGGTTGCCGGCCCTTCATTCATCCCTGAAACCACCTCAGCAACAAAATAGCGGGTTTTGACGTGGATCCGTTCAAGCGGATAAAACCGACCCACGATCTCAAAAACCGCCTCCTCGGTGTGTAAGCCAAGAGCACGAATCAGAAATTCAACGTCTCCACGATCTTCTGAGGTTTCCTCCGATCGTGCCGCCATGCACTTCATGGCAAGAAGATACTCTGGCGTGGGAGTAAATATCCGCAGATTGGGAAGACTCTCTAATTCAGGGATCAAATCATCTGTCAATTCCTCGTTGTGCGAGAGGAACCCTTTCACGCCATCATTGAGCCAGTCGGCCGGAATTCCAAGCTCATCAGCAATGGCCCGCGATGCTCCCAGAATTTCGGCTTTGGGACAAAATACTGCGTCCACGTCCCGGGTTGCGGGACGTGCATCGAACACCAGAACCATTTCCGCGCCGCCATAGATGCAGATTTCCCCTGCGATACCGCGCCGGGCACACTCCCGTTCAAGAGCGCGGAGCGCTTCTATGATTTTGCCACGGGTCAACCGGTCACTCATCCCATCAACCTACAGAACGATTGGTTCATTGTCGTGTGCCTTTTCTCCTTCACGTCCGGTTTCGTCCGTTTTGGATTTGGAAGCCTATTAACCCTTGAAACCGTAGTGCCAATCCGAAAAGCGCGAGAGCAACCTCCCCGAAGACCAAATCAAAGCTTCCGGCCCGCATCGCAACCTGCCACGACTCTTTTATGAACGCCCGCCTCAAGATCCTTTTCGTCTGCGGACGCAACAAGCGCCGCAGCCCGACCGCCGAACGTGTGTTCCGTCAGGATGGCCGCATGGAAGTTCGCTCTGCCGGTCTCGGCGAGACCAGCCCGCGCCGTGTGCGCGAGGAGGATCTCCTCTGGGCTGATCTCATCCTCCCGATGGAGCGCAAAAACGCGACCCGCCTCAAAGTCATGTTCTCCCACCTCGATCCGTTCCCACCCATCGAGATCTTGGACATCCACGACGACTACACCTTCATGGACAAAAAACTCATCGCCGTCCTCCATGAAACCGTCACCGCTGCCCTCGAACGCTTCGCTGAAGAGCAGAACCAGAGCGAGTAGCACTGCCGGCCTTCACTGCCGTCTCAGATTCAGAAGACCTTTCTCGCGGGGCAAATCGTCGCTTGAACCGGATTGGACGATCGCGGATCGCCATTGAGGCGTTTACCGAATCGGAGAGTTCGTCTCAGAGACTGATCGCGAACACGGAACTCGATGCCGGAGCGAACCTACTCATCACCGCCGCCGTCATCGCCGCCGCCGTCATCGCCACCGCCGTCATCGCCGCCGTCATCGCCGCCATCATCGCCGCTTTCGTCGCCGCTTTCGTCGCCGCTTTCGTCGCCGCTTTCGTCGCCGCTGTCATCCATTGATTCTTCGTTTTGGCTCTCTTCGTTGGACGCGTCGCCGTCATCCATGGACTCTTCGGCCTGAGTTTCATCGACGTCCTCCTGCACCGACTCCATCTCGGATTCTTCAGATTCTTCTTTGGTAATTTCCGAGCTCTCCTCTGCGACCTCTGTGGATTCCTCTTCGGTCATTTCGAACGACGTTTCTTCAATATACTGACTCTCCTCGCTGATCTCCGCGGACGAGATGGAGAAATCGTAGGAGTCATACGTTTCGAATGACGTTTCAGTGTAAGACCAATCGTAGACATAGTCGGTCTCGTAATAGTAGGCATCATAAACGGACCACGAATCCGAGATCGTCGTCCAATACGTCCGCTGGGACGGCTCAATGTAATAGTAGTATCCCGCGAGTGAGCCGGAGATGGTTGCGAGAAGGTCGATGATGCTCGTGTAGGACGCCAGCGTCACAGGAGCTTTCTCAATCTCTTTTGAGCGTTGGCTCAGTCTTTGCAAACCTGCTTTGAGCGCTGGATCTTTCTTTGCCGCGGCGCTGAGCTTTTGAAGGTTTTTTCGGAATCCTGCCTGGGAGGACTGGATTTTCGCCATTTTGGCTTTTTCGCTCGCGCTCAACGGACCGCCCTTAGCGCTGCGTTGTGCCATAGGGCCATACTGATTGTGCAGAGCCGCCACGGCTCCGCCGAGTCCCTTGGCACCTTTGATGACTTGAGGATTTTTTGACTTGGTCAGATCCCAAGCGATCTGCATTTCCTGCACACCCGATTGGGCGTCGCTGAGCGCTTTGAAGAACTTCTTATCTTTGGCTGCGAGAGATTTCTTCGCCGTATCCAAGGACTTGCCAATTGTCTGTAGCGACTGGAGAAATGGCTTGGCTGAAGGATTCTTTGGCGAAAGCTCTGTCCCGGCAGCCCGGGCGGATTTCACGGTAAACGCGAGCGATTGTTCGGCAGCTTCGAGAAGTTGTGAGGCGTTTTTCTTTCCGGTTGGAGAAGCCTTCGATGGCGTCGCTTTAGCAGCACCCTGAGCCAGCGCGGAGGGATGAAGATGGAGGCAAAGATAGGCCAACAAAAGCGCCACGACGTAAAACCCTCGAATTTTCATAGCGCGGTATTAAAACCTTCAGAAGCGATTTTTGTCAATCAATCATGACGAAAACAATTTGGCAATAAAGAGGCGGCCTCCTCACGGACACCGATCAGTGCGCAGCGGCAGCCACAGCTCTTTCGACGGGAGCGGCGAGGGCTGCGGTGGCGGCAGCGGCAGAGGCGACTTTGGCGTTGAACCACTTATCGTATTCCGCTTCGGTGAGAATTTTGATGCGGGCCTTCATATTGTAGTGACCGACGCCACAGAGCTGGCTGCAGGCGAGTTCGAATTCGCCGGTCTCGATCGTGCGGAACCAGATCCATGAGATCGTTCTACCAGGGACGGCGTCCTGATAGAGACGAAAATGGGGAACGTAAAAACCGTGGATGACGTCGCGGGCGTGGAGGAGCACGTGGACCGCTTTGCCGACGGGCATGACGAACTCGGTGGAGGTGAAGTCGTCTTTCGAAGCGGGGTCGTCATGATCGACGCCGAATTTGTTTTCGAGTGAGATTTTTTTGACGTCGTTGGCCCCAAGTTTGCCATCGGCGCCGGGGTAGCGGAAATCCCACCCGTATTGGTAACTGCTAATGTCAACAGTGAGGGCATCGGCGGGCGGCGGGGTTCTGGTGAGTTCGAACCAGACGTGATTGCTCCAGATGCCGAGGATGATGAAAATGGCGGCGGGGATGGTCGTCCACCAAATCTCGAGCGTGTTGTTACCGTGACTGTAATGGGCTTTGTGCCCCGGACGGCGGCGGTAGCGAATGAGATAGACGATATAAACGGTCTGCGTGATGACGAAGGCGGCAAGCGTTAGCCAAAAAATGAAATTGAGGAGTCCGTCGATTTTTTCGCCGCCGACGGTGACGTTGCGCGGAGTCCAAAAAAGATTGCTGGTTCGCTCCTCGGCCATCGCGGGTGCGGTGCAGAGTGCGATGAGGAACGCTTGAAGGAGGAGGCGGGAAAACTTATTCATCCGGATTGAGAGGGTCAGGCGGCAGGTACGGTCGCCGGTGCAGCTGCCGGTGCGGCTGCGGCTGGCAGAGCGCCGCCTTGGGGGATCTTCACGGCAGGAATTGCCTTGAGTTCGTTTTGGGTCCAAGGCTCGGAGCGGGCGTCCGTCTCGGTGCGAAGTTGTTTGATAAATTCCGCGGTGATCGGAGGCGCGGCATTTCCCCATTCTGCCCGAATGTAAGTCAAAACAGCTGAGATTTGCTCGTCTTTGAGCTGTTTCCATGGCGGCATAGCGTTGTTGTAAGTATTGCCTTTGACTTGGATGGCGCCCTGGAGTCCGTGAAGAAGGACTTTGACGAGGTGGTTGTCACCGTGCCAATCATTGCCGAGAACCCATTCGCTGCCGACGAGAGTTGGAAATTGCCCCGCCACGCCGAGGCCGGTCGTTTGGTGGCAGATGACACAGTTTTGGGTGTAAATACGTTTGCCGATGACCATGGGATCCGGCGGGCCGGTCTCCTTAGCCGCTCCCCCGCCCGACCACGAGACGAGCTTGGGATCATAGACGTTGGATTGGAATCCGCCGCTGTTGAGGGCGAGATAGAAACCGGCCCAGAAGATGATGCAGAAGAAGACAGTGATGAGCCAGAGGGGGACGGGTTCGTAGCCGTCGACGGGATCCGCCTGTTCGCGAAGGATGGAACCGTGGACTTTGGCCACGTTCATTTCGTCCGCGGTCTGCGATTCGTTAAACTGCTCTTCGGGCGGCGGTGTGGAGTTTGACACGGCGTTATTCGAGTGCGGGCTCCGGCGACTCAGGGAGCGGGAAGTTGCGTTTGAGCGAGACGAGGTACGCGACCAATGCCTTAGCGTCGTCAGTCGGCACGACTTCGTATCCCGGTGGTGGTGCGTATGAACCCTTGAGACCCTTCACCGCATTGTCCGATGGCTGGCCCTCGATGGGTTGCATCTTGTAGAGGTAGCGAAACGCAGGCATGACGGACCAAGAGGTAATCGTCTGTGGCTCGTAAAGATGCTGGTGGTGCCAGTTGACGTCCGGCTGGCGCGCGCCGATGTTGGAGAGATCGGGGCCGGTGCGCATGGTGCCGAGGAAGGCGGGCTGAGCGCGCAAGTAATCGCGGGCAACAGTCTGGCGAGGGCCGAGGCCTTTTTTAATGTCGGTCGAGAGTGGGGCAAGACGAACTTGCTGGCTATGGCAATACACACACCCGTTGGCGGCATAGACGCGCTGACCGGCGACGGCGAGGCCAGACATGGCTGGCGGAAAATAACCGCCGGTGTCCTCATCGGGCAGGGGTTCCATTTTCCCAAGCGTCAAAAAAGGATAAGCCACAAGGCCAATCCACGAGGAGGCGAAGGTGATAAAGACGCCAAGAAAAATCAGCGGCAGTTTGTTCATACGGCTGCGACCTCCTTTTCGGGTTCCGTCGGCGTGGCAAACAGCGCGGGCCCTTCTTGAGGCCGACCAATACGAAGAAGCATCTGAGTAAAGAGAATGGCAAACACGACGTGCGCGCCGAGGAGTAGGAAACCCGAGAGCCCACGGATGATGCGGAACGGCGTGGCGTATTCCAGAGACGTGCGGAAAGTGGCGGCGGGATCGTAAAAGGCTAATCCTTGGAGGATTCCACCGATGGTGAGTGCTCCGACCATGATGCCGATGCCGATGGCCGAAAGCCAGAAGTGCCAGCGGATCATGGTGGCGGAAGGCCATTCCCATCCGACGAGGCGCGGGACGATGTAGTAGATGGCACCGAACATAATCATCGTAAAGAAACCATAGAGACCGAGGTGGGCGTGGCCAATTGTGTGGTCGGTAAAGTGAATGAACGTATTCCATGAGGGAATCGCCATCGAGCTGCCTTGGAAGCTGACTATCGTATAAGTCATCGCGCCAAAGACAGTAAACCGAAGGGTTGGGCTCCACTTGAGAGCACCAAAATTTCCGCGCATCGTCATGTGGTGGTTGATCGCGACCGTGATCACCGGAATAAACATCATGATGCTCGCCACAACGCTGGCACTCACCATCCACGCCGGGAAGGGGCCGCCAATAAGGTGATGCATCCCGTTCCAGCTATAAAAGAGAGCCAGCGACCAGAAGCCGAGGATGCTGAGGTAGTAACTGTGAATAGGACGCCCGATCACCTTCGGTATCATGTAATAAGCACTTGCCAGCCCGAGTGGGGTAAACCAAAGACCGAGTATGTTGTGAGCAAACCACCAGTTGACCGCACCTTGAGCCGAACCTTGGATGGGGCTCCAAACAAGGAGGATGTTTGCGGTGGCGTAGAGCCATGGAAACCAGAGGAAGGCCGCAAAGAGATACCACTGGGAGACATAAACGTGACCGGGTTTGCGGAAGCGAAACATGATGATTGTCCAGATGCCGATGAAGGCGTAGGCGACAAACAAAATCGGGGTGGCGTAGCCGGGAATTTCCAGCCACTCAATCGACCGGCTGTCTCCTGCGAGAATTCCAAGGACCCCAACGAGAACGCCAAGATTCCAAAAGATCGCGGCGGCGATG
>Ga0209490_10004497_pt1 | contig 12852 bp, 10 predicted proteins | sample MAT06_FD_187209 | JGI IMG/M metagenome (GOLD analysis project Ga0209490, IMG submission 187209) | Freshwater microbial communities from Lake Fryxell liftoff mats and glacier meltwater in Antarctica - MAT-06 (SPAdes) (version 2) | ecosystem: Environmental > Aquatic > Freshwater > Ice > Liftoff...
AACGAAGTCCTACTCCAGCAAGATCGACAGGTGAAGCTAACTCTAGATGTACCTTATCCTTCAGCAGCCTGTGGGCAGCAGTTAGGAGGGACGACGATTCTAGGGATGATTCTCAATGAAGAAGGGATGATTAGTAAAGGTCCAGCCATCCTCCAAAGTTCTGGCTATGGAATTTTTAATCAGGCGGCGATCGAGGTAGCGAAGGCTTATACCCAGTTCAGTCCTGCCAAGGTGTACATAGTCACTGTGCCTTTTGCCTACAGTCCAGAGGTTTGTCCGGGGGGAAGTAATGAGTAAGACTCTTGATCATAATTTCGCTGATCATACTCAGGATTTTGACAAGCAAATTAGGGCTGCGGCTGATCGACTCTTTGGCTTAATTGACCAATTTTCCCAAACTAAAGTATTAGTCGTGGGGGATTTAACCCTAGATGAATTTCTCACTGGACAGGTAGAGCGCATTTCTAGAGAAGCCCCAGTATTGATCTTGCGCCATGAACATACCCATCAGATCCCCGGTGGTGGTGCAAATGCAGTGTATAACTTCGCTAAACTGGGGGCGCAGGTCAAGGTTGTGGGCTTGGTCGGCAAGGATATCCAAGGGGAAGCCATGGCGAGAATTTTCTCCGAGGCAGGGATTGATATTTCTGGTCTGTTGCTGGATCCCTATCGCCCCACGGTAACGAAGACTCGGATTTCTGGTCATGCCCGTCAATCGGTGACGCAACAAATAGTTAGGGTCGATCGCAAATCCGATGATCCTGCCGATCCCGAACTGCAATTACAATTGGCTGAATTTATCAAAACCCAATTGCATCAAGATTCACAAGATCTACAAGCGGTAATTTGCTCTGACTATGGGGATGGGGTTCTTAACCCTGCCGTGATTGAGGCGGTGCTATCTAATCAACCGGATCAACTTGATCATTCTGCTCAACCTAGCCAATTTCAACAATCTAGCCAATTTAGCCAACCTAGCCAATCTAACCAATCTCGAAGAATCCCCATTATTGTCGATACCCAAAAAGACCTCCACCGTTTTGCCGGAGCTACCCTATTTACACCCAATCTCCCAGAGGCAGAACTAGCGGTAGGTTATGGAATTAAAGATGCTCAAACCTTAACTCAAGCTGGTAAGGATCTGCTCGCTCTTACCCAAGCTGAGAGAATGTTAATTACCCGTGGAGAAGAGGGGATGACCTTGTTCGATCGAGATGGCACAGAATCTCACATTCCTGCCTTTAATCGCACCGATGTCTTTGATGTTACGGGAGCCGGAGATACGGTAGTCGCCGCCCTGACCCTAGCCCTGTGTTGCGGAGCCTCTTTCTGGGAAGCTGCGGTCTTGGGTAACTTAGCTGCCAGCATTGTTGTCCGGGTCTTTGGTACTGCCACGACTAATACCTCAGAATTGAAAACCGCCCTCCACAATTTTCTGGAAGAAGGGATTTAATGCACAGGCGCTACACTGGGTGAACATTAAATTTTTAAATAATATTAGGACAAGATTATGGATGCCAAATTAATGTTAATGATTCCCGGTCCAACCCCAGTGCCAGAGCAGGTATTGCTGGATATGGCAAAACATCCGGTAGGGCATCGAAGTAAGGACTTTATGGACGTGATCGGCTCGGTCACTCAAAAATTAAAGTGGCTCCACCAAACCCAGCATGATGTGTTGATCTTAACGGCAAGCGGGACAGGGGCAGTGGAAGCGGGGATTATTAACTTCTTTAGTCCGGGCGATCGAGTCCTCGTGGGTTCCAATGGCAAGTTTGGGGAGCGGTGGGTAGAAGTATGCAACGCCTACGGATTGCAAGTAGACGAAGTTCAGGCTGAATGGGGCAAACCCCTCGATCCAGAAGTGTTTCGCCAAAAACTAGAAGCAGACACAGCCAAGAGCTACAAGGGTGTAATTGTCACCTTTAGTGAAACTTCCACCGGGGTGTTGAATGATCTAAAAACTATTAATAGCTATGTGAAAGCCCACGGTTCTGCCTTGATGATCGTGGATGCTGTAACCAGTCTAGGGGCGGTGAATCTACCGATGGATGAGTGGGGGATTGATGTGATTGCCTCCGGTTCCCAGAAAGGTTATATGATCCCGCCGGGTTTGGGGTTTGTGGCGGTGGGGCCCAAAGCATGGGAAGCGTATAAAACTGCGAAGTTGCCGAAGTATTACCTAGATTTGGGCAAGTACCGGAAGGAATCTGCTAAGAACAGCACCCCCTTTACTTCGTCGGTGAATATGATTGTGGCTCTGCACACAGCTTTGACCATGATGGAAGAGGAAGGTTTAGAGAATATTTTCCAGCGTCACCAACGGCAGATGCAAGCGACAAGGGCGGCGGTGAAGGCTTTGGGCTTGCCTCTATACACGGCGGATTCCTGCGGTAGTCCAGCAATTACATCGGTAGTTCCCGTGGGTGTGGATGCTCAACAGATTCGATCGACCATCAAGAAACGCTTTAATATTGTCCTTGCCGATGGTCAGGATGCTATGAAGGGGAAGATGTTCCGCATTGGGCATTTGGGCTATGTGAGCGATCGAGATATCCTCACCGCAGTGGCAGCTCTAGAAGCAACTCTCCAAGAATTGGGGCATGATGTCTCCAATCCCGGTGGGGCGATCTCTGTAGCGGCAAAAATTCTCGCTGGCAATTAGCGATTACTCAGAGGATATCTACGCAAATTCTTAGGGATATCCTCTGCAACTTCTCCTTTTATTTTCAGATACAAGAGATATAGAGTTAGGCTTTCAACTTAGGCAGTTACTAACTCAGGGATAAATACTTGTAAAAGAACTATTTCAGAACTATGGATAGCAATTTGGTGAAAGGTTTCTGATGGAGCCTCTCCAAATTCTTTCATGATGGCGAGATGTCCATTAATTGCTTCCTTAATATTTTGCTCAATTTCGATAATACTATCCCCTGTGGTCACGCATCCCGGCAGATCAGGAACATAGGCAGAGTAGTTATTATCAGACCTTTCTACAATTACAAGATATTTCAACTATTCTCGCCTCCTTTAAGTTTTGCTTGCTTGAGAATACTGTTTAAGGTTCCGGGTATTCAGATCATCTGACATTTTGCCGGGGATTGTTACGATTCCTGATTTTGTGGGATGGCGAAAGTGTCTATGGCTTCCTGTGGTACGAATCCATACCCAACCATCATTTTCTAACTTTTTGATGATTTCTTTGACTTTAACCGCCATAAATCTACTTTAACTTTAGGAAGTTTAATATTAGGAAGAATTTTTGTGTCCACCTAATTGAGGCTAATATAAAACAAGGGACATAGCATACTTATACCCCTCAAAAGATTTATTGAAGCTTTTAAAAAATCTAGAAGGAAACTATTAGAGCGATCGTATTTTCCTGCTGACAAAATTTATGTCTAGGCTTCCTTGGGTTGGAAAAAGCTATCGAGAATACCGGAAACAAAGGAAAGGACGATCGACCCAATCAAGGCTGGGATGAAACCAGTGATTGTAAATCCGGGGGTAAAGTAGGCGACTAATCCTAAGGAGAGGGCATTCACCACCAATAGGAATAATCCCAGAGTTAACAGTGTCAAGGGCAGGGTCAGCAACACCAAGACTGGACGGACTACTGCATTTACTAAACCCATAATAATCGCTGCGATCGCTGCTGCCGTAATGCTATCTAGGGCAAATCCGGGGACAATTTTTGAAGTCAGGATCAGGGCGATCGCCGTCAGTAACCAAGTCAATAAAAAACGTGGCATAATTTCATATCTCCAACTCTTTGATACTTCCATAATAACCCATCAGCCATTCTCCTTAGATATCTTGGTAAATCGTGATTCCAACCCAATGTCCCTTTGAAAGTTGTCCATATTTCCCCATGTACGAGATCAATCCTCTCTACGAGCAACTAGTCGGTCTCAAATTCCGGGCGTTGTGTTACCTTTCTGATAAATGCCATGAGGATATTACTTCACTCATCCAATAAATAATCTAGAGTAGAAAAAGTAGTGAATGGAGGATTATGATTCCAGTTCTCAATTCCAGGAATGTGGGAGTCAATCCGAGAGTAATTAAGTACATTTATTGAGGAGTGCGATCAATTAACTTTAAATTGAGTTGTAGTTATATACCTTGACAAGATATAAGGTATACGTTAATTGAAACGTAAACTAGCAAGCTGCTAAAATTATATTTATGATGACAAATATTGATTATGAACACATTTACCAGCTTATATTTCGCAAAGAGTGGCTTGAATTGCTAGATATTGTCTATAAATATTCTAAAACCACATCCCCAGATGAGCAAGTAAGGAGAGCAGTAAAGATTTTTGAAGATGAGTTTTTCATGGATTTAGACAAAGGCATTAAAAATGATAATATCAAACCTCTTTTAGATAAACTCTTCTTACTTCACAAAGGTAGAACCTACAAATTGCCTGAGGAACGGTTTGTCAGAGTCGTTATTGAATTGATGGGGATATACAGTGAGAAGGGATTAAAAGAGGAAGCATATAAGTATGCTGAATTTTGTCCAGAGAATGAGGTGTGTGCTAATTTTATAGAGCGTTACAAAGAGTCCTTACCAAAAGTCATAGAACATTCTCAAAGTGACCACATTAGAGTTACAGAAAATAGAAAAATAGTCAATGAAGACTACACGACAAGTCTTTTTAAATCAAGGCAGGAAGAGGAATTTTTTATGGGTGTCAGAGAAGCATTTCCCATGTTTACTGTTTATCCAAATGTTGCATTGAGTTGTGTCATTAACTTTGAGAAAATTAAGGTTCATCTGTCTCAAGAAGAAAGAGATTTTTTCTTCAAAGGAATTATTGATTGTGTAGTCTTTGATCACCATAAAAACTATAAACCAACTAGGTTTTACGAACTAGATAGTTCTTACCATGATTCACCTGAACAAAAGCAAAAAGACATGTATAAAGATAATATTCTAAGCCTAGCGGGACAAAAGCTTAATAGAATTAGACAAACTTCGGGTAATCAAGGAAGAAATGAATTTATGATGTTGGTAAGGGAAATAGGGTGATTTATGATTTTCTAGGTTGACACCTAAATTTTACCCAGTAAAACTGTGCAGTTTAGATATTCATTACTAAATTAATATCTTAATATTGTAAGTATAGATTATTATTTAGCTCTAGGAAAAATTTATGCAAGATAAAATTTACGAAGCTATTGAGTGTTGGGCTAGGGTTCCTACCTGCTACACTGGTCATCCTGAAGACATAAAAAGGTTTAATGCTGCTATGATAAAACTATATCTAGAAGTCGGCGCAAATATTAGCGCAGAAGATATTCGGCAAGTATTAAAGAAATACAGAGAGAAAACCCCATCGTTCTGGCCAGATGATATGTCAGATAAAAAGATTGAAGAATATGTCGAGAAAATCTTACTAAGTCTTAAAAAACTTCAATAAAGAGGGATGGTTAAATTAACAATTTATTCTAATTAACGATATGGCTTCTATTGCTATTAATTTACTCGATCGACAATAAATAAGATTTGATAACTGTTCACTGATCACTGTTTTATGGCACAGGTTCCTTGATAATAGAAGATTATTGGTAAGAGTTCTTGAGGGTTATGCAACCGAGAGTTATTGTTTGTGCTTTGGGGCGGACTGGTTACAAAATATTTAATCTCCTGAAACAGCAATCTGCCCATGTGGTGGGGATTAGCGATCGCAGCCTACCGGGAGAAACAGGGGAAGATATTATTATCGGCGATCCTCGATCGGCCCACACTTTGATTGCGGCGGGAATTCGGGATGCCCATACCCTAGTACTGGCTGGCAATGATGATGCCATGAACTTAGCAATTCTTACCCAAGCGAAGGTGATTAACCCCAGAATTCGGATTGTGAATCGGTTATTTAATCTCACCCTCGGAGCCAGACTCGATCGCACCCTTGCCGATCATCTAAGTATGAGTGTGTCAGCTCTTGCAGCCCCAATTTTTGCCTTTGCTGCCTTGGGAAATCGGGCGATCGGGCAACTCCACCTCTACGACCAGACCTGGCCGATCCAAGAAGAAATCATCCATGAAAGTCATCCTTGGCGGGGAATGAAGCTTAGTGAACTCTGGGAAAACCCCAGCCGGATGTTGATCTATTATCTGCCAGCCAATGGCGAGTATGACTTAATCTCCGCCGTCATTGAAGAGAAATGCCTGCAAACAGGGGATCATCTCATCATTGGTATCCAGCCCCAAGTGCGGACTATGAGGCGATCGCCCCTCCAGAAACTCTGGAAACTCCTCACCAGCCTCGGACACTTCAACCGTTATGGGCGCTCCGTTGCCCTCATGACCCTCACTCTCATCAGTACAATTCTCTTTACCACCCTTACCTATGTAGTCGTTAATTATGATATTTCCCCCGTAGATGCCCTGTATTTTTCTGTGGGCATGATTACCGGAGCCGGGGGGCAGGAGCAGGTAGCAGAGAAATCCCCCGACGGGGTTAAGATTTTCACAGCAATCATGATGTTGGGAGGTGCAGGGTTAATTGGCATTTGTTACGCCCTGATCAATGATTTTGTCCTCGGCAGTCGGCTGAAACAATTCTGGGATGTGGCGAGAGTCCCGACCCGGAGTCATTACATTGTTTGTGGCTTGGGGCAGATTGGGATGCGGATTGTCAACCATCTCCTCCAGCAGGGGCATGAAGTTGTCGTCATCGATAGTGATCCCAATAATCGTTTTCTCCACAACACTCGCTCTCTAGGAGTCCCAGTCATTATTGAAGATGCCAGTTTATCTAGTACCCTCAGAGCTGCCAATCTTCATCACGCTGAGGCTCTAATTGCAGTTACGAGCAATGACATGATCAATGTGGAAATCGCCCTCTGTGCCAAAGCAATCCAGCCAAAAATCCCGATCGTAGTCCGCAACCAAGACCCCCAATCCGCCCAATCAGTGCAACAGGTTTTTGAATTTGAAAATGTTCTATGCCCCACGGAATTGGCAACTCCCGCTTTTGCGGCGGCGGCTCTAGGAGGCAGAATCTTGGGCAATGGCATGACCGATGATCTCCTCTGGGTTGCCCTCGCCACGATCATCACTCCCAATCATCCCTTCTGCGGCAAAACTGTCACAGAAGCAGCCAAAGACGCAGATTTTGTGCCTCTCTATATTGAATCCCTAGGACAGCAACTCCACGGTTGGGGTCTCTTGAAACTGTGTCTCCAACCGGGAGATGTCCTCTACATGACCATGCCTGCGACTAAGTTAAGCCAACTCTGGCGCAGTGCTGGGGAATTAGAATTATTAGTGAACTAGCTTTTAGTAGAGGTTCTACTTTTTATATGCAAATATTCTAAAGTTGAATTAATTTTTTCTCCTAGCTTAATATCCCTCTATTTATGGAACACCAAAATTTCTAAGCTACTTCTGCAATTTCTGGATTTGTTCTAAAGATAGTCCTGTAAATTGAGAAATTAAATTTACAGAGACACCCGAACGTAGCATATTTAAGGCAATTTGATTGGCAGCCCGAACTTCTCCCTCAGCCAAACCTTCAGCCAAGCCTTCAGCCTTACCTTCTAGCAGAATTTCTTGATAGGTGATGGATTCTTTCATATTGTCTGTCCTCAATAATCTATGAATTATTTCTCTATTTAATATTAACCCAGAAATAATATAGGTAGCCGTAGTAATATTGCCTTGGATGTCTTTATCTGTAATGGTTTTAATTTGTTGGGCAGCTTGTTTTAATGCTTCCTCTGGGTTAGAGGTTTGGGAGAGAGCAATAAAGGGTAATAGTCCTTGATATTGCTGGAAAATTGCAGTTGGTTGTTCCCAGAGTCGAATGATGTGGAATTTGTGGTTAGTTTGGTTGGAAGTGAATTTATTTTGGTGGACGAGGGGAGAATTTGTGGGTTTTAGGTAAATTACTGTTTGATGAATTTCTTTAGTAGGAAACTTGCGGTGGAGTCTCACCCAATAATCTAGCATTCGTAATGCCATATTCTCATCGGTAGTAGTTTGAAATTCCAGATGAAGGATTATTTCTGAGGATTCTAGGAATATCAGAGAGTCGGCACGGATAGGTTCAGCCGAGAGTTCGGTTGGTTCGAGTTTGGTGAAGGAAATGGGTGCGCCGAGAATCCAACTGGCAAAGTCGGAGGGAAAGGTTTCAGCGAGCAGTTTACAAGTATTGTCATAGGTCATAGCATTTCTTCAGAAAAATTTTGATTCGCTCCGTGAGGCTAATGCCAACGCCTGACAACGAAGGGTGAGAGCATTATATCTCCTGAAAAATCTAGTTTTTGTCTTCCCAGATAAGTTATGATTGTAAATAAAGATTGAAAAATATTCTAAACAGTTAACAATCCCCGGAAACAAACGCCTACAATTACGGATCAAATTTTTATGTCTATTCCAATTCGCAATGTCGCTATTATTGCCCACGTTGACCACGGTAAAACTACCCTAGTGGATGCACTCCTTAAACAATCCGGCATTTTCCGCGAAGGGGAAGACGTACCAATTTGTGTCATGGATTCCAACGACCTAGAACGGGAACGGGGGATTACGATTCTTTCCAAAAATACTGCTGTTACCTACGGCGAAACCTTGATCAATATTATTGATACTCCCGGACACGCCGACTTTGGTGGGGAAGTAGAGCGGGTCTTAGGGATGGTGGATGGTTGTATCTTAATTGTGGATGCCAACGAAGGCCCCATGCCCCAGACAAGATTTGTGCTGAAAAAAGCTCTAGAAAAAGGATTGCGCCCGATCGTGGTGGTGAATAAGATCGATCGACCCCAAGCAGACCCCTACGGAGCGATCGACAAAGTTTTAGACCTATTCCTAGAACTAGGTGCAGACGAAGACCAGTGTGATTTTACTTACCTCTTCGCTTCTGGGTTAGCTGGCTTTGCCAAGACCGAGATGGAACACGAGAATGTAGATATGCAGTCCATGTTTGAGGCAATTCTCCAGCACGTTCCACCCCCAGTAGGCGACCCCAATGCTCCTCTGCAACTCCAAGTCACCACCCTCGATTACTCTGAGTATTTGGGACGGATTATCATTGGCAAGATTCATAACGGCACGATTACCGCCGGGCAGCAGGCAGCATTAATTCGAGAAGATGGCAGCATCTTCAAGACAAAAGTCTCGAAACTCATGGGCTTTGATGGTCTGAAGAGAATTGATATCCCCGAAGCAAGTGCCGGAAATATTGTGGCTGTGGCTGGGTTTAGTGATGCCAACATTGGGGAAACTATTACCTGTCCCAACGATCCCCAAGCTCTGCCCTTGATCAAGGTAGACGAACCCACCTTGCAGATGACTTTCTCGGTGAATGATTCCCCCTTTGCAGGTCAGGAAGGCAAACTGGTTACTTCTCGTCAGGTGCGCGATCGCCTCTACCGGGAACTAGAAACCAACGTGGCTCTGAGAGTCGAAGATACAGAATCTGCCGACAAGTTCCTCGTTTCTGGACGGGGAGAGTTGCATTTAGGTATCTTGATTGAAACCATGCGCCGGGAAGGTTATGAGTTTCAAGTGTCCCAGCCCCAAGTTATTTATCGGGAAGTCAATGGTAAACCCTGTGAACCTTTTGAGTATTTGGTCTTGGATGTGCCAGAAGAATCTGTGGGCGGTTGCATTGAGCGCCTCGGACAACGCAAGGGCGAAATGAAGGATATGCAAATGGGGGGCAGCAGCCGGACTCAGCTAGAATTTATCATTCCTGCCCGTGGTCTCATTGGCTTCCGGGGAGAGTTTATGCGCCTGACCCGTGGGGCGGGGATCATGAACCATAGTTTCCTCGATTACCGTCCTTTGATTGGAGAGCTAGATACTCGTCGCAATGGGGTCTTGACTTCCTTTGAAGAAGGGGTGGCGACTTTCTACGCCATGAAAAATGCTGAAGACCGGGGTATGTTCTTTATCACTCCAGGTACGAAGGTTTACAAGGGGATGATTGTCGGGGAACACAACCGGACTCAAGATTTGGAACTGAATATTTGTAAAACTAAGCAACTCACCAACCATCGGGCTGCCGGGGCGGATGAACTAGTCCAACTCCAAGCTCCTGTGGAAATGAGTCTAGAGCGAGCCTTGGAGTACATTGGCACTGATGAACTTGTGGAAGTCACTCCTAAATCTATTCGCTTGCGGAAGTTGAGCAAAAAGTTAGTCAAGCGTTAATTTTTTAGCTCTATAGGATTTTAGTTAGTTTTAATTTTTAGGGGGGTGACGATCGACCCCCTATTTTTTTGAGAATTATGGCAAATATCCGTAAATCTTGAAAAAATCTTAAGTTAACAGGGTATCATGGTAAAAATATGTATCCCCAGCTAATCCTTCATGCCAGTGCTAGATTCTAACTCTATGCCTCTAGCTCCCCAAGAGCCAACTAATCTGGAAGTTCCCTTACACTTACTCCTATTCATCGATAACCGTCCCAGTCTCAAGGAAAATATCCAACAGATTCGGCATTACTTGGATATTCTGCAAGGGGATTGTCCCTTTAAGTTGCAGGTAATTGCAGTGGGTGATCAGCCCTACTTGGCAGAGCTATTTAAGGTGGTGGCAACCCCAACTCTAGTAAAAATTCATCCCGAACCGAGACAAACCCTCGCTGGCAGTGATTTAGTTGCCCAGTTGCAAAAATCTTGGGAAAAGTGGCAGCAACAATCGATCGACTATCAAGCCGAAAATCATCGCCAAAATGGGCCTAGTCATGCCACCTCGATCGCCGGGATTGATGCCCTTGGTTATTCTTCCCAAATGATTCGCCTCTCTGATGAAGTATTTCTCCTCAAGCAGGAACAGGCAAAACTCCAAGAACAGTTACGATTTAAGGAGCAGGTCTTATCCATGTTGGCTCACGATCTGCGGAGTCCTCTCACCGCCGCTTCCCTAGCCCTAGAGACTATTGAACTAGCTCACCAAGCCAATCATACTCACCAGAGCTACCCGATTCCCCCGATCGTGAAGCAGTTACTTCGGCAAGCTCGGAATCAATTTAAGGTGATGGATCGAATGATTGGGGATATTCTGATTGCGGCGCGGGGTAGTAGTGCAGAATTACAAATAGCTCCCAGTCGTTTGCAAATTGGTTCTCTCTGTCAAGGAGTAGTCAACCAAATGTATGAGCAGTTACAGCGCAAATCTCAGGAACTGGTTACAGATATTCCCCAAGTGCTGCCCGATGTCTATGCTGATGAGGAATGGATTACTCAAGTTTTGGTGAATTTGCTAGAAAATGCGATCAAGTACACTCCCCATGGTGGGAAAATTGAAGTGTGTGTTCTGCACCGGACTAGCCAAAAAATTCAGGTCAGTATCATGGATAATGGGCCAGGGATTCCCCAAGAAACTCGCAATCGCATCTTTGAAGACCACTTCCGACTCCAACGGGATCACGGCAAAGAAGGCTACGGGATTGGTTTATCCCTCTGTCAACGGGTAATTCGCGCCCACTACGGTCACATCTGGGTCGATTGTCCTTCTACGGGGGGAAGTTGTTTTCACTTTACCATCCCAGTTTATTCTTGATTTTGAGAATAGAGGGCGTAAAGCCTTACTACGGAAATGATGATAATTTTTAATTAAAGAACGGAGATTGAGACTATGTGTGGGATTGTCGGCTACATTGGCACCAAGAGAGCAACGGAAATTTTGATGGCGGGTCTGGAAAAGCTGGAATACCGGGGCTACGATTCGGCGGGGATTGCCACGATCGAGGAAGGAGATATTCAGTGTGTCCGGGCGAAGGGTAAACTTTTTAACCTCCGGGATAAATTAGTCTCGGTAGATAGCATTGCTCACCTCGGTATTGGTCACACGCGCTGGGCAACCCACGGCAAACCAGAGGAATATAATGCTCACCCCCACATGGATACGGCTCTGCGGATTGCGGTAGTCATGAACGGCATTGTCGAAAATTATCGCTCTCTCCGGGAAGAGCTAAAAGCTAAGGGGCATGAGTTTCGATCGGACACGGACACGGAAGTGATTCCCCATTTAATTGCGGAGTGCCTAACTGGGATGGCTGGACAGGATTTAGGAGCTACGTCTAAACTTCTCACCGCCGTCCGTTTAGCTGTAAGTCGTCTCCAAGGAGCTTTTGCGATCGCCATCATCTCCGCAGATTATCCAGAGGAATTTATCGTTGCCCGCAAACAAGCCCCCCTAGTTTTGGGTTATGGGGATGGAGAATTTTTCTGCGCTTCCGATGTCCCCGCCCTAGTTCCCTACACCAGATTAATTCTGCCCCTCCAAGATGGAGAAATTGCCCGCCTTACACCCCTAGGTATTGAGGTTTATAACTTTGCGGGGGATAAACTCAAGCGATCGCCCCGCACCCTCAACTGGAACCCGGTCATGGTGGAAAAGCAGGGCTTCAAGCACTATATGCTCAAGGAAATCTACGAGCAGCCGGGAGTTGTTCGGGCGTGTTTAGCGGCGTACCTCTCGGAAACATGGGAAGTAGGCACGGCGGGTTCTCCCATTGATCTCAAGTTACCAACGGAACTATTTAAAGACGTAGAGCAGATCCAAATCCTTGCCTGTGGGACAAGCTGGCACGCTGGGCTGGTGGGGAAACACCTCTTGGAACAACTGGCAGGAATTCCCACTACGGTGCAGTACGCCTCAGAATTTCGCTATTCGCCTTCACCCATCACCCCCCATACCCTAACCATTGGTGTGACTCAATCGGGGGAAACGGGGGATACTTTAACTGCCTTGGATTTGGAGAAAACCCGCCGGAGTAGCCTTGATCCCTCCCGCCAGCCCCGCTTATTGGGGATTACCAACCGTCCTGAAAGTTCCCTAGGGCGTTTAGTGCCAAATTTAATGGAAACCCATGCCGGGATT
>Ga0209490_10004499_pt1 | contig 12850 bp, 10 predicted proteins | sample MAT06_FD_187209 | JGI IMG/M metagenome (GOLD analysis project Ga0209490, IMG submission 187209) | Freshwater microbial communities from Lake Fryxell liftoff mats and glacier meltwater in Antarctica - MAT-06 (SPAdes) (version 2) | ecosystem: Environmental > Aquatic > Freshwater > Ice > Liftoff...
GCCCACCCTGACCATGTCGCGAACCGCCAAATGCCCACTGGCAAAAACGATGGTATTGGGCGGGGTGGCTACAGGCAGCATGAACGCATAAGACGCCGTGATCGTGACCGGCAACATGATGGCCAACGGGTGAATTTGAAGGGTTTGAGTCATCGGTAACAACAGGCTTAACATTAGAATGGTTGTTGCCGTGTTGGACGTTAATTCGGTGAAAAAGGTGGTGAACAAGCACAAGCCCACCACAATGAGCAGCAACGGCTGCCCCTCCAGTCCTGAAAGCTTGCTGGCTATCCAGGCAGAAAGACCGGAACTGTCTAGGCCGGCAGCCAACGCAAAACCTCCACCGAACAGGAAGATAACGCCGATTGGAATCCGCTCCACCTCTGACCACCCAATGATGTTGCTTTTTGTTGATCGGGCCGGCCAGAGAAAAAGCAGACCGACCACTGCCATGGCAACGGTGCTCTCCTGAACATACTTTTCCAGACCAAGAGCAGGGACCCATCCGGGAAACACGAACGTGCCAAACGGAATATCAGCCATGGTGAACCAGGCCAAAATAGTCAGCCCAAAAGCGGCACCCATAACCTTCTCTTCGTACTGAACAGGGCCAAGGTTTTCATAACGCTCACGCACCGCATGCAAATCCAACAAAACTCCTTTTTCGCGAAGCCAGAAATGCTTGAGCAACAACCAGCAAACCAACAGCATAAAGGCACTAAGCGGCAATCCAAAGGCGAACCACTGAGCAAAAGTGAGCCCGGGAAGTTCCGGGAAATTTTGGGCATAAAAGTCTTTAAGGATGAGGTTTGGCATGGTGCCGATCAGCGTAGCCGTGCCGCCTATGGAGGTTGAAAAGGCCACGCCCAACAAAAGCGGCACGGTCAGGCCAAAATCATGGCCGTTGCTTCGTTCGCGCAGCTCATCCAAAACCGCCAGCGCTGCTGGCAGCAACAAGGTGGCTGCGGCCGTGTTCAGGATCCACATGGACAAAAACCAACCTGCCAGCATAAACCCGGCTAAAAGCCTGGCGGGCGAGGCCCCCATATGCAGAATGATCCACAGCGCAATGCGGCGGTGAAGGCCCCAACGCTCTACCGCGTAGGCCAGGATAAACCCCCCGATAAACAAAAAAATAACCTCCTTCATGTACATCGGGGCAATTGCTGTTCCCGGTAAAATGCCCAACAAGGGAAAGAGGATCAGGGGCAACAAGCCAGTGAAGTAGATGCTCACTGCCTCGGTAATCCACCAAACGGCCATCAACACTGCCACCGCTGCAGTCCTGCAAACTACCGGGGGTTGTCCGCTGGCACCAAGGCCATAAGCCGCAGCCAGACTCAACAACACGCCAAGCAACAAATAGCGGGGTTTGCTCATGAAGGAGGCAAATTACGGGGACTTCCAAGAACTTCCCTATGGCTGGCTGCGCAATTTTACCCGGAACTGCCCCGCGCTACCTTTGCGCTTGCGCCGCGTATGTTCCAGAGGTAGGCAGGCCAATCTAATCTCAAACAACTGCAAAAGACTTATGGGAATTTATAAGATTGTACAAGCCTGGTCCGTGGAGTACGTAGGCGTTTTCCAATGATAATGCCCCGGTTCATCGCGCTGTCAGGCTTGCTTCTTCTCGCCGCCGCATTAACCGCGCAACGCGACAACGACCTGCAATGGCCCTGGCGCACCGACACCGTGCAGCGCACGGTAAGTCTGGATGAATTTGCAGTGTTGCTACCCCCTGACGCCATTCCCCCGGTGGATAAACCCCGATTTGAACCAGCAGCAGAGGCCGCGCAACATTACCATGCTGACGAACCCGTGATTAGCGTGGTGCTCGATGGTGAGGCGCGGGCCTATCCGTTGAGTGTGTTGATGTGGCACGAAATCGTCAACGACCGCATTGGTCAACGCTATGTTTCGGTTACCTACTGCCCGCTTTGCAATGCCGCAGTGGTTTTTGACCGGGAATGGACTTCCGAAAAGGGAGGGCGCTATCTGCTGGACTTTGGCACCAGCGGTATGTTGCGCCATTCGGACATGATCATGTGGGACCGCCAAACTCAAAGCTGGTGGCAACAATTGACCGGAAAGGCGCTTGTTGGCAACCTTGCAGGCGGGCAGTTGAACCAGGTGCCGGCACAAATTATCAGTCTGCAAGAGTTCGGGGATCGCTGGCCCAAAGGCTTAGTGCTGTCACAGCCAACGGATGAAGAGCGGCCCTACGGCAACAATCCCTACACTGGTTACGACACCGAAACGGACATCCCGGCCTTTTATGAAGGCAGTCCCGACCCACGTCTGCCGCCGGTAGAGCGGGTAGTTGATGTGTGCTTCAATGGCCGCTGTCGGGTTTACCCCTGGAGCCTCTTAGCACAAAAGGGGATGATTCAGGATGAATTCCAGGAGCAGGCGTTGGTGTTGTTTTTCCGTCCGGACACGCGGTCCGCACTGGACCAGCGCGCAATCGCCCAGAGCCGGCCCATCGGTTCCGTCGGTGTCTTCCGCGCCCGGCTGGACGGGCGAACCCTGCATTTTGAGCCTTTCCGGGGCACTTTCCGTGACCGAGAAACCCGCACCGTTTGGGACCACACCGGCCGGGCAACGGCAGGACCGAACAAAGGCCGTCAACTGGAACCGCTCCTGCACCACAATTTCTTTGCCTTTGCGTGGTTCCACTTTTTCCCGGACAGCGAAGTGTACCAAGAATAACCGCGCAGGCGGCTTCATGAAACGCTGTATGCTGGATCGGACGTCAACCGATTTCCGGGGGAAAGTGGCTGCTCTGTACCTGCCGCATTTCCGTCAACTTTGACCGCACTCCGCCACTGACAACCTACACCGTGTTTTTCCGACATCTGTTCAAAGCCTTTGTCCTTATTCTGACGATCCTCTCGGTTAACCTCCTGACCGCTTACCTGGACAATTACCTGAGCGACTACCGGGGTCAACTTGATGCGCTGACCTTTACGCTGTTGGGCATGGGGGTAGTGGTCTTGTTGTTTTACCCGCTTTTTGCCTGGATGGACCAGGGTGTTGACCGCATTGCCCGGGAGTTTTTGGCGCTCGGCAAACGCCTGATTGGCCGCAAACTGGGTATGATGCTGGCCTTTCTGGCGGGATTCTACGGGCTTTTTTACCTCTACGGCGAGCTTTGGTTCAAAACCAACCTTCACCCGCAAGTGCTGGACCGGGTCGAAAACCTGTGGACCCGTCTGCGGACCTGAGCAGCAGAAAAGTCGGACCTTTGACCAGGGCACCGCAGCCCTTCGCCCGAAAACCCACCTTTTAAGCGCACCAACCCCACCCCTTGCTCTACCGAACCCCCATCAATGGACACCGAATGTTGCGCTGGTTGCTGCTCTATGCAAGCCTCTTGCCAGTCATGCTGGTGGTTTTTGCCCTGTTAGCCGCGCTGGGTGGGCGTTGGAATTTTGTTTGGAATGACTTGTTATCGGGTATTCCGTGGCCAGCCTTTTTTATCGCCAGTGGGTTGCTGGGGTTGGTGCTGACTGCGTTGGCCCTTTCTGAATCTTTGAGAAACAACCGCTTGTGGAACGGATTTTTTCATCCTGATCCGTTCAAACCGCTGCTGGACCAAGGCTTCCGGTTAGACCGTTACGGCCTGCACGGCTTTTGGAAAGGACTTCCGGTGTCTATCTACTACGAAAAGGAAACCCTTGGTGACTACGCCAAAGTCACTGCTTACGCGAGCGTTTCTGACGAAGTCGACACCCTCCGCGCGCTCGGAGCCCAATTCGGGAATGGTTGGTTCTTTTTGCCCGACGAAGTGGAGCGGTTCCTGGATCCCCCATTTGACAGCATCCATTGGCCTACTGTTTTGGACGAAGTAGCCGCTGTGATCCGCGAACAAAGTTTTCCACCGGTGGAAAAACATCCGTGGATCCACAACAGTCCTGGGTCAGATCCAGCCACTGCATCACCAAATAACGAATCTTAACAGGCGGGCTAACAACATCGTCACATTTCCGTGCGTTCTTTGGTTGGTAAACGGCTCTCCTCTCTTACCTTTCTCTCCGGATTTTTGTACATTATTCATCGGGTTTACCCCAAACAGAAAAAAACGACCATCCATGGCAACTTCCATGCTGGAGTACACGAAGCTCATCCTAGAAAAAGTATCCTTTGATCGCCGCTTATTTGAAAAAGAGTTGAAAAAAGCCATCCGCTACCTTATAGAACCCGAACTCCGCGAACTGGAGCTATGGTGCATGGAGCGCTTTGGTTTGCAGTACCAGCTGGTTCGGGCTTAAGGTCTTGCTGTCACCCGCGGCTCCGTCGCAGTTTGGCCGAGACAAGGGCCTTGTCTCGGATTTTGGTCAAGTTTATCGGCTTTTCGCCGTCGCGGAAAAAAGCGCCCTAAATCCTTGTTTAGAATTGTTCTAAATAATTTTCTGAAGTACTTTTGCCTCGTCCTCCTCGTTCGGGAGCCGGAAATCGCGGATTTCGCAAATTCCCGCTGAACGAATGGGCTGAACATTCGGAATGAAGCCAGCCGACCTGTCGCATCGCGAAGTAAACGGAGCAGCCTTGCCAGAAGCCAACTTGTTGGCTAAACTCCCGGAGGGTTGCTATACCTGCAAGTCCAAAAAGTGCTGCAAGAAATTTGAAAAGGGCAAACGCTGCAAGAAGTGCCCCAAGGATTAGTGAGCGCACAGACAACGGTTTCTTTCTACCCAAATTAATGGCTCCAATAGAGCTTTGTCAGCTGCTCAAGTGAACCTTTAGCAGCTGCTCAAACTCCCCGCCGCTGTTCTACTCTGGTCGCTGATGGCTCGGGTTTTGGAAGCCAGAGGTGCAGAGCCGTTCCCTTTCCCATTTCAGAAGTCAGGCGAATATTCCCCCCGTGAAGTTCCATGACTTTGCGGCAAATGGATAAGCCCATGCCGCGACCAGGAATTTCTTGCTGCCCGTGCAAACGCTTGAACAACGAAAACGCGCGTTGTTGGTATTTGGCAGCAATGCCAGGACCATTGTCCCAAACGCTGATAATCCAATTGCTGCGCTCCTCCACGCATTCTACACCAACTACCCGGTCGCTCTCGGGATTGTAGCGGAAGCCGTTGTCCAGCAAGTGTTTAAAAAGCAGCGCCAACTGAGCCGGATGCCCAAAAACCTGGTCCGGTAAATTTTGGGTCGAGAGCGGCCCTGGCTGGTCCAATTGAATCATGGCATCCGCCAATAAATCTGCCGGCGCTGTCCATCCGTAGCGGTCCAGGGCCTTGTTCAAGTTGCCAAAGAGCAGCAAATCGTCCATTAGGTGCCACATGCGCCTGACGCCACCCACTGCATACGCAATATAGTCGGCCCCTTCGCCAGCCAACTGTTCCCCGTAACGATGCTGTAGCAATTGAACAAAATTAGCCACGTTTCTGAGCGGCTCCTTCAGGTCGTGTGAGGCCGCTTCCACAAATTGGTCCATGTCCTTCTGCAACCAAGCCCGTTCCTTTTCTACCTTAACGCGTTCTTCTTCCGCCCGAATCCGAGCTGAAACATCCCTTCCAAAGAAAACGGCAGCAGCAGCACCATAGCCCACTTGTGTCCCTGGAACCAGATCCCAGTCCAGGTAGACCAAATGGCCATCGGGTCGCACAACAGGGTGGTCGTTAACGCACACCTTTGCTCCGGTGCTGACGGCATTCCAACACATCTCCCATCGTTTGGCGTCCAGGTTCAAGAGTTCCCATACCGGGGGAAAGGTTTCCGTTCGCTCTGCAACAGCAAACTCGCTCCAGGCCTCACCAGCCCTTCGAACTACGCCCTTTCGGTCAAAAACCAGCGACCAGACCTGCGCGGGATCAGGCGTAAAACGAAAGCGCCTTTTTTCTGTGTCCGCAGCAGTCATCGATTGGAGAGCCTCCAAAAGCCTGGAATCCCACGGACCCGGGGCATCGGTAGACAACAAGCAACAACTGTACCCCTGGCCCACTACTCCGACTTGCAACAGTGCCGAAGTCTCGCCAAGAAAAAGTAGGGGCCACTGCCCACTCCAAGGTCGACTTTGCTGAAGCAATTGGGGCAATAGAAAAATCAGGGCATCCGCTGAGCCGCTTGCCGGTTCCTTGTTGTCGGGAAAACGCCGCAGGGAAAAGGCAGAATGCTCCAGCAAAACACTCACCTGATCAGCAAGACGTGGTTGCAAGGACCATCCAAACAAGCCAATTGTGAATTCTTTATCCACCGCAGAAGACGGTGGCTATTTAGGTTCACCCGTCGTTGTTGATTTTACTTCAACGGGAGATAATGGTTTCACACTGAATGTAATTGCGTACTTTCGCAAAACGCATTTTTTTCTGCAGGGGGTACAACAGATTTGTATTTGCTACTAGTGATTACCTCATGTGAATAACTGTCGGAGTTCTTAACTATCGAAAAACCAACAACCCAAACCGGATGCGCCAACTAAAGATTTCAAAATCGATTACGAATCGCGAAAGCCAATCGATCGAGAAATATCTTCAGGAAATTGGAAAGGTAGAGCTGCTCACTCCGGAAGAGGAGGTTGAGCTCGCCAAGCGAATTAAGAAAGGGGATCAGGAAGCTTTGGAAAAACTCACGCGCGCCAACTTGCGCTTCGTTGTGTCTGTAGCCAAACAATACCAGAACAACAGCCTTTCGCTTAATGATTTGATCAATGAAGGCAACTTGGGTTTGGTTAAAGCTGCTCAGCGCTTTGACGAAACTCGCGGCTTCAAGTTCATTTCGTATGCCGTTTGGTGGATTCGCCAGTCTATTATTCAGGCCCTGGCCGAACAATCCCGCCTGGTTCGTCTTCCGCTGAACAAAGTGGGGTCGCTTTCTAAGATCAACAAAGCTTTCTCTGAGCTGGAGCAGAAATACGAGCGTGAACCCAGCGCCGACGAACTCTCTCAATTGCTTGACATCAGCGCCGACGACATCGAGTCAACGATGCAGGTAAGCAGCCGTCACGTATCCGTTGATGCTCCCTTCTCTGACGGGGAATCCGGTTCACTGATGGACGTATTGGAAAACCGCGAAGCAGACGGCACAGATGACCACCTGGAATTCCAAGACTCCCTCCGCATCGAATGCGAGCGCACGCTGGCTACACTGACGGAGCGCGAACGCGATGTGATCAAACTCTTCTTTGGCATCGGTGTGCCACACGCCATGACCCTGCAGGACATTGGCGAGCACCTTGGGCTTACCCGGGAACGCGTTCGCCAAATCAAGGACAAGGCGATCAACAAGTTGCGCACGACATCGCGCAGCGAAAGTTTGAAAGCCTATTTGGCTCAATAAGCTTTGCTTTCTTTACTCAACTCTGTGCTATAAAAAAGGGGCGTCTCCGATAGAGACGCCCCTTTTTTTAGTGTCGCGCGTTCATTCGCTCACGACTTGTTTCGTTGCTATTCTAATTGCGAACTAAGCGAGTACCGGGCTTGCCATCAACGGAGATCAGGTAGATTCCTTTCTCCAAAGACGCTGGGAGTTGCAGACGGTGCGTAGTCAACCCCTCGTTCATGGCCAGTTGGGCGCTAAAATGAAGACGGCCGAAAACGTCCATCACCTGCACTTGAGCGACACCCGCTTCAGCGGACCGGTAAGACAGCGTTATCGGACCGGAACTTGGGTTAGGGAATACGTTGATGTCCGAGTTGCCACCCCTTTCCATCGTAGACAAATCTTCTTCAAATTCTCCTACGCGGACGCAAGTACCGTTGTCTGGAGGCAGTTGAATAGCCGTATTACAGAAGTTAAAGTAATCGCGGCCAGTGCATTTGCTGTTGACATCACAAGGAGCCCGGATATACGCCTGGCGAACCGGAGGATCGGAAGGCAGGATGTTTCCGACCATGATGTTGTAGAAGAATTGAGCCATTGGCTCTTTCATCTCTTTCTCTTCAATTTTTTTCAACGAGTGGTGCAAACCGCAAATTGGGTAGAACTCAAAGTAGTGGCTGACCTGTTGTATAATGGTCAAAGAGCCAAAGAGAAAGTAGTCCGCGACAGAATCTTTTGGCACAACACTGGAGCACTCGTAGCGGTCGTATAACTTAAGTTTGGTAAAAGGCACGGACTTATCGCAGGTGCCCTGAAAAATCATCAAAGGAGACTGGTCATCCGCATCAATGTAAAAGTTAGGCGTGGTCATTGCAGCGGAACGTCCTACCGATGCCTTGATTTTGATGCTGTCGTCGAGGATGCCAAAAGCCTGAAGGAAATTGGGAACCTCATCGCTTTGCATGTGACCGAGCATGGGGAACACGCTGGGTCCTTGCACGAAGAAATTGTCGGGATCAATATCCAGTCCCAGAACCGCTTGCGCATTGTCCCTCATCCATCGCATGGCCGCCTGGGCATCCAACAAGGCGCGGTATGAGGCAACGGATGGGCCCTGCAAATCATAACAAACCGAAATGGAATCCGAGGGGTAGGCACCCAAGAAACCCACTCGGTAATTGGGCGCTACGGAAATGTAGCCGCGACGCGCATACTGCTCACAGAGGTCGCGGACGCGAAGGCTGACACCTTCCACAAATCCACCCCCGTAAAAAAAGTAGATCACTGGTTTGTCTTTTGCGGCAATGGTGTCAGTGCCATAGTCGCAATAATAGACGTCCAGCTTGAGGTCAGTTGTTGTTCCATTGTACAACAGCGCGTCTTCTGAATAAAGAATACCACCGGGACCCGGTCGATAATCACTGTAAGTAATCATAGACGCTGGATCGAGGTAAACCTCATCCCGGTACAGTACGCCTTCCGGAATACTATCACCGTCTGTATCAATGTTGTAGTCGGCTGCCGGTTGCGCTAAAAGCGACCCGGATAGGCATAGAATGCCCGCCGAAAATAGGGTAAGTCTTTTTTTCATGTTTATTGCGCTGTGAGTCTTGCGAGGTTTAGAAACACCCTTTTTGATTCTGGATCATTCTGGGTGTTTCTGGAGTTCACTTGGCTCGAGTTGGTTCGATAGTTATCCGAATTAAAATGCCTGATTATATTTGTATCCTCACTATAATTGACCCTAAGTAAAGGTACCTAAAACAAAGACCAAAACCCAGCCTTTTTTTGTTCGAAAGCGGTAGATATTTTTAAGCGTAGGGTTCTACAAGCCAAGCGTGACAAGTGCTTTCAACCGCCGGGGTTACCTTTACGTCCAAATGAAGAAAATTGCTTATGTATTGGTCCTTTTGGGGGCATTTATTGGATGCCGTCAGGCGGGAGATTCGGTAAGGTTTCGGTTCAAACCGGAAGCAGAAGAACCCGTATTCAGCCGGGTTGAAATGAAAGCGCAGTCTTCGCTCAGGCTCTTTACCCTCGTGCAACTCAGTCTTCAGTTTACCGGCAAGCTGCAACAAACCCCTGAAACCAATTCCACCGGACAAAACCCTTGGATACGGCTCCAACTGAGCGATGTTGGCCTGGATCTGGGCGTAGACCAGAACCTCTTTGGCAATGACCAGCTCGCCGGCCAGATGAAAGAACAATCGCAGAAACTGGCTGAACGCTATGAACAGGAATCCATCCGGGTTTCCTATGATGAACTGGGCATTATCCAACAAATAAATCCCGGTATTACCACCATCACAACAGAAGAGCAAGACAGCTTGAAAGTCGCGGCACTGAACATGGAGCGCATGCTCGGGGCCAATTTGCTGGAAAGGCTGGCCAACCTCCGGGCGGTGTTGCCGCAAAAATCAGTGCGCATCGGCGACCAATGGACCAGTTCCAATACGCAGGACATGTTGGGCATGCCGGTTAAACTGACCAATACTTACACGTTTAGCAGCCGGGAAAACGGAAAAGCTACCTTTGCGGTGGCCGGGCAATTCTCCATTGATTCTGCGAAACTGGAAGAAACGGGCGTACACTTGCCGTTTGACGGCATGTCGCTGCCCAGCTCCGAACAGATCCGCTTCCTGGTCAAAGGCACGCAAAAAGGCCAAATGGTCGTGGATGAAAAGACCGGCTGGACACAAACGGCTGATTTGACGCAAGACGTAAACATGGAATTCCGGTTGGGCGCTCTCACCATTCCCGTGACTGTGCAGAACACCATCCGCGTACTTCAATAAACTTAAACCTTCGCTACCATGACTTGGTTGACCCTCCCTCTGGCTGCCCTGATAAGTGCCCTTTCCCTTCCGACGCCGGGTTCAAAAATCCTGCTACGCCTGGAGCCCGAAAACGGCAAAAAAGTATCCTGGTTCATTGACACCGAAATGAACATGAAGATGACGCCTCCCGGCATGCCTCAGGAAATGAACCTGGCCATGCGAAATGGCATTGGTCTGTCGCTGGTAGTAGTTTCGGTCGCCAACGAAACGGTTACCCTGAGCAACACCATTGACAGCATGAGCATGATCATGACTGGTATGCCTGGCATGGACATGAACTACCGCTCCACTGCAAGCAACCCAAATGATCCCAACCAGGCTGCCATGGAAGAAACGCTCCGGCCCTTGTTGGAAAGCAAAATCGTGGCCATCTTTTCTCAACTGGGCAAAGTGCAACAGCTTCAAGGCATTACAGAACTTAACGAGGCCTTGGGGGCTGGCGGCGGCACCGCCGGTATGTCCTCCAATCCCTACGAAAACCTTCAAGCTTTCTTCCCCGTTTATGCCGCTAAAAAAGTAAGCCCCGGAAGCACTTGGGTAGAAGAAGTAGAGCTCACCAACAACGGCATGCCCATGAATGTTGCCTACACGTATACGCTGCTGGAGGTAAAAGACAACATCGCCAAACTGGGCATCAGTGCCTTGATTGACATGCCTTCATCCACCTTTGAACAGCAAGGCATGTCCATGACCATTGCTATGAAAGGCACGCAAACGGGCGAAATATTGGTGTCTACACGCGACGGCTTTACGCAAAGCGCCACCATTCGCCAGGAATTCCAGATGGACATGGTGACCATGGGCATGGAAATGCCCGCCGCCATTAGTGGCACGGTGCGTCTGACTACGCTAAACTGATCTCTTCCATCCGCTACCCCAGGTTGTTTCTTGCCGGGCTGGGTCTGGTCACGCTGGTCGGGTTCGGGGCACTCGGCTGGGCAGTTGCCACCTTCCTGCAAGGCCGGAACATCACAGACGTTTTTTTTCCCACTGAACGCCAATGGCACCGGCAACTCCTTGATGGCGCAGTTTACGGATTGGTGGCCAGCGCCAACATTCTGTGGTTGCTGTACAACCGGATCCTGGACCAGCCCCGGCACTTCTTTGCGCAGCTCATCAAGCGTTTTAGCATTAGATTGCCCGACATTTTTTTTCTGTCGCTCTGTGCGGGCATTGGCGAAGAATGGTTGTTTCGCGGAGCCGTCCAAGACTGGCTGGGGATCTGGCTCACGGCTTTGGCCTTTGTTGCGCTGCACGGTTACCTCGATCCCCGCGACTGGCGCATCAGCCTGTACGGCCTGCTTATGATCATCATTGTGGCTGGAATGGGCTACTTGTACGAGCACTCCGGACTCATCGCTGCCATGGTTTCGCACGCCATCATCGACATTGCCATCTTTATCAGCCTCAAGTATTTTCCGGGCGAAGGGCCACCGTCTCCAGAGCAGCAGCCGGACTGAAAGAAGGCTTGCGTACAGGGCAGTTACCAGCCACAAAAGCGCCGACTGCAAATGAACTGGTAGGGCGAAAGAATGGGCTCCGGCCATCGCAAACATCCCTTCCCGCGACAAAAGCCCGTGGCTTTTGTGGAATTTTAACCAACCCTGCATCTATCCAAAATAGGCCACCAAATAGGCCATGCCAGGGCCCGAACGTACTTGAACAAGGAAACCCATGATCGTCTTACGCGCTTCGATCCAGGGCGCCGGGAAGCTGTTTGCTTTCGCGGCGCTTGTGCTGTTGCTTTCGCAATGCCAAACCACCCGACCATTGACTGACGCGGCAACTCCCATAAAGCCAGACGCTCGTTGGGACACCGTTGACCAGTTTCGCCAGAAAGGCCTTCCGGCCAGTGCGCTGCCCTATGTAGAAGACATTCTGAAGGACGCCCGTACAAAGGGCGACCTGGATGATCAATACAGGGCGCTGGTGTACCTCAGCGACTTGTTGACAGAAACAAGCGATCCCGGACTGGAAACCGCGATCCGCCGCGCGGAAGAAGAGCGAAGCAAAACCAGCGGCACGATCCGGGCTTTGGCAGAAGCGCATACCGCCCTGCTCTACCGCAATTACCTCAACGAAAACCGCTGGCGTATCCTGGAACGCGGAGCAGCAGCAGGCTCAGGCGTTGCCGCACCAAGCCAGCCTTTGGCGGGTTGGACACTGCTGGATTTTGTCACGCGAATTGATGTGGGCTATGCGGCCGCACTGAGCGATGCGGAGTCTCTCAAGGAGCGCTCTCTCAGCAACTTCCCACTAGGGCTCAGCAACAAACAAGCCGCCGCTGACCGCGACCTGCGACCAACCCTCTTTGACTTGGTAGCGCATCACGCCTTGGAATTTTACAGCAGTGCAGAAAGTGGGTTGACCAGACCTCGCGAGAGTTTCCAAACCAACCAACCCGAACTCTTTGCTCCACCGGAGCAATTTGCGGCCTTTGCGCTCCGCAGCCCCGATTCACTGGACTATCGGTTTAAGGCACTGATGCTGTATCAGGAATTGACGCGCTTCCACAGGTCGCGCGGCGACGGATACCTGCAAAAAGCCGCCCTTTTGCAATTGGACCTGGACCGTCTGGCCTATGCCCGATCTATCAGCGCGCTTCCAGATTCCCAGGATCGATACCTTCAGGCACTTCTCAAGCTGCAGACCAATACGTGCGCCGGCAAGCAAACACCGCAGCCTACTCAACCCGAAGATTCGATAATCCTCCGCCACAGCGATGGAGGATGCGCGGCTGTTGCCCATGA
>Ga0209490_10004502_pt1 | contig 12846 bp, 8 predicted proteins | sample MAT06_FD_187209 | JGI IMG/M metagenome (GOLD analysis project Ga0209490, IMG submission 187209) | Freshwater microbial communities from Lake Fryxell liftoff mats and glacier meltwater in Antarctica - MAT-06 (SPAdes) (version 2) | ecosystem: Environmental > Aquatic > Freshwater > Ice > Liftoff...
GAAAAGTGGAGCCAACGGATTTTTTTCGTGGCAGAAAAGTGTTGATCGCCACCCGGCATGGCAAAGAAAAAGTGATTGCCCCGGTTTTGGTGGAGTTAGGGATGGTTCCCATTCAACTATCTGACTTCGACACCGATCAGTTTGGAACGTTTACGGGAGAAGTAGAACGGCAGCAAGATGCCCTTGCCACGGCCCGGCTAAAAATAAAAGAAGCCTTACGGATTTCAGGAGAAACACTGGGCATCGCCAGCGAAGGTTCCTTTGGCGCCCATCCACAAATAGGCCTGATACCCGCAGATGAAGAATGGTTGATATTGATTGATACGTTCAATGAGCTAGAAATTTTTGCCTCTCATCTTTCTACCCATACAAATTATTCCCAACAAGAAGTTTTTAGCTGGGGCGAAGTAAAAATGTTTGCAGATCAAATTGGGTTTCCTGTGCATGCAGTTATACTACGTTCAGCGAACTCCATTCAAAAAGGAATTACTACATGGGAAGTCCTACAAAAGAATAGCGAGGAGTTATTGATGGCGGGTGCTATCTCTATTGAAACCGATATGCGGGCTATGTTCAATCCAACGCGGATGGAGGTGATCGCAAAGACTGCGAAGTTATTGGCAGAAAAAATTAACGCGATTTGTCCCGCTTGCCATTTTCCGGGATTTGGCGTGACGCAGCGAATTGCCGGGTTGCCCTGTCACTTATGCAATCGCCCAACTTCGCTCACGTTGAAACTGGTAAAAACATGCCAGCATTGTAGTAACCAATCAGAAGTACTTTCTCCAGAAGGGGAGAGCTGCGATCCGATGTATTGTAATTATTGTAATCCATGAGCACTACTTCCGCATCGGATTCGTTGCAGGCCGCCTTGTTACTAAGGGCTAGCTACGAGAAATTTTACGGTACCTTCAACGACTGTACAGTTGATTCAAAAGAACGCTTTCAAAAGCTACTGTGGAAAGAGCAGCGCGAAGCGGTTCGAAAGCGAATAATACTCCATGATCTCGCATTTGAAAAAGCCGTGGAAGGGTTAGCGCCCTATCGTCAACACGGAAGAGGATGGTGGAAGGAAACAGCTAACGAATTCGATATACAAACAAACCACAATCCGCTTGCGCAGACTTTTTTTGATGCCGTGGGGCGGATTTTCTTTAAAGGTGATCTGGCGTTTACCTTATTCGATGTGGCCAAAAAAGAGTCACTTGATTTCCGGCTCACGCTAAAGAAAGTTGAGTTAACTGATCCTTTTCAAAATTGGATTGAAAGCTTATTGAAGGATATTGGTTTTAGAATTCCCACAAAAAATATCGAAAAAGTCGCGGCTCGCGTAAGCGACTTGCTCCGCAAAAGATTTTTGCAACCGTTGGTAACCTGTTTTTTTTACCCTGATTTGTTCTACAGAAATAAGCATGCCTATTTACTGGGCTATGCACAAGAGGGTGAAGCTATCATTCCATTATCCCTTGCGTTTACAAATACTGAACAGGGAATTACTCTGAATGCCCTTCTTACAACAGAGGAAGAAATCAAGAATGTATTTGCTTTTAGCCGATCGTATTTTTTGGTAAGCACGAGTGACCCAAAAGCATTAATTGATTTTTTACTGACGGTACTACCTGCTAAGCCGGAAGCGCAGCTCTACATGAACCTTGGTTATCAAGAGCACGGAAAAGAGTTAGTTGTTCGGCACTTGCACCGGCACTTGCAGGAGAATCGGTCGCAGTTTATTGTCGCACCGGGCATTGCAGGCATGGTGATGATGGTGTTTACGTTGCCTGATTATGATTTGGTTTTTAAATTGATTCGAGATCATTTTCGTCCGCCCAAGTCGGTGACGAGGGAAGAAGTAATTGATAAGTATAAATTCATTGCCATGCACGACCGTGTAGGCCGATTGGCGGATGCACAACGTTTTGAGTACCTAGGTTTGCCCGTTGCTTATTTTGACCAGCAGTTGCTTGCTTATCTTTTAACAGATTGTTCTCAGAGTGTTTCCGTGCTTCATGGTATCGTTTGTTTTCAAGATGTGTATGTAGAACGCAAAATGGTGCCCTTGAATTTGTATCTAGAGCAAGAAACTCCTGAAAATTGTAGGCATGCCGTAATTGATTTCGGAAATGCCATTCGAGAGATGGCCATGAGCAACATTTTTCCGGGAGATCTACTGATCAAAAATTTTGGCGTGACCCGTGAAAAGCGAGTCGTGTTTTATGACTATGATGAAATCGTTCCACTGGCCGAATGTACTTTTAAAGATATTCCCAAAGCCCGTAATGACGATGATGAAATGAGTGCCGAACCGTGGTATGCAGTCAATGAATCGGATATCTTTCCAGAAGAGCTGGTAAAATTTCTATTACCGGAAGGTGAGCATCGAAACCTTTTTGCAGCCCATCATCAGGAATTGTACACCGCCCGCTTCTGGAATGAATTAAAAAAATTCCATCAGGAAGATCAGGTGGTGGATATTCAACCGTACGAACAGAACTTGAGTAGCTAGGTTCTCTCAGCCGTTTTTAAAATGATAGGCCTTCGGTTTTGTGAAGGCTCTTAATCCTGTGTGAGAGAGAGTAGCCCCAATGCCGGAATGTTGTCTTCCACTCCAAGGCAATGCAGCGCTTACTCGATCGCAACAATTCCAATAGCCTGTGCCAGAATTGATTTGTTGTAAAATTTTTTCTGCTCGTTGTTGGTTGGCACTATAGACAGAAGCTGTCAATCCGTACTCGGTGTCTTGCATTAGCCGAATGGCTTCGGCATCATCTTTTACTTTCATAATGCCAATGATGGGGCCAAAAGATTCTTCGCGCATTAGACTCATCTCGTGATTGGCAGACGTAATAACGGTTGGTGCAAAATAATAGCCTTTGTCATTGGTTCTCTTTCCTCCCGTTTCAATTTTCGCGCCTTTTTTAACGGCATCCTCCACTTGGCTTTCCAGAAAAGACAGTTGTTCTTTTCTGCTCAACGGCCCGATATAAACACCCGGCTCAGTTGGCTTCCCAATCTTCCACGACTTTACTTCTTTTACAAATTCATCTACATATTGATCATACACCTTTTCGTGGACATAAATCCGCTCGATGGCACAACAACTTTGACCGTTGTTGTAAAATGCACCATCGGCTGTTCCTGCCGCCACGGCCTTTACATCGGTAATATCATCGGCTACATATAAAGGATCTTTGCCACCTAACTCCAATTGGCATGGCACCATCTTAGTAGAAACTTTCTCGTAAATATATTTTCCGGTTTTATAAGAACCCGTAAAAAAATATCCGTTGAATGGCAGTTCTAATAGCCACTCACCTACCTTGCGTGAACCGATGGCAACGTGAAAAATGTTTTCGGGCACACCCGCTTTCTTCAACAATTTTTCAATCTCAAACCCCGTTAATGTCGAATATTCGGACGGCTTATACATAACGGAGTTTCCCGCTAATAAAGCAGGAACAAAAACATTGATGCCAACTAAATAAGGATAATTCCAAGCAGAAATATTGCAAACTACCCCCAATGGTTCGTATGATATTTTCTCTGTTAGATTTTGATCTTGCGTCATGATCTCATCGGCCAAATATTTTTCCGCATTCTCGGTTAACCATTTAATTCTCGCCCTTGCTCCGTTTATTTCATTGCGCGATTGTTGCAACGGTTTTCCAACTTCAGAGGTTAATGTTGCAGCCAACGACTCAATGCTCTCCTCTAGCAAATCAGAAAACTTTCGAAGGGTTTGAATACGGTCTTTCAATGGCACTTCTTGCCACGCAGATTGGGTAGTTTTTAGAAAATTGAATTTATTATGTAGCGATTCTGGTGAGTCCTCGGCAAGTGTAGCAATCACCTCTTCTGTAGCTGGATTAATAACGTTCATAGACTTTGCTTTATAAACTTCTTACTTCATTCAAGAAACTCTCTTTGATATTTTTCGTCAGCGCGCTGGTTTGGTCCGTCATCCGTTCGGGATGCCATTGTACTAACATCAAATATGATTTGCCTTCCGGCTTGATCCGTTCAAGACCTTCAATAACACCATCGGGCGAATAGCAATTAGCCACCAAGCCAGACCCAATGTGCTTTACCGCCTGATGGTGAGCGCTGTTGATTTCCCCCGTTAGTAATGAAGAAATTTTACTAAGTTGACTGTGCGGATCTAGTGAAATAGAATGATACCGATCTCTTCCTTCGCCAAACTTAGAATGGTTAAATTTTCCAAAAGAGGGTAAATCGGGAATCAACGATCCACCAAAATAAACATTAGTGATTTGTAAGCCACGGCAAATGCCCAACAAAGGCAATCCTTCTTTCTGTGAATAGGCAATTAGGTTTATGTCAAACTCATCCCGTCTTTCATCCACGTCATCTGGGTAGCAGAATTTAAGTAGCTCAGGCTTGTCATAAAATCGCGGGTGAACATCTTCCCCTCCTGTGAGCAAAATACCTTGGCATTTTTTGATTTCGTCAAAATTATTTTGTGAATATCCAAGTTTCACCACTTCTATATCAGGCTCCTCCGATATCCAAGAAGCATATTTGTCATACTTGCTGCAATCGGCAACACCAATCGTAATTTTCTTCATCAGAGTGCCTTTAGATAAAGCTGTTTAAAATCTTCGCGGCTTACGGGCTTAGGATTATTGGGATGTGCGAAATCTGCAATTGCAAGGTCAGCCAGTATTTCGATGTGTTCTGCTTTCACTCCGATCGCGCCAAGCTTATGCGGAATGTTGATTTTGGAATTTAATTCAAACAAATGATTCACTACCGCTTTACCCGAATGATCTTTCAATCCAAGCGTGCTGGCAATCCGCTTAAACTTTTCTTCACAACCCAAAATATTGAACTCCATCCCGTAAGGAATATTAACAGCATTTGCCAAGCCGTGGTGTGTATCTAGCAAAGAAGAAAGCGGATGTGCTAACGAATGCACGACACCTAATCCTTTTTGAAAGGCCACTGCGCCCATCAGCGAGGCAATCAACATCTTGCTGCGCGATTCTAAGTCGGGTTTATTCACAGCGGTCTCAAGCGATTGACTAATCAACGAAATACCCTCAAGCGCAATTCCCTCACATAATGGATGAGGCATCTTGGCTAGATAAGCTTCCATGTTGTGTGTCAGCGCGTCCATGCCGGTGGCAGCGGTGATGAATGGAGGAAGTTCCATTGTTAAATTAGGATCGGCAAAAATTATTTTTGCTAGCAGCTTGGGAGAAAATAGAATCTTCTTTTGATGTGTCACGTCATCAGCAATGATGGCGCTTCTCCCTACTTCACTGCCCGTGCCTGCCGTGGTGGGGATGGTGATGAAGTGGGGAACATCATTGGTGACAAAAACATCTCCTCCAATTAAATCATCGTATTTGAATAAATCTTCGCGATGGTTAACGCGCAGCACAATAGCGCGTGCTACGTCTAAAGCTGCTCCACCGCCAATGCCAATAATCGAATCGCGTTTGGTTTGATCGTAGACATCGGTGCCTTTATAAACATCTGACTTGACCGGGTTTTTATGGATTTCGCCAAAGACCTCCACGTCAATATTTTTTTTCTTGAGATCGCTTACGATAGTTTTAAAAAACCCAAGCTGCGCAACTGTTGGATCGGTGGCGATCAGGGGCCTTGATAAATTATTCTTGATGAGGTAATCTCCTAGTTCGTTTACTGCGCCTGCACCAAACCGGATGGTGGTTGGAAAATTGTACTGATAGATTTTGTCGAAGGTCATGCGTATTAGAACGTTAATTATATAATTTCAAAATACCGTTTGCATTCCCAATCGGTGACGGCTTTTAAATGTTGGCGCCATTCCCAGTCGCGGGTTTGTGTAAAGTGCTCTACGAATTTTTCGCCTAAGATTTCTTTTGCTACTGAAGAATTTTTCATTTGCTGCGTTGCCTCAAATAAATTGCTGGGTAAAATTCCGTTGGAGAAATCGCGATAGCCGTTGCCAACGGTGGCGGGCTGCTTCAATTTCATTTTCTTTTTTACTCCATAGAGGCCGGAGGCCAGTGCTGCGGCCATGGCCAAGTAGGGATTTGCATCTGAACCAATTACTCGTGTCTCCAAACGGCATGATTTACTACCACTGGATAAAACGCGTAACGCTACGCTGCGATTATCAACCGCCCATGTGAGTGTGGTTGGCGCCCAGGTTCCTTCTACCAAACGTTTGTAGCTATTGATGGTGGGTGCATACATTGGCAAAAGATGTGGTAAGCAAGCGAGCTGACCTGCTACGTAACTTTTCATCAGTTCGCTCATGTGATGTTTGTCCTTGGTATCATAAAACAAATTTTTCTTCGAGGTTTTGTCCCAAAGACTTTGATGTACGTGCCCTCCGCAGCCGGCAAGGTTTTCACTGATCTTCGCCATGAACGTAGCCATGATGCCATGCTTGTAAGCTATTTCTTTTACGGCTGTCTTAAATAACGTTGCTCGATCTGCTGCTTCGATGATGGTTGAATATTGAATGGCCGCCTCCAGCACACCAGGGCCTGTTTCGGTGTGTAGCCCTTCCAGGGGCACTCCGAATTTTTTGAGCAGATCAAATAGATCGGTGAAGAAGGGGTTTTCTAACGAGCTGCGCAAAATAGAGTATCCAAACATGCCAGGCGTTAGTGGCGTGAGGTTTTTAAAATTCTTTTCGTTTGCCGAATGTGGAGTCTCTCGAAAATTGAACCACTCAAATTCTTGGGAGAAAAATGGCGTGTAGCCTTCACGCTGTGCATCATTGAGAACTTTTTTCAATAATTGCCTAGGGCAAACATGAGCGGGGTTTCCCGCAGCATCAATGATCTCGCCTAGAAAAAAAGGAATGTCATTTTCCCAGGGAATTTTTCTAAACGTAGTAAGATCCAATCGGGTAGGTGCATCAGGGTAGCCGGTGTGCCAGCCTGTATATTTGCCATTGTCGTAGGCTACATCATTTACATCCCATCCAAAAACCACATCGCAGAAAGTGGTTTCGCCTTTGTTGAACGACAGAAATTTTTCGGCCGAAATATATTTGCCACGCAGTATTCCATCAATATCTGCGTAAGCGATTTTTACCTTGCCCGAAGGATGGTTCTTAACGTATTTAAAAATCTCTTGGTTGGTCATTAGCTTTACAAGTTGGTTAATGTCATAGTCCAAACACTAATTCTGACTCACCCCCGACCTTGCTTCGCGCGCTCATCCGCTCTCTGCTTTGCAAAGAGGGGGAAAATAGATCAGAGTAAGATACGGGCATGTCTAAAAACCTTTGTTTTCTTCACCTCAACCCTTTCCCTTCTCCAAAAGAGAAGGGTGAGCGGAGTTTTTAGAGATATTCGTGTTTGATTCATAAAAAAAATATTCTAAGGTTCCGTACTCTCGGCCATGCCCTCCTTTGTTGAAGCCTCGGAAGGCAAGCCACAAAAATCAATTGATAAAAAAAATGGTGTGGGTCATATCCGAGATTTCCAACCTTTAAATATCCCATAACTTATTCCAATTATCAAAAAATAAATCAATACTAATTGAACGTTGTAAATTGCCATAGCAACAAACGAAAATGAGGCGATGACCAATGCCACGATGGGGAAGATGGGGTAAATCGGCACGCGAAAAGGGCGGGGCAGGTTTGGTTCCGATTTACGTAAGCGTAACACAGATAACATGGAGATAATATAAAGTGTTAGTGCGCCAAATACGGAGATGGTGATGATCTCGCCTGTTTTGCCGGAGAACAGTGCCAACAAACCTAAGCTCATGTTGATGAGCAATGCGTTGGCGGGCGTTTGAAATTTGTGGTGGACTTTTCCTAAGAACGCTGGCGCATAACCCACGCGACCGAATTCAAAAGTTGAACGACCCGCAGCTAACATCAAGCCGTGAAACGAGGCGATCAAACCAAAGAGCCCTACCAATAATAAAATTCGGTAGCTCCATGAACTGGATTCTACGATCAAGCCAAGTGCGAGAGGTAAAGGAGAATCAGAAGTGGAGCCGTCTGCTTTGAACACAATTGCTTCCCATCCGGCCACGCCTACAGAACTGGTGAACGTGATGAGGCATAAAATTACAAGCGTAAAAATTGCCGAGCCAAATCCAACTAAAATTGTTCGCCTTGGGTTGATGGCTTCTTCTGCGAGATTGGCAACGCCTTCGATGCCGAGAAAAAACCATATCGCAAACGGTATGGCTGCTAGCACTCCTGAAAACCCAACTGGAAAAGCATTTTTTTGCAGGTTAGCAAATTCAAATTTGGGAAAGGTAAGTGCGCTAAAAAATAGCAACGCAGCAACTGCTAAAATGGTAATGACTAACTCAAAGGTGGCGGCCACTTTTACTCCGTACACATTCAACGCTACAAAAATAAAATAGGCGATGACGGAGAAGCTTAGGACGGGAATACTCGGAAAGAAAATATTTCCATACGAGCCGATGGCAAATGCAATGGCGGGAGGAGCAAAAATGAATTCGATGTTCTGCGCCATGCCGGTGATGAACCCAACATCTTTGCCAAAAGCGCGGTTGGCATAGTCAAACGCTCCGCCCGATTTCGGAATCGCGCATGCCAACTCGGTGTAGCTGAACGTAAACGTGATGTACATAATAATGATGAAGAAAATGGCGATGGCCAACCCAAGTGTGCCGCCCTTTTCCAAGCCTAAGTTCCAACCGAAATAATTTCCAGAGATAACGTAGCCCACACCCAATCCCCAAACCAATGCAGGGGTGAGCGTGCGCTTGAGGGTTGTTTCCATGTTAGAGATTTACAGAATGCACCTCAAGGTAAGCGATAATATAGCCGATGGCAAAATTTGCAATCAAGACCTCTGCTTCGGCTTGCTGTAACCATACGGACAATGTCTGCACCCACTTTGGCAACAATAGCCTCGTTTCAAATGAAAGGATTCTGTGAAAACTACATAGCCATTTTCTAAATAGTGATCGGGCGCTGGTGTTTTAGAGTTTTCGGTCTCTTGCAAACTTGTTTCTACAAACCAATAATCTTCATGCAGTTGCTTTTTGCCGAAAATAATCTCCAATGGTTTTGCAAAGACTGGAGCATTGACCACGAGTGTGTGGTACTCGCCATTTTCGCCACATACATCGATGCCTAGGTTCTCTAACTCCGCTACCAACTCAATTGTAATTTGTTTACCCAAATACTTTTCTCCCATCGTGCTATTGCAAGATACAATGTAGGTCTCAATCCCGCTTTCAATCATTTTCAACACGAGCGCCTTCCGATCTTGTTTCCAAAGCGGTAAGATGGCATGCAACCCAGCGGCTTCACAAACCTTTTCTTCCCAATCGCGGTGAGCTTGCAAATCGATGTCGCCAAAAACTACTGACTCTATTTGATACGCGTCTTTTAATTCATGAAGAGATTGAATAAACGTTTGCTCATAGTTATTCCAACTTGCGGGCTTCGTAATAATGGGCAGACCAAGCATCGCAGCCTGGCGTTCCAATATTTCTAATGGAATACCGTGGCTGCGACTGATCTTGCCGTTTTCATTCATCATGTTCAGAAGTGCTTTTGGCGCAAAGCCTTGTTGCATGGCTTGCATCAACGCAAAGCAGCTGTCCTTGCCTCCACTCCAACTCGTTGCGAATGATTTCATCTAAAGTTTGAAAGAAACCCCTGTATTAATGTTAAACTTCAACGTATTGTAGCCATAGATCTCAGAATAATCTTGGTCGAGAATATTTTTGGCATCAATAAAAAACGACAGCTGCCCATTTGCTATTCTATATTCTGCATAAGCATCCAACAATTGATATACTGATAAGTCAACCGGCTTTGTTTGGAAATTAGTTAAATCAAAAAACGAATCTTTGCGCGCACCAAATGTTTTGAGGTTAGCACTCACAAACAAATTCTTATTTACTTGATACCCAACATTCAAGCCAATGGTATTTTTCGGCTTACGAATCAAGTTGTCGCCATCGACAAATGCATAAAAAGCACGAATGAAAAAATCCTTATTGATTGTAAACGTTGGCTCGATTTCCACACCCTGATTATTTTGCTCATCTAAATTGATATAGCCATTATTACCATATATAATCACATTCTTTATTTTTCTGTTGAAGTAGTTTACACGCACGTTAAATCTTTTGTCAGCTACAAAATACTGAATGCCGGATTGCAGGTTGTTGCTTTCTTCCGGCTTCAACTGATCGTTTGCCCCAAACTGGCCATAAAGTTCATTTAATGTAGGAGCCCTAAATCCAGTAGAGTAATTCGCAAATATTTTTACTTGGTTGCTGATTAGATAAGAAGGGTTGATGCTATAGGTAAACGCATCGCCAAACTGTGAATGACGATTGTATCGAGCTCCCACCTCAGCCGAAAAGCCACTCAGATTTTTTAAAAAGAACGAAGCATACGGGCTAAGTATGTCGATTGATGGATTTGCCTTCTTTGCTTTCTCATCTTCCATTTTTTGGCTTTGTAGGTTGACACCGTACAATAATTGGAAGCGAGAGGAAAGCTCGCTGTTCACAAACAATTCAATGTTGTCAAAGCGCCCTTTGAAGCTAAACTTACCAAATTGATTGCCGTAATTACGCTCGGTATCAATATGGCCGTATTGCCAATTGATAGAACTTTTGTTCATCGTATAATTTCCAGTTAAACCGTAGTTGATAATCTTTGAAGTGAAACTTGCGGTGGCATCATCTGTAAAGGAGCCGGCATCATACTTACCATCATAATCTGCCACCCGAATAAATGGATTGATCAACAACTTGCTGTTAGGCGTTATGCCAAAGTTTGCATTAAATGAATTTTGAATTACTCCATCTTTGTCAAAATTTCCACTACCCGTTTGGTCTTTTGCTTCGCTAATTCCATCCGTAGTGTAGCGAGTGTAACCAATATTGTAATGTAAAATGTCATTGGAGCCACTTATGCCTACGTTACCTTTTAACGTATTGTAACTTCCATAACTCAATGTACCAAATCCACTCAGTGACTTATCGCCTTTCTTTTTGGTGATGATATTGATAACGCCCGCAATCGCATCTGTTCCATAGAGAGTAGATTGACTTCCTTTCAGTATTTCAATTCGCTCTACTTGGTCAATAGGCAACAGGCGCAAATCAAAAGCCCCCCCCACACTGCTCGGGTCACTGACAGCAATTCCATCCACTAAGATGAGCGTGTACTTAGACCCCGCTCCTTGCAAAAAAACAGACTTGTCTTTCCCGGGGTTGCTATTCGCTCCGTTAATGATCAACCCAGCTTGTTCGTTAAGCAATTGCGAAATGTCTTTGCCGGCACTTCTCTTCAATTGTTCTTCGTCAATCACCACCAACACTTTGCCCGTCTCGGTTTGATTTTTTGGAAACTTAGTTGCCGTGATTACCACCTCCGATAACACTTTTACCGAATCTTGATTTTGCTGGGCAGTTGTTTTACTTGGCGCCAGCCACCAAAGGACAATTAGAGTGATTGCCCAGACTTTTTTCTCTTTTTTCATTTTTGAAAAAGTTTAAAGGTTTGAAAAAAGAGTAAAAGGCTGAAAATGAAACGAAGATGAAATGCCCAACCGATCTGCATCGTTTGCACACTTCCGTCAATGAATCACAGTCGCTTTTTACCCGAAGCACTGATACTAAATGTATTTCGGCAGGTCTCCTGGCTCTCCACATCCACTAACGCCTTCCCATGCTTTGTTCGCACAGTGGCAATGATTGTTAGCTTCTTACGTGGATCACAGTTGCGGGAACAGCCTCTGCATTAAACAGAGTTCCCTTTTAATCTTCTGGCGATGTAACTCAACAGAAAAACCGCAATACGGCTGCAAACATAATTAATTTTATAAACTTGCGGGGACGAAAAAAGATATGAGACATAAGATGTTAGACGTAAGATGGGAATCACTAAAGAGCAATTTTTTTGCGGCCCCCTCCTTGCCCTCCGAAGCGCCCCGCGAAGGAGGGCCGGGCTATCCATTGCAAGTCCGCACCACGCACAAGCCAACCCTTAGCGGGCTTTCCATTTCTATCCCTGTCCGTCCGGTAGGCGGGCCTGTCCGTACGATAGGCGGGCCTGGCCGAGCCGGTACGAAGCCCATCACTTCAAGATTTCTCCTCACAGCCTGCAGCTTGTGGCTTGTGGCTTGTAGCCTATTCAGTTGTCAGAATAAAAGATCCGAACAAAACTCATCTACTCAATCCATCACCAAGTATGCCGTGGGCTTTCGAGTGACCGAAGTAGGCAACAGCAAATTGATAGACGTGAACCCGTATCAAAACGCAACATCAAACTATCAGTACCTGCTCGTTCCGAAGGGTGCTAACGTTCCTTCTCACAATGAATCAACAACAGTCATCTTTGTCCCTATCGAAACCATTGTTTGCACTTCCACCACACACATCCCATTGCTCGATTACATTGGCGAAACGAATAGACTCATTGGCTTTCCCACTACCGACTACATCAGCTCAGAAAAAATGCGAAAGCGCATCGATGCGGGGTTGGTAAAAGAGTTGGGCATCGACAAAGGCATGAACATCGAAGCATTGTACACACTCAAGCCATCGGTCGTTATGGGCTACACCATGGGCAACGAGTTAGGTCAACTGAAAAAAATTCAAGAATTAAAAATACCCGTGGTGATCAATGCCGAGTATTTAGAAAAACATCCGCTCGGTCGTGCCGAGTGGATTAAGTTTATGGCGTTGTTTTTTGGAAAAGAAAAGGAAGCTGATTCTGTCTTCAACGAAATAGAAAAAGAATACCTAGCAGCAGTCGCGCTGGCAAAACAAGCTGTCACCAAGCCAACCGTCATCAGTGGAATTTTATATGGCGATGCGTGGTTTATGCCCGGTGGAAGAAACTATGCTGCGAGATTATTG
>Ga0209490_10004504_pt1 | contig 12845 bp, 11 predicted proteins | sample MAT06_FD_187209 | JGI IMG/M metagenome (GOLD analysis project Ga0209490, IMG submission 187209) | Freshwater microbial communities from Lake Fryxell liftoff mats and glacier meltwater in Antarctica - MAT-06 (SPAdes) (version 2) | ecosystem: Environmental > Aquatic > Freshwater > Ice > Liftoff...
AGCTCCATAAACCACGAACCCATTAGGTTACACAATCCTGAGTAAAAATTGCAAATTTCCCATTTATAAGAATATCCAGTGGGTCAAATGGATATTCTGAAATGCAGCAAGAAGCTTTGGTGATTTGAAGTGGCTTTGCCACTTAAAGGTGACAAATTGAGCGGGCAGCGTGTCTTTTGATTCAGTTGAGCACTTGCCAGTGAACAGCGGTAGGAAGAGAATGTATTTTTTCAATGTAAGGCGCTCACTTTTTCATATGCATGCAAAAATGAATGCCTACACCGGGTCGTGTAGGCACAATGCTGTCTCGCGAAAAGGTTGCTACGTTGCTACGTAATGCTAAACTCTTTTTCCCGAAATTACCTGAAAGAGTACTGCAATGACGGCAATGACGAGCAGGACATGAATAATGCCACCCGCACTGTACCCAATAAAACCTATCGCCCATGCTATAAGCAGGATAACAGCAATTAAATAAAGTAAATTTCCCATGACTAATTTTTAGAAAACGAAGTGTGACCGTCTTCTTGAGTAAATCTGACTCATTTTTAGTTACGCACCCTTACATTTTAATAGCTGACACTTACATATTCCACAGATTTTTGGGGTGGCTGTTAATTTATTCTTTTTGTTACTGATGCTCCTTCCTTGGCCTTCACAGATCCCTGAACTTAATGTATAATCTTTTCCTAACTGGAGTCAGATTTTCAGGTCTTCGCCACTGCTCTGTTTTTCCTTTGGATTAGCTATGGTTTCCTCTACATCCTTTCGTTTTCGGAATTGGCAAAACCTGGCTTGTTGATTTTACTTTTTAGCCGTGTTCTGATTTTTACTAATTCATACCAGATAACAGAGACAAAACCAATTGCAATACAAATAAATAACTGAGATGCAGTGACTAGCTCGAACTTGAAAAATTTTGTTAATGGAGGAATAAACAATAAGAATCCTGTGATAGCAACGGTTATGCCGATAATGAGTAGAATCAAATTGTTTTTGTATTTCAACGTAGTAAAGATTGAGTAATAAAAGGAACGATTAACAAGCGTTAAAAAAATATTAGCTGCTATTAAAACAGTGAATACAATTGTTCGTGTATGAGCCTCGTCAAATCCCTGATGAACCGAATATTGATACGCAAACAAAGTGCCTACTGTAATCGCCAATCCTTGTATGATGCTTGTTGTTAGCTCTTTCCAATTGAAAAAAGTAGTCGTATACGGTCTTGGTTTTTGAGACATCGTGTTTTTCTCCATGGGTTCATTTTCAAAAATGATCGAGCAAGTTGGTCCCATAATCAATTCTAAAAAAATGATGTGTGCGGGTGAAAGTATATTCGGATAAACCCATCCGAAGACCAATGGAATAAAGACAGTAAGAATAATCGGGATGTGAATAGATATAATGTATTGAATCGCTTTTTTAAGATTGGTGTAAATTTTCCTGCCCATGGCGACAGCGTCCACCATTTTTGATAAATCGTCTTCCAATAAAACCAGCGAGGCAGCTTGTTTGGCTACTTCTGTTCCTTTTTTTCCCATGGCAATGCCAATGTGCGCTGCTTTCAGAGCTGGCCCGTCATTTACGCCATCGCCTGTCATGGCCACAATTTGGCTGTTTGCTTTTAAGGCATTAATAATTCTGAGCTTTGCTTCGGGAAACATTCTTGTAAAAATGTTCGTTTCGTTTACTTTCTCTTTCAATGCAGTATCCGATAGTTGCATTAGCTCATCGCCCGTCACGCTTTTCTCAAAACCTTTGAAGGCAATTTGCTTGGCAATAGCCGTGGTCGTTGCAGCATTGTCGCCTGTAATAATTTTCACTGCAATTCCTGCTTTGTAAAAGTCAGCTAACACCGTGTTGATATTCTTCTTTGGCGGGTCGTAAAAGGCAACTATTCCTTTGAACACAAACGGGATTTCTTGCTGTGTCTTAGTAAAATCACTGCCGTCAAAATTACCTTCACCAACTCCTAAAACCCGGTAACCTTCAAGAGTTATGGTTTGAATGGCCTTTTCAATTTGTTGCTTTTCTGCTAGCGTTAAATTGCATACACTGATCAACGCTTCAGGCGCTCCTTTGGCAGCTATAATTCTTTTACCCGAATTGTTTTCAAAAAAATGAGTCATCATGGGTGGTTTTCCACTCAAAGGAAATTCATGAACCATTTTGAAATCTGGGCGTTCGTCTTCCTGTTTTAAATTGGCATAGGCATTGTGCAATGCCACCTCCATCGGATCAAATGGTATGGGTTCACTTGCCCACATCGCAATTGTAATTAATTGTTTTTCATCGTCCGTTAGTTGCTCATCGAGGTTGGAAATATGTTGAGTTGAGAGTACAAATAGTTTTGCCAAACTCATTTTATTCTCGGTAATGGTTCCTGTTTTATCCGTGCAGATTACGGTAGCACTGCCTAATGTTTCGACCGTTTTCATTTGCTTTACCACAATTCCCAATTTCATCAACCGCCATGCACCAATTGCCATAAAGGCGCTAAAGGCCATGGGGATTTCTTCCGGTAAAATACTCATCGCCAAGGTGAGGGCTTTTAGTAAACTGTCCAGTAAATTGTATGAATGAAAGTAATTGATCGCCCAAACCACCAAGAAAACTGCCGCACCCGCAATGACTAGTTTTTTTACAAAATTGTTTATTTGATTTTCTAACGGAGTTTTTTCCTCCTTAATGCTTTCCAGGCTTTTGCCAATTTTTCCTAATTTAGTTTCGTTGCCAATACTATTAATGGTTACAATCGCTAGTCCACTTGCAACGGTGGTGCCTTTATAAATTAAGTTGTCTTCTTTGTCTTTGTCTTTAAAAACCGATAAGGATTCACCCGTAAGAATTGATTCATTAACAGAAAAATCGTTCGAATGAACAATGACTCCATCGGCTGTAATTGAAGTTCCTTCTTCTACCATCAAACTATCACCCACTACAAGGTCTTCACTTTTAATTTCCTCTACCTTTCCATTTCTAATTACATTGCAATTGGGTTGAGTCAGGTTTTTTAGCTTTTGTAAAGCATTGCGGCTTCTTGAATCCTGGAATAAGGAAATTACAGAGACAATAATAATGGCAGAAACTAGAAAGGTTCCGTCACCTGGTTTACCGCTCAAAAAATAAATAAGTGAGGCCATCAACAATAAAATAATCATTGGCTCTTTTGCCAATTTTTTTATGGCGTCTAAAACGCTGCTTTCCTGTTTATAGTTTAAGGTGTTTTGCCCAAATTTCTCCTTTGAAAGTTTAACCTGCTCACTTGATAAACCTTGAATATTAAAATTATCTAAAAGCATAGTTATAGAGTATTTTAGCTCACCGGAGGCTGATCCCTTTGGGTTGTTGTGAATTTCGCAATTCTTTGGGCTTAACGCTGCTTTTTCTTCCGGTATACTTTCACCGCTTTCATCTTTTATAGAAAAAACGAAAGTGTTTTTTCGTCAGACTCAAAATGACGTCCTTACTGTTGCCCTGTCAACAAGTTACCTGCTTCACATAGTGGATGGCGATGGGCTTTGCCCTGCAGATTGAATACTACCTACATTCTCTCCATGTACCAATTCAACTCCTTCTCCATTTTCTGGTATTGAAAAATGGTGGTTATAATTTTCTGCAAGCGTGTAAAAGCGGTTTCGCTTTTCACTACGTAATCAAACGCCTTGTGATGCATACAATTTATGGCCACGTCAATCTTGTCTTGAGACGACAACATGACCACTGGAATATCAGCATTAAATTCTTTTATTTTGTCGAGCGTTTCAATTCCGTCCATCGCATTTTTTACAATACCATCTAGCATATAATCCAAAATAATTACATCCGGATTGCGGGGTAGGTTCTCTATGCAGAGTTCGCCTGTTGCAAACGTCTCGATATCAAAATCAGCATGCTGAAGAAACTCAACTTCCAGCGACTTTAAAAAAAGAACATCATCATCAACCAGGAATAATTTTATTTTTTTTGCGTCTTTCATGATAGCGTGCTTTTAATTAGATCTAATTCCTTACGCAATTCGCTACAAGCCTGTGTGCACACATTTTCAATCTGTGAAACCAACGAGGGAATGCTTTCTGTCTTTAGTCTTGAACTGGCATATTCCTGAACTCGTTTGGCCATGCTTTCAAACTCGGTACTTATTCCTACAATTGAAAAAGAGGGTATCATTTTATGTATTGTTGCGTGCAATACTATCCAATCCCGGTCGAGTAAACTTTGCTTCATCGCGCTAATCAGCGGTGGGGTTTGCTCGAGATAGAGAGAGATCATTTCCACCATCAATACAGGATTAGACTTGGTACGTTGATTTAAGTATTGTAAATCAATACACTTTATCTCCTGTTCAAAGAGATTTACTGCCTTCTTTTCTATTCCATCCGATGTTGATCTATTCACCAGCCCAACAATTTTACTGTAAAGCATTCTCTCATCTACTGGTTTTGCAACGTAATCATCCATTCCCACCGCTTTGCATTTTTCCAAGTCCATAGTAGTTACATCGGCTGTTAGTGCGATAATTGGAATATTGGAGTTCATTTTTTTTCGAATATGCTCCGTAGCTTCAAAACCATTCATTTCTGGCATCTGCAAATCCATTAAAATAATATCGTATGCTTTTTTGCTGAGTTTCTCGATGGCAACTTTGCCGTTCGGGGCAATATCACGTTCAAACCCAAAATCGTCCAAAAGTGTTTTCATCAACAATTGATTGAGCGCCACATCTTCCACCACCAGGACTTTGATTCCGTTAATTTTTTTATTCAACTCAAGAACTCCAGACTCTGCCTCGACTTTTGCTTTGGTTTTAAAAAAACTTAATGAGAAACTGAAAATAGATCCTTCATCCAATTTGCTTTCAGCTTTAACGTTTCCATCTTGAGCCTCAACCAATTGTTTGACAATGGCAAGTCCAAGTCCCGTTCCACCGTACAACCGACTGGTTCCACTAGTTGCCTGTTGAAAATTGCCAAATATATTTCCGATCTTATTTTCGTCTATTCCAATTCCAGTGTCGGCAACCGAAAATTCTATGGTTACTCTCTCTTCGTCCTCTTCCAACAAAACAACACGTACTGTAATTTTTCCAATTGCCGTGAATTTTACAGCGTTACTTAACAGGTTTAAAATGATTTGGTGCAAGCGCACCACGTCACCCACAAGCACTTGGGGAATTCTACTATCATATTCCCGTATAAGTTTCAAATTCTTTTCCTCCATTTTAGGTTCAAACAAATGAAGCATGGCCGAGATGGAAGCCGCCATTTTGAATGGCGTTTGCTCAAATGTCATTTTACCGGCATCTACTTTGGCGAGATCCAGAATATCATTGATCAATACAATTAAAGCATTACCACTCGTTTCAATAGCCGTTAAGTACTCCTTTTGCTTCGCGGTTACATCGGTTCGCAATACTACTTTGGTAAAGCCGATAATCGCGTTCATGGGAGTACGAATCTCATGGCTCATGTTCGACAAAAACTGTTGTTTGGCTCGTACCGCACCTTCCGCAATTTGCACTGCATCTTCTGCTTTGCGTTTTGCTTCTTCAGCAATTTTGGCAGCCGACTCTGCAAACTCCTTAGCATCTCTCAGCTCATTCTCAATCCTTTTTTGGATGGTAATATCCCTTGCTGCAGCAAACACACCCAGTACTAATCCATTATCATCTTTATAAACCGATGCATTGTATAGTACATCGATTAACTTTCCGTTTTTATGCTTTATTGTTAACGGGTAATTTGAAACAAATCCCTTCTCAAAAACCTGCCTGTAGCCTTCTTCGGCCTCGGCTGGCTTAGTAAAATACTGTGAAAAAGTGGTGCCTATTAATTTTTCTCTCGCAATCCCGGTAACTTTTATAGTGGCTTCATTTACATCTGTAATTTTGCCCTTACCACTTATGGTAACAAGCAAATCCAAACTTGCTTCAATCAAACTGCGTGAGTATTGAGAAGCCAATTTCAGGGATTGGCCAAGGGCCACAAGTTCCTTATTTGCAATTTCTCGCTTATCCTTTTCCTTATTTTGAAAAGTTAGTTCAATATCTGCAATGGCCAGCTCTGCCGCCCGCTTCTCTTTCTCCCTGGTTTGAAATACAAGCTCCTTGTTAGCAATAAATAATTCCGCTGCCCGCTTTTCCTTCTCTTCGTTTTGAAAGGCTAGTTCTTTGTTGGCTATAAATAACTCTGCCGCTCGTTTTTCTTTCTCTTCATTTTGAAAGGCGAGTTCTTCGTTCGCAATGATTAATTCTAATGCGCGTTTTTCTTTAACTTCGTTTTGAAATCCGAGTTCTTTATTTGCAATGATTAATTCCGCTGCCCGTTTTCCCTTCTCTTCGGTTTGAAATCCGAGTTCTTTGTTAGCAACAATCAACTCTGCCGCGCGTTTTGCTTTCACCGCATTTTGAAAAGCTAGTTTTTTGTTGGCGATGATCAACGCTGCTGTTGGCTTTTTTTTCTCTAGGTGATGAAGTGTGATTTTCTTATTGGCTAAACTTAATTCACTTACTCGTTTTCCGGTTTCTTTCTTTTGGAAGGCCAAGTCTTTTTGCGCTAAGGCTAACTCAATTTTTAATTTTGACTTCTCCCTCTTTTGAAGCTTCAGTTCCCTACGGACGTTGACTAATTCGCTCATTTTTTTCTTTAAGATTTTTTACTGCATCAATTAAAGCATCGTGTGATTTTCAATTTGAAACTCCGTGTTTCGCACGACCTCCAATTTCCTCAATAGGGCTCCGTCTTCTATCCTTTAAGTTCCTAAAGTGACTTGGTGAAAGTCCAGTGACCTTTTTGAACTGGTTCGACAAATGCGCAACACTGCTGTAATGCAGCTTATAAGAAATCTCAGTCAGGTTAAGTTCATCGTATAAAATCAGTTCCTTCGCCCTTTCAATTTTATGCACAATGATGTATTGCTGAATAGTGATGCCGCGTACTTCCGAAAATAGGTTAGATAAATAGGTGTAATCATAATCTAATTTCCTACTGATGTATTCTGAATAATTCACCTTAGGTAATTCATCGGAATAGTGTATCATCTCTGTGATGACAGCTTTTATTTTTTCGATCAATATAGCCCGCTTGTCGTCTATTAATTCAAGTCCAGAGTGGTTGAGAGCCACCTTAAGCTGGCCTACCTGCTCAGTGGAGATATTCTCCATTATTTCAACTTCGCCTAACTCAACCAGTATAAAATGAAGTCCCAGTTTTTTCAACTCTTCTTTCACCACTATCTTGCACCGGGTGCTCACCATGTATTTGATGTATATTTTCAATTGTACGCGGCTTTTTAGGGCAATATGCCTACTTTGGTCTTAGCGATTGTTACACGCTAGAACTTCAGTGTTACATATTTTACTGTTTTTTGAGAAACCCACCTTTATAGAAGAGTACCCCGTATTTGACCTGTTTTCATTTTAACCCGCATTATGAAATAGACAACTGGGTACAAAAACGATGTGGTTAGGATACAATTTGGGACGAACAAAGTTAATGCGCGAGGCCCTGCCGGTTAGCTATATGTTCTCTAGGGTTGATTTGCGTCTTTTTTTAAGTTGCTTAAAAAAAGATGGCGAAAGACCCGTGACCTTTTTAAACTGGTTGGATAAATGAGCAACACTGCTATAATGGAGTTTATACGAGATCTCCGAAAGGTTAAGCTCATCGTAGAGCAATAACTCTTTTACCCGTTCTATTTTGTTGATAATAATAAATTGTTGTATAGTGATACCCTTCACCTCTGAAAAAATATTCGAAAGATACGTATAGTCGTAGCTTAGTTTCTCAGTGATATATTCCGAATAATTTACTTTAGGCAGTTCTTCAGAATAGTGAATCATATCTGTGACTACATTTTTTATTTTCTCGATCAGGATACTCCTCTTGTCATCCAATAACTCCAACCCTGATTTTAGAAGATTCGCTTTTAGTTGTTCACGCTGATGCTCCGTTATGTTTTCCAGAATTTCAACTAAACCAAGGTCGACCAGCACGTAGTGAAGTCCCAGGTTTTTTAACTCTTCCTTCACCAGCATTTTGCATCGCAAACTGACCATGTATTTAACGTATAGCTTCATTTACAATGCAATCTGTGCCTAATTCACGATAATTTACGAAATTGGTTGGCGGTAGAACGAAATGATTTCGCTTTTTGTCCATCCAACCGTGATCTATCACAATTATCGGGAAAAATGTAAGATTCCCCTAACTACTCTTCTGCATTGTCATCACGTCTCCCTCCAAATAGACCAATTCTTTTCCCGTTGAATATTTCGCCTGCAGCGAGCAGTAAATCCCTTTAAAGGATTTTTTGATAATTAATTCTTCGTTGGCTCTAATCCTTTGATAGGATCACTGCCCCATCTTCAGGTTTAATTTCCATCGCGTATAGCCGTTAGTTAGTTCATCATAAAACTTTTTCTAGGACTCATATCCACTTTTTATTATCGTTGAAATCATTTTAAATCTCACGTTGGCCTTTATCGTATTGCGAGTATTAGCGGGTATTATGATGGACTGACCAGTATCGAGCAAATTGGATTTGTCATCAATAATAACTTCGGCTTTTCCTTCAATAACCTGGATGAACGTGTCAAACCGGGAAGTTTTTTCCGTTAGCGCCTCCCCGGAATCAAATGAAACTGCGCTTACATTTCCTGTGGTTTTTTTAATTATTGTTTTGATAACAACCGAATTGGAGATGTATTCAATAATTTCTACGATGATGAATACCTTGGACTTTTCGTGTCCCTGATTTTCCATTTTTATATTTGAATGAGAATTTGAAGTTATTCGGCTGTCCACTTGTTTGGATGGGCATTGACGATTGAAATACTACTGATATTAGTTTTTAGAATTTTTACAGGTTTAGATTTTTCACTTTTCAATTTTATCACAACCCCGTCCTGGTGAATGATTGTACCTAAATATTCACTCGTGCCTGTTACAATTCTATAGCGGGTAGAATCGTCATTGGAAGAAACTTCACCATTTTCCCGTTGAAAAAAAGTAGCTATCAAATTTAAAAAATTCATGTTCAGTTATTTAGCCGCGCCTGTTTGCAATTATCGAACGCCTTGATTTGAACCAAACCAAAGCAACAGGCAAGCTGGAGCCTTTTAGCGGTTAATAGTTACAAATATTTCCGAAAAGATTACATTATTCCCACATTTTAGTTCAGGTGAGTTTGCCCGTTGAGTTGAGTTGAGTCGATTCGTTTCATTACGTGAATTATTAAACACAAAAACAAAACCATCGAATCTGTGAATGTTGTAACTATATACACGATCGATGCATTGCGCCCGGCACGTAGAACACCTAGATTGCAGAATTTAATTTTTATGATGAATTGGATGCAAATTTTTGGTGCCGAAAAAATTCCGTGGAGTCAGATTGAACACATGAAGGATAGTGCGCCTGAAATAATCATTTGGGCTATCCCGGTACTTTTTATTTCAGTGCTGATTGAAATTTTCATTACTTTCAAGCAAAACAAAAAATACTATTCTAAGAAGGAGTCGATAGGCTCGTTGGCAGTCGGTGTTGGTAATATTTTAATCAGCACATGGATTAAAGTAGGATTGTTTTACGTATCTGTTTGGATTTACAACATGGTTCCCTGGAGAATGGAAATGAATTGGTGGACAATGATTCCCTGTTATCTCCTTTTTGATTTTTGTAGCTACTGGGCACATAATATTTCTCATCGCCAGCGGTTTTGGTGGGCTACTCACATCGCGCATCATTCAGCCGAGCACTACAACCTGACTGTAGCCTTTAGGCTGAGCTGGGTTCAATACCTGAAAATTATTTTCCTGTTCCCTGTTCCATTACTCGGATTCCATCCCATTATTTTTTTTGTAACCAATCAGATCGCTATCCTATTTCAATTTTGGGTGCACACAGAGTACATTGGTAAGCTCCCTCGATTCTTTGAATATATATTCGCAACCCCATCGAATCATCGCGTTCACCACGGTTCACAGGAGAAGTACATTAACAAAAATTTCGGAGCCACTTTTATTTTTTGGGATCGCATTTTTGGCACTTATCAAAAGGAAACTGAGCAAGCAATTTATGGTATTACTAACAACATTGAGCACAAGTCTAATCCATTTCACATAAACTTTCATGAGTATAGCGATATAATTAAGGATGTTAAAAATGCTACTGGTTGGAAAGAAAAGTTGTTTTTTGTTTTTGGAAATCCCTCCAAAATCGCCCGATACAAAAAGCTAAACCAGTTTAATGAGAGTTAGTACTAATAGGAATTTCTGTCTTGGTTGTCTTTAGCTTTGAGTATATGAAATTGATTTTGCACATGCTGCGCACGGCAGTTGCAATAGATCGGGGGAGCTTAAAATTGGTTTACTTAATAACTGTCCCCTCAGTGTTTGACCCTCTTTCGGCATAAACCCATGAGTAGTATAACCTGAAAATAGAATCTGTTTCTAAAAAGGTTAACGCCAAATTATAAATTTTTTACCATTTCTATTCAGTAATTTAGAAACTTAATAGCCACCCCTGGTGACAGATTTTTTCAGCCATTTTGTGCGCCAATTTGATCTCCCGTTGGGGAACCCGGTGCTGATTTTTTCCCTGATCTTATTTATTATCTTGTTATCTCCCATCCTACTCAGGAAATTCAATATCCCAGGAATTATTGGATTAATCATAGCTGGAGTCATTATTGGTCCACATGGATTCTATATTCTTGAAAAGAATTCAGCAGTTGATCTTTTTTCAACTATCGGGTTGCTTTACATCATGTTCATTGCCGGGTTAGATCTCGACTTGAACGAGTTTAAGTCGCATCGAAATAAAAGTCTTTTGTTTGGATTTTTCACCTTCATATTCCCGCTGAGCATAGGCTTTCCAGTAGTTTATTACTTGCTTGGATATGATTTTAATGCCAGTTTTCTAACGGCCAGTATGTTTGCAACTCACACACTTGTTGCATATCCCATTGTAAGCAAGTTGGGAATTTCGAAAAATCAGGTTGTTGCTGTTATAGTTGGCGGAACCATTTTAACAGATACCGTTGTGCTGATCCTGCTGGCTATAATCCTGGGCAACAGTCAAGGTAGTTTAAATCTTGATTTCTGGATCCGACTTGGAATTTCATTAAGTGTTTTTTCTGCCATTATGTTTCTGATTATTCCAAGAATTGCCAAATGGTTTTTTAGCAAACTGGAAAGTGAGAAACACTCCCATTACATTTTCGTTCTTTCCATTGTATTTTTTGCCGCCTTTTTAGCGGAGTTGGCAGGCATTGAACCTATCATTGGCGCATTCTTTGCCGGGTTAGCCTTAAGCAAACTCATTCCCCGTTCGTCCGCACTAATGAACCGAATTGAGTTTATCGGCAATTCATTATTCATTCCTTTTTTTCTAATCAGCGTTGGCATGCTCGTTGACTTGCGTGTTATTCTCAGTGGACCAATGGCGCTTATCATTGCCGGTACTTTATCGATTGTTGCGTTATTTGGCAAATGGTTTGCCGCCTTTTTTACCCAGCAGGTCTTCCATTATTCTCGCACACAACGCCAGTTAATTTTTGGCCTAAGTAGTGCGCATGCAGCAGCAACTCTTGCCGTAATACTGGTTGGATACAACGCTGGGATTCTCGATGAAAACATTCTGAACGGAACCGTTATTCTGATTTTAATAACATGCATTGTTGCCACATTCGCTACAGAAAAAGCAGCCAAGAAAATTTTATTAGAAACAGAGGGTGACACGAAACATTTTCAGAACCTTGCAGGAGCCCATCATGAGCATATTCTTTTGCCAATTGCCAATGTTGCAAACATTGAACAACTCCTTGAATTTTCCATTTTCATTAAAGATAAAAAATCGACCCATCCGGTTTCAATCCTTTCCGTAGTTTCAAACAACGAAGAAGCAGAAGTAAATATTCGAAAGGCCAGAAATAAGTTAGAGGAATTTGTTAAGCAAGCATCGGCCTCCGAAATCAATGTCAATGTAATTACAACTATTGACCACCATGCAGCCAGTGGAATCGCTCGCATCTCCAGAGAGATCATGGCTGACATAATCGTTTTGGGTTGGCCCCAGCGAGCGGGTTTCATCGATAAGCTAATCGGGGAAAAAGTAGATAGCCTGTTAAGGTATACCGACAAGACTACCTTTATTTGTCATCTTGAAAAACCGTTGATGCTGCATAAAAGTATTATAGTGGCGGTTCCGCCATCTGCAGAACATGAAAAAGGTTTTGAATTATGGTGTACTAAAATCGCGAAGCTCGCGCAAGAACTTAGCATCCCCGTGCAGTTCTACTGCAATGAAGTAACGAATGCGATCGTCATTAGCTTTTTTGAAAGAGCAAAACTCAAGGCTTCAATTACAATAAAGCCGTTTCGTAAGTGGGAAGATTTTCTTGAGGTGCCAACCATCAACAAAGATGATTTAATTGTATTAACTTCTGCGCGCATGGGAGCCACTTCGTACATTGGTGAGTTAGAGAGTCTGCCCGTTAAACTCGAAAAAACCTATCCGTCAAACAGTCGAATTGTCATCTATCCACAACAATATATTGACTCCAATTACTAACCGCTTCAAACTAAACGTTATACTTATTATATACAATCAGTTGGAAAAAGATATATTCTCCGTTCGAGAGATTATCGGTATCAGGGGTGTAACTACAATTTTGTGGATTTTTCATTTTAATGGCTAAAGCCCTTGGAAAAATTGGTTCACATAATCGCAGGCGTAGCCGATGGCTATCGGTTCGTACTAAAAAGGACTTTGTTTCCAAGCAAAACTGTGGTACACCCATGGTTAATATTCTGTAGCGTTCCTCGAATTTCTATGTTCATCAGC
>Ga0209490_10004508_pt1 | contig 12838 bp, 6 predicted proteins | sample MAT06_FD_187209 | JGI IMG/M metagenome (GOLD analysis project Ga0209490, IMG submission 187209) | Freshwater microbial communities from Lake Fryxell liftoff mats and glacier meltwater in Antarctica - MAT-06 (SPAdes) (version 2) | ecosystem: Environmental > Aquatic > Freshwater > Ice > Liftoff...
AAAAAAACCGCTATACGGACTTTTGTATTCTTTTGTCACTTTTGTGTTTCAATAATCCCCTCTACGGACTTTAGTCTTTCAAAAAAAACCGCTATTACGGACTTTTGTATTCTTTTGTCACTTTTGTGTTTCAATAATCCCCTCTACGGACTTTAGTCTTTCAAAAAAAACCGCTATACGGACTTTGTATTCTTTTGTCACTTTTGTGTTTCAATAATCCCCTCTACGAACTTTTTTAGCCTTTCAAAAATGAAGTAAAGTGCGGTATTCATCCCACTTAGCGTCCTCCTGTTTCATCTCCAGCACCTCCATCATTTCCCCCTCGTACAAGGCTTCCAGTTCGGAAGCAGTACGGGCGGTGCGCAGCTCTACAACACCCCGACGCAGCTGATCCATGCGCCATTGGTAAGTGCTGCGCATCCGTTGCAATATTTGGGCGCACACCTCCGCAGAAGGAGCGGGATTACTCGTAGCGGTCAGCGCTTCGCGGAAGGCTTCCGCATTGCGGGCGATCATTTTGCCGTCTTCGAGGATGAAATAGGCAGTGTGGGGCCAGTAACCAGCCGGCTCCAATAAGTCGGCATACAGCACTAATTGCAGGTCTTCCCCGTTGCGGATCAGGTCTTTCCTGTGATTGGCGCCGCCCCATTTCAAGTCTATAATGGCCCATTCGTTGCCGCGCCGGAGTACAATATCGGCTTTGCCTTTGACCGGTACCGTACCAAAGGTGCCCACTAAATCTAATTCTGTGTTTGTTACCGTCCAATTGTTGTCACGCAGCAATTCCACCAGCGTCCAAGCCGCGTGTTTTACTCGTTTCAGAAAGATATTGCGTTCGGGTTCGCGTCCATACAGCAGCAAAGTAGCCCCTTCTCGCACGAGCAGGTGACTGGCTTTTTCATCTATCCAGTGCTGCAATGCCCTTTTGTCCATTTTGTAAAAATCCTCTTGGAGCAGCATTTCAAAAAAACGGTGAGCGAGGTTACCCAAGAGCGCCCGGTCGGAAGTGATGCTCAACAAACCAGTGGGTACAAGGCGTAATTTTCTGAACAGCCATCGGTGTGGGTAATAAAACAGGGATTCTAAGTTGGTGGGTGTTTCGTACTCCGACTCCGGCAAGTATTCCGGGTGCTGAAGCCGCAATTGGGGTGGTGTACGGTTCAGCAGGCGGGGCTGTAGCCATTCAGGGTCGGGTAGGCGAAATAGTTGTTTTAAGCGCTCGTCTCCCGAAGGATCATCCAAGCGGAAAGTCATTTGGTGCAGGGCGGCTCCAAAAAACGATTCTATATCGCCAAGGAGTGGGCCGGGCGGCACAGCAGTACCTTCCACGTATTCGGGTGCTACGATCAATAGTTGTTTGGAAGCCATGAGTACCGGACGATATTGTCGCAGCAAATTCAGGCGGCTTTGGTCGGTAGGTTTTTGAAGGATAATGCCTTGTTTTTCGAGGTAATGCCGTTCTGTTTCCTGCCATTTGTCGGGTGGAGGGGCATTTTGCACAAACCGATAATTACACCAGATGACCGTTTCGGCGGGTGCAACAATGGCACCCGGAACGTGTATGCAGGCAAAACTATCCACTTCGGCAGGCCCTAATTGAACGGGCGATGGTTCATATACGGTGCGTACGATGCGCTCCAAATCTAAGAAACCAATGCGCGGCTCCGGCAAGGCTTCTAAAAGTTCTTTGATGCGGCGCGCCTGGCTGCCTAATACGAGCAAAGAACTATTTTTGCTGCCTGTTTCTTCGTAATACTCGCGTGCCCAAGTCTCCAAAAATGCGTAAATTTCAATGACATCGCGGAGTGGAGCGGTGGATTCGGCGCGGTATCGGCGGCGTTCAAACCAAAATTCGTATTGTTTTCGGGCATTATCGCTGGTTTCTTCGCGTTCGAGGTACCCAAATACGGCTGCAAACCAATTGTCATTGAACAATCCGGGCTTTTGCGCCAATACCCGTGCAATTTCAATGGCCAATCCCGTTTCTAACGGCTTCAGCGGCAGGGTGGCAAACTCCATGATTTTGTGGATATCGGTGGGTTCCCATAAAAAAACCGGGGCCAATTTCAGGGCTTGCAGCGAAGGGCGCGCCAGAGATGCTGACTGCAACCCCAATGCCGGAAAACCTTCCAGCGCCAAATGCTGATCCATTAGCAGGTTGAGGTCGGGCAATAACAGCAGGGGTTTTACGGCGGGGTTTTCGCGCAGCAATTGCGCCAGGTGTCGGGCGGCGGAAGTGTCGTGGCGAGCGTGGGCTATCAGGATATTAGTGTTTTGGTGTTTTAGTGTTTTAGTGTTTTGGTGTTTTGGTGTTTCAGTGTTTTGGTGTTTTAATGTTTCAGTGTTTTGAGAGGCGGTTAGAAAACGCTGAAAACGGCCCAAATCTGTGTCTTCCGGTGCTGCGGGATGAAGTTCTTGCGGATGAATGGCAATTCCCTGACTGGCTGCGGCCCGGAGCAATCTTTGTATATGTGGCGGATATAAGTACTCGGGTTCGTATAAATAGATCGCTATAGTCGGCAAAGTGCGGGTTTTAAATTTGTCTATAACAGCGGTGTAACGATCGGCGATACCAATGGTTTGGGCATACATACCAGGATCGGCTGTTTTATTGCGATATAATATTTCTACCGCAGCAAGTGTTTGGAGACGGGCTGGCTGGTCTTGTTTTGCTTCAAATAACCAGCCTGCAAGCAATAATTCATCGCGCCATTCCAATAGTGCGGTAGCCACAGCAAAGCGATCGGCATCGAAGGACAACGCGTAAAATGGCGGGGCGACGGCTTCGACCAAGTGCTGACCCAATGCCTGACGATACATTTCAATGCGCAGATAGGCCGTATTGGCGACAGGGCCACTCAGCCCCAACTGCGCTTCTAACCAGTGGAGGAGTTTTTGAGGCCCGGCGTAGAGGATGCCTTGCCGGGCAGGGGTAGGAGGCCTGTAAACCGTCCCGTCGAAATCTATGCCGAAATGGAGGTGCAAGTTGTTGAGTTTGTTGAGGGGTTGAGTTTGTTGAGTTTGTTGAGTTTGTTGAGTTTGTTGATTTGTTACCATACGCGCCCGACCATTTAGCCATTGAGGAACAAAGTTAGGGCATTTGATTCAGGAGTGAACTACTATTCGAATAAAAAGATCGTTATTTAGTCAAAAAATAATGCAGATGGAGAAAATGCGTTGCTAATTTCTCGTTCCTTTGCAGCAAACAATTATCAACTGACCCCAATCCCCATCCCCAATCTCTGGTAAACTAACAACTATAACTATCTATTAATGAGCAATCTCGACTGGATTGTATTAGCCGTCACGCTTTTCGGCATTATTATTTATGGCCTTTACAAAAGCCAAACCACCAAAAACATGGAGGGTTACTTCCTGAGTAACCGTTCATTGCCCTGGTGGATGGTGCTGCTGGGCATTATGGGCACGCAAGCCAGTGCTATTACTTTTCTGAGCGCGCCCGGACAAGCGTTTACCGATGGTATGCGCTTTGTGCAGTATTATTTTGGCTTGCCCTTCGCCATGATCGTGTTGAGCATTAGTTTTGTCCCAATGTTCAATAAACTCAAGGTTTTCACGGCTTATGAGTACTTAGAGCAGCGTTTTGACCTGCGAACCCGTACTTTTACTTCGTTTTTGTTTTTGTTGTCCCGGGGGCTTTCCACGGGTATCAGTATTTATGCGCCGTCTTTGATTCTGTCGTCGCTGCTGGGTTGGAATATTTTCATCACGAACATTATAATGGGTGGTTTGCTGATCATTTACACGGTGAGTGGTGGCGCCAGGGCAGTGGCGTACACGCAGCAATTGCAGGTGGTCATTATTTTTGCAGCGATGTTTATGGCCGGATATTTTGTGACTAAAGCCATGCCGGAGGGTATCGGTTTTATGGATGCTATCCGGGCCGGGGCCGCTTCGGGCAAAATGAACACGATTACTACCGGCTTTACCGAAAAGGGGTTTGACTGGAAGGACCGCTACAATTTGGTGAGTGGCCTGATCGGGGGTTTTTTCTTGGCATTGTCCTATTTTGGCACCGACCAGAGCCAGGTGGGGCGCTATATCACAGCGAAAAACACACGGGAAAGCCGCCTCGGTTTGCTCATGAACGGCTTGGTAAAAGTGCCCATGCAATTCCTGATTTTGCTGCTTGGGGTGCTCTTGTTTTCCTATTATCAATTCAACAGCGGGCCGATTTTTTTTAATAATAATGTTCCTAAAACAGTTTATCAAACCCCTTATGGTGACAGCTTGCGGCAGGCTGAAAATCGCTTTAAACACTTAGGTGATCAACAGGCTGTTTTTGCAAAAAATTATATTGTTGCCTTAAAAGCCGATGCGCCCAGTTCAGTGGCCCTGCAAGACAGCATTGCCCGCACGAATACACAAATCAGCCAGGAACGCAAAAATTACAAAAAACTGCTGCACAAAGCCGACCCGACGATTGACGTGAACGATACGAATTATATTTTTCTGCGTTTTGTGCTGGATCATCTGCCTGCCGGTCTGGTGGGACTTATCATTGCGATCATCATTTTGGCGGCTTGGGGCTCCATTGCGGCCGCGCTCAATTCCTTAGCCAGTTGCACGATGATTGACTTTTATTGTCGCTTCGAGAAACACCACCCGCACCCGGAGGTACAGGACTTAGAGGAGGAAAGCAAGTACCACCTGTCGAAGTGGTTTACCTTAGGTTGGGGGGTATTTTGCATCGTGGTAGCCGAATTTTCTCATCAGGTCGGCAGCCTGATTGAGGTGGTCAATATTTTAGGGTCTTTGTTTTACGGGGTAATTTTGGGCATTTTTTTGGTGGCCTTTTACGTGAAATTTGTCAAAAGCACGGCCGTTTTTTATGCAGCCATCCTGACGGAAATTTTGGTCATTACACTGTTTGTTTTAGATTCCAATGGTACCATCGGGCTGGGTTTTCTGTGGCTCAATGTGGTGGGCGCATTGGGGGTGGTGGTGGTGGCCACTGTTTTGCAGGGGTTGATGAGGTTTAAATAAGGGCGAATGGGCTGAGAATAAAATCATAATTTTTGCCGAATCTGTATAAAAATAATTTAATCGTAGATGTTTGCCATGCGTTCAAATAAAATCTAAATATATAATTTAAAGTTGCTCCGACAACATCCTTTATTTATTAGTGTAGTAAATTTTCTATGCATTTTTATCTGTAAATGAATTAGTTGATAGTACTGGTATAGTTTTTTTACAAAAAAATTATACCAGTACTATCAACTAATTCATTCCCGTGCCACTAAGCAAACACGATTTCCACATCCAGCCACACATTCCAGTCCTTGGCATACAGGAAATTGAGGCGGGCAATGGCTTCCGGGCTGGCTTCAAAACCATGCAGGGTCTGCCGTTGCGAAAACACACCGGGTTTTATCTTGGGCAACGTATCATTTTGAGTATGCCGGATGTAGCCTACCCACGTTTCGCGGCCAACAAAAACAGGCCACCAATGTCGCAACCAAGTGCTGCGGTGTTTTGACAGCAACAGCAAAAAGGGTGCGGTGAGGCAAAGCAGCAAATCGAGTACACGTTTATTGCGGCGCTGGCGGGGCTCGGCAATGCTGTATCGGAGGGTAAAGGTATAGAGTTCGCCCGGTTCATTGCGGTTGCTGCTCCCGATGATGCTCAGGCTTTCTTCCGGTACAATTTTATACGCGATTTGCGGCCCAATGCGGTTCATCCAGCGCAAAATATCCTGTGAACGCACGTCGCGGGAGCAAAAAATGACTTCATTGATGCGATATACCCGTACCATTTCATCCAATTGTCCCAAGTGGCCAAGGTGGCCGCTGGTGTCTCCTGTGGCGGACGGCGCTACGGTACCCGCCAGATTGAAGGGCACTCCGGCTTGTTTCAATAATCCCAGTACCCGATCATTTTCGGCGGAAGTACCCACCAATAACAGGTTTTTTACCCGGTACTTGCCCATGCTGAAATGGCGAAACACCGCAAAATGCGTGATGGCCCGTACCATCAGAGTGATTAAGCCGGCCCAGGCAGCGCCTATGAGCAACAAGGCCCGTGAAGGGCGATAATCCAAATCCAACAGGCCGTAAATGGCTAACAGGATGAGGGTGCCCAATGCAAGGCCCCGTAAGAGGCGCCGCAGATCAAAACGCTCATCATAGCCGCCACTGAGCCAAACAGTGCCGAGCCAAACCAACACATACAGCGGAAAATTGAACCAAAGTACACGAGGTTCAAACCAATCGGGATCGTGGTAATAGTAGTCTGCCCAAAAGTTTTTTAGAAAAACCAGCCCGGCATAGATCAAAATGGCATCCAAAACCGGCATCCAAAGGCGATTACCCGCATTTCTTATCACGGTAATACCCGCCCGGAGCCAGATGGCCGCCTGTAACATGGCTACCAACCACCCTGCTTCACCACCCTGAAAATGCTTCCGGGTAAAAATGACCATAGCCTGATAAAAGGTGCGGACGTAGTTCAGGCTGCCTTTTTTGGTACTCTCTCCTTTGTAATGGATGATTTGGGTGTCGGGGAAATAGTAGTTTTTATAGCCGGCCTTTGTAATGCAATAGGAAAGGTCAATATCCTCACCGTACATAAAATAGGTCTCATCGAGCAGCCCGGCAGTAAATAATGCCTCCCGACGCATAAACATAAATGCTCCGCATAACACGGCCACTTCATGGGTTTCGTGTTCGCTCAAATGCCCCAGATAGTATTCATTGAAGCGTTTGCTGCGCGGAAAGAGTGCCGACAAGCCCACACTTTTACAAAAAGCCACCCAAGGGGACGGGAAGCCGCGTTTACTTTCGGGCAGATAAGCACCGCTGCCATCTATCATCCTCACGCCCAATGCTCCGGCCTCCGGGTGTGCCTCCATAAAATCTAAGCATTTGGAAAAGGTATCTTCTTCCACCAAGGTATCCGGGTTGAGCAGCAACACATATTGGCCCGTACATTGCCGGATGGCCTGATTGTTGGCCGCCGCAAAACCTGTATTTTGTTGGTTAACGATCAGGTGTACTTCCGGAAATTTTTCCTGCACCATCCGCACCGAGTCATCTACTGAATTATTGTCCACTACCCATACTTCGCCTGCTATACCTTGCAAAGCGCGCCGCACGGAATACAGGGCCTGCTCCAGAAAGTGCCGGACGTTGTAATTGACAATAATGATGGAAAGGCGCATAAGAGGAAAAATGAGCCGCAAAGTTATTACAATTGGAGGGTTTACTAAAAATAGATTTGCGTGATGCAAAAAAATCCCTTAACTTTGCAAAAAAAAACTTAGTGTAGCAAAGTTGTTGCTATTTAAAACATTAGATAAATTTAAATTCGTTATCCAAATAATATTCTAAAAATAATGTTAATATAAACTATAAATGAGTTTATATTTTAAAAATTTGGCATTTATAAGAATATTATTCTGGTCAATTTTTTTAAAACTAATCATCCTCTAATAAGCAACAACTTTTCTACACTAAGTTATTTCTCTAATAAGTCTTCCACTTTTACAAATTTCTTATGCTCCGTGTGTTTAAAGTTTTTATTGGGATTGCCCATTTTTAACAACCCCAATAACTGACGAAACACAAACCGGGGAACGCTGCCAACCGCTGCCCAAACGGGCGGCGGGGCACCATCCAATTTTAAACTCCACAAAACGGTTGCAGCAAAAATGGTTAAGGCAGCAAACAAAGCCGCCGCCCAAACAGGAGCGATAAACAGCCCCAGAAGGGCCAATGTGCCGCCCATAGCCACCTGTATAAACATGGGCAATACAACAGTGACATACCCAAAATAAAACTGATTCCAGTTAGCGTGAATCCAGCCACGAAACAATAAGCCTAAGGAATTGGGCAGATTTTGAAAATAGGAAAATAGCCAGCGGCTGCGCTGGGTCTGCACCGCATCACCACTTTCCACTTTCTCATCATACACGATGGCACTGTGTGCGTAAGCGATTTTTTCATTGCGTTTCAGCAGAAAATTTTGCAGTATTTTATCTTCCTGCAACATTTTCTTTCCCTGTATTTTGCCCTGTTCTATCTCCGGTGCCCGCAAATACGCCTCATACAAGGCTGTTTCGGTAGCCATACCGGAGCCGCTGATGACCGCCGAACCGCCAAGCAAATACGGTACCCGGCGTTCGAGGTAATTTTTGTAATGCTCGCCCATGCTGTCCAAAGCAGCGTAGGTAGTATCTAAATTTTTGGCGGTACGCTGCCCCTGAATGCAGCGATACCCGGCATTGGCATATTGATTGATGATAGCCAAAAATTGCGGGTGGGCAAGGTTATCCGCGTCAAAAATGGCAATAAAGTCGTGGGGCCGTTTGAAATGTTCGGTAGCATGGATGATGCTTTTTACTTTCAGGCGCAGTGGCGGGTCGGGGCGCAAGACCATCAGGCGATCGTCGTCCAGCGTCCATTCGAGGTCGGGGCATTCATCCGCTACCAAATAGATCAGGTGATTTTGATGCGTTTGTTGCAACAAAGATTCTACCAATGGGCGGGCAATTGCCGCGTTTTTATAGGCAGTGATGATACAGGCATAATCAAAAGAACGCAGCGGGTCAAATACGGGTTTTAAGCGTTCTCGCCCCAGCACCTGCGCCGCCAGCGTCGTGACAAAGGGGTATAACAACTGGGCCAGCAATACAATGGCGAGGACGATATAAAAAATCTTGATAAAAAACACGTTGGCTTATGGCTGTATGGTTTTATGGCCGGTATGGTTGATGCGGCATGGCAAATCAACCCTTATAAAACACAAAGGTAGCAAATTATTGATGAAATGACTAAAATTAGCAAAATAAGACCTTACACAGGTGGAACGAAACCGGGGGATATATTGTTCCTATTTATATCAATATTTTTTAACTAAGTAGGTAAATAGAAATAATCGTGGTTTTGAATTTCATTAATTACCTTATTCTCAAAGGTTTGTGAGACTGTGAACTGCCGACTATTGACTACTTACTAACCAACAATATTTATGAAAAATCTTCTTCCTTTATTACGGTCTATCGTTTCTACCGTCAAATTAATGGCTCATACTGCCATTATCGCCCTTTTGGGGGTGTGTTGCTGGCCTTCCTTTGCGCTTTCGGCCCAGAATTACCTGAACGTTGGCGATCCGCGCACATCATGGCATACTTACAAAGGTACCATTGAGGAGGCGACGCTTTCCATTACACCGCAAGGTGCCTATTGGGAGGTAGGAATGTATTTGACCTTTTCAGCGCGGGGTACCCAGTGGTACAATAAACCCGATTCTTTAGAAATTTCTTTTTTCTTTGATTTGCCTGCCGGTGTTATCATGCACGATTCCTGGCTTTGGATCGGCGATGACATCATCAAGGCTCGATTACTGGACCGGTGGACTGCCCGTGCGATTTATGAAGGTTACGTGAAACGTCGTACCGACCCTTCCATTCTGTATAAAAATGGCCCCACACAATATGAATTGCGTATTTTCCCGATGGCGGGTAATGAAACTAGAAAGGTAAAACTCTCCTACCTGCTCCCGGCACAATGGTCACCTGAAAAAATACAGGCAGCGCTGCCGGTTGACCTTTTGAAGTCATCGCGGTATACGCCTAAGGTAATCGTACTTGCGTGGGCAAATTCATTCGGGAAAAATCCGACGGTAGAAGGTAATCCGGGTGCCTTCATCTTACAAAATTCTAAGCATCCGGATTTATTTCAGGCTAATTTCGGGAGTTTGCCTGCTGGAGATATAAAAATTTTGTATAAAACACCCAATGCCAACCCCTATTATGTCACGGCTTTGGGCAGTAACAATGAAGGCTTTTATCAGGTGTCTTTCTTGCCCGGCAGTTTGGTTGCTGCTCAGCACAAGAAAAAGATAGCCCTGCTGTTAGACTTTGATCTCTCCGGCGGCAATACGACGACTCAGGAACTGCTGAATACCGCAAAAAATACATTATTGACGCAGTTGACACCTTCTGATTCTTTCAATCTGATTTTTTCTAATTTTTCAATCAAAAGAGCCTCCAACTATTGGCTGCCGGCTGATGCTGCCACGATTGAATCAGCCTTTAAAGCCTTCCAAAACCCCTTGTCCAATTATAGCAATATGATGTACCTTTTGGCCAACGGCATTGATTTCGTGAAAAAAAACGGTTCAGAAGGGCATTTGATGCTGATAACAAATGCCAGTCAAGTGAGTTCCATACAAGCGGCCAATCCCTTATTAGAAGATGTGTTGAAGCAAATGCCCAAACCTTTCCCCATTCACACCGTGAATTATTATAAAAATTATCAGGTCTACCAATATATTAATGGCACCTATTATTACGGGAACGCTTATTTTCTCTCACTTTTATCTGCCCAAACCAAGGGAGTGTACCAGGATGTCCGGCAAAATGATCTTCAGGTTGCAGTGTCTAAGGCGTTTGTAAATTTATTGCCCACTATTGAGCCCTTTGATTTTCACACAAAATTAGCCAATGGATTCTGTTACGGGCGTTTTTACCCCAATGGCGATCAGGATGTCGCCTATATAGATCAGCCAATTGTACAAATTGGGAAATATAAAGGCAGTTTTCCTTTCAAAATCGAAGTTTCCGGCGAGTTTAACGGGCACGTGTTTAATCAGGAAATCAGCGTGCCGGAAAGTGAAATCATTCCCGGCGATTCTTTGCTTCGCGAAATGTGGTTTGGTGCCTACCTACGGCTATTGGAATCTGAAAACCAGCAAAACAATATCATTCAGGAGATCATCAGCACCAGCCTGAAAGAGCGGGTACTGTCCCGCTACACCGCCTTTTTCTGCCCGGAAGACACCAGCCTGATTTGTGCTACTTGTATAGACGAAACCAATTTGACAGATGTAGATGGTATAACCCGACAAGACAGCCTGATGAGTGCGTATCCCAATCCTTTTAATTCATCTGTCAATATCAGGATCAATAGTATTATTACCGGCAGCCATGATGCCACACTGGAAATCATGACCATAGACGGGCGTTTGGTAAAAATATTTGATTTGCAAACAACTAATGATACCACTACAGTACAATGGGATGGCACTGGCAGTGACGGGAAAAATACCGTAGCGGGTGTTTATTTGGCGCTGCTAAAAACCGGAAATAAAACGAGCGTAATGAAATTGGTGAAAGTGGAGTGAAGTTGTTACTTTGGAAATATGATGCGGTGCGGTTGCATGATGGAAAGGCTTTCCAGCCAAATTCAGCAGCCATTTTTTGGGAGATCAGCAGCCCGCTGGCGTAATCCGCTTCGCGGCTGAGGTCAAACGCACCGCCCGCAACCAAGTGCAAGTCCATGATTTCTAAGTAGTTCTCGCCCACCTCGAAATAACCGACTTCGTGTTTTTGTCCCTCCGATTCGGCAGCGACAGAGCGATTGCCAAACCCAATGTGGTGGCGGGTACCCGCTACGAATTCCACCCCCGGAAGTTGTTGTACCTGACCGCAACGCCTCATACGCGTTGCGGTCAGGTACCGAAACGCCCATCAGTCCGGCCCGGTCATAACCATAGTCATAGTCGCGCTGAAACTGCGCGTTGCGGGAAAAGCCCAGCCCGGCAATGACCGTGATGAGCGAGATCATCACCTGAAAGCCCAACAGGAAGCGCGAAAAGAGGTTAGTGCCGCCAAACTTAGCGCCGCCCCTGAAAATCTGTGAAGCGTTGAAATTGCTGATGTAAAACGCCGGATATGCACCCGCCAGCAGCGTGGTAAATACCAGCACACCGCCCATGAACACCAGCAAACTAGTGCCGCGTCCAGTAAATGGGGTGCAGATTGGCGAGACCTATTTTTTGCTCCATTAGGCAGGAGGAGGGCGAAATGCGGGACATTTTAACCGACGAATAACGAAATGGAGCGAGCAATAGGGCCGCAAAACGGTGCGTTATTTACTGGACGCGGCACTAGGGTCGCTCAGGTAGTTCGCCGTCACGGTGATACCACTGAACATACTGTTGAAAGTTGGCAACCACCACATATTGAGGAGCGCAGAAAGGAAGATGGCTCCTACCACGACCACCCCGCATTCGAGCAACATTTGACCCATCAATTGGCCGCGTGTGCCGCCCATCGTTTTGCGCACGCCCATCTCGCGCACGCGGCGCTCGGGTGCCGTCCTTGGTGGTAAATTGGTGGTACCTGGGCAGTTTTTTTTAGATGAATTGCATAAAATGCGTAAGTTTGTCGCTCAAACAAAAACATTATTTTATGGCACGACAAAAATCAACATCAGACCCTTCTTCTTCCCCAAAAAAATCTCAAAAGAAGCAACATCAGGACTACAATAACGTCATACAGGAAAACCTGAATGAGATATTGGAAGTATTGACCAAAAAAGTACTAAATTTAGGTCAATTAAAGACCAATAACCTAAAAGACAAAACTCTGCGCCGAACGTTGTACCGAAAACCGGATATCCTGCTGGCCGAATTAGATGAAGCGGGTAACCATATCCGTACCATCCACGCAGAAGTACACCTGAAAGATGAGGAAGAAATTGGCTATCGGTCGGGAGAATACGCCATGATGGAGTATCGTGAGTTCCGGAAACCCGTAAAGATATTCATTATTTATATTGGCAATGGTCGCAGCCGGAATATACCCACCTTCTTAGATGGCGGTTGTGTGCGGGCCGAAATTGTGTTGATCCACATCAATGCCATATCCGTGGAGGCATTCATTCATTCCGACCGTCCGGGAGAGGTGGTTTTGGGGGTGTTGGGTGATTTTGGGGGAGAACAGGCTGAAAAGGTTATTCAGAAAATAATCGCACAGTTACGCACACTGATACAGGATCAGGAAAGTTTGCAAAAATACTGTAAACAGTTGGAA